>ENA-ORNW01000508-ORNW01000508.1-human-gut-metagenome-genome-assembly--contig:-NODE-508-length-37722-cov-6.606977_pt1 | contig 37722 bp, 28 predicted proteins | sample MGYA00242121_ERZ509034 | MGnify/ENA primary metagenome ERZ509034 (study PRJEB26280, sample SAMEA2338689) | human gut metagenome | biome: human gut; feature: human-associated habitat; material: faeces... | reverse complement strand
CGACCGCTTCGGCAACGAAAGCCTTCCGCTATGCACCAAGCCAAACATGCCGGCCATGGTTCGGTCTACCTATCTGAGCAATGACGGCAATTGGTTGGCACTGCCCGACAAGGGCAACACGCTCGACGCAGAGTTTGTGGCAATAGAGACTCCACAGGGAGGACTTCTCTGCACACGCCCCTACGACGGCCCAAAGGCCGACATTTCGTCGTTGCCTGAAGGTGTATATGTGCTTAAGTCACTTAATTCAAAAGGCATTACCCACCGCCTGGGTCACTTCATCATACGCAGGCAAAGGGGCATGACCACGGACAACAAGCTGACAAGCGGGCATGAAGACTGCCGCTGGCCGCATTTCGGAGGAGAGGTCAAGCCTTCGGGGCTCTGACGGATGGCAACACTAAAGTGGGCACAGGCCTTTTTGCCCATTGGCATGACTCCACAATGTGGCCGGCCTTCATGCCAGAATATTGCAGAGGGCACGCCGGGCGGCAACATAACCGTTGCCACAGAGCGGCCTGGGCAGGCAATCAACCACACCTTATGGCTAACGAAATGCAGGCACCATGGACATGGCCCTATCGGTATTCAATTTCTCTGTGGGGCTACGGTTGTGCCATTGTCATTATTGCCCCGGCCTTTGCAAACGGCAATTCGGGCTGCGCTCTGGCATTGCTGCTGCCCGGTTGGGGCAAGGCCGGATAAACGCCTGGCGGTAATGACATTTGCATTGGAACATAATTATAGTGGCTTGCCTTTAGGTTGAGATTTAATTTAAGTATATATGCATAACATATTGTTATCAAGCTATTTATAATGGGACACCATTTCTTGTAGAAATATCGGCCGTTTTGCGATGCCAAAAGGGCCGTTTCATATTGTCGCAGAGCCTGTTTCGCAATCCCGAATGGCACATTCCGTAATACCGGGCACGAAAGTCGCCTATGGTGACAGGGCATGGTGGCTGTTTTCTGTTTTGCCTAATATTAACCATGGATATAATAAAATGCTGTCGGCAGTTTTGCCGTCTCGGCCATTTGAGTTACCTTTGTAACATGATATTTTATTTTTCAGGAACCGGCAACACCCGTTGGGCCGCACGGCAAATAGCCGAAATCACGGGCGAAAGACTGCTGTCAATAGCCGGCGAGGCTGATGGCGACTGTAGGTATGCACTTGCCGAAGGAGAGCGCATTGGCTTCTGCTTTCCCGTACACGGTTGGCAGCCACCGGCCATAGTGCGCAATTTTATTTCAAAGTGCAAGTTTGACAATGCCAAGGGGCACTTTTGCTTCGCGTTGTGTACGTGCGGCGACAATATAGGCCGCACGATGGAGATGCTGGCAGCAGACTTGCATAAGGTTGGCATACAGGCTGACAGTGTGTTTTCGCTGGCCATGCCAAACACTTATGTGTGCCTGCCGTTTATGAACACCGACCGTCCCGACGTGGAACGGAAGAAAATAGCCGATGCCGGCAGTGCCATTGTGGAAATAGCCCAGGCAATAAAGGAGCGCCACAAGGGAGTGTGTTCGACAGTGAAAGGCCCTGTGCCATATCTGCTGTCAAATGTCATCGGGCGGTATTTCAACAGCAGGATGATAACCGACAGGCCTTTCCGGGTGGACAGCTCAGCCTGCATCAGGTGTGGACGCTGCGCCGCGGCCTGCCCTACAGGCAACATATCTGGTGGCGCCGGAAATCTGCCTGCATGGCATAACGACGGACACTGCACTTGCTGCATGGCCTGCTACCATCACTGCCCTGCCCACGCCATAAGCTACGGGCGCTCTACAAGGCACAAGGGACAATATTATTTTGGAAGGAAAAACAACAATGGAAACGCATGAGCGGTGTTCCGGCGGATTTCCATGTCGGCGACATTTTGTGCATTAAACGGCTCTGCCTTCAAGATATGTGGGCGCGTTTGCCATAAAAGCCGCCGGCATCAATATTATGGTAAGATGTGTGGCAAACAGCGGGTTGAACGTCACTCATTCCTATATGGCAAAACAAGCGACATTCACAAGCGGCAGCGGATTGCCCTGCCATGAGGTTTAGCATTGCCTTGTGCTTCCCGACGACAGTCGGATGCCATGAGGCTGGACTGATGGAGTGACTAAAACTGGACATCGGCCATGCTGAGCTGACAGATGTTGGCGAATGTACCAAGTGGATGGACCGGCCCCGGGGAAGCGCCCGTCGCTACGCGGCCGAACATGGCATTGGGCAAGCCGGCGGGCGCCATGGCATGGCACATGCCTCGGAAAAAATAATAATCCGTTTGGGCAATATGGCAAAAGCCCAAACGGATTATTGATTAAGTATCAAAAACACAACTGTCTTTAAAGACACTGCGCCCCCTTTTACTTTTTCTTGCTCTTGTCGTTGAGAGTCGATTTATACCTCTTGTTCAGTCCGTTTATTACGTCGTTGGTGATGTCATGGCGCTTGTCGGCAAGCAGTATGTTGTCGCCGGCCTTCGAGATGATAAGGTCATACTTCTTGGTCTTGTTGTAGTCCTTCAGGAAGTTCTGCAATGAGTCGCGCAGCGCATTGTTGTACTTGGCAGTCTCAGCGTCGAGCTCGGCTCCGAGGCGGCTCTGCAACTCCTGCAGGTCTTGGTCCTGGCGCTGTATTGCAGCTTGCACACTGGCAGCCTGCTCCCTGCTGGCAAATCCGTTGTTCTGCAGCTTCTGCTGGAAATTGGCAGCGGCAGCCTGCAGCTGTTTTCCCTTCTGGGTGATAGTGTTACGGGCGTTGTTGCTCTTTTTCTGCAGCACGGCGGTGTACTCCTTGCAGAACTTGTATTGCGACATCAGCGAATCGACCTCGACATAGGCAATCCTCATGCCTGTTGTTGCCGCGGGTGAGTCCTGAACTGGCTTCTCGTCCATCTTGGGGCTGGAGTTGTTGCATGATGTCAGCATGAACGATGCAACTGCCAATGCCAACGAAATACGAATACTAATGTTTCTTTTCATCTTCTTTATATTTGTTCTTTTAAATTATCTTAACAATCGCTGAGCTCCGCTGCAACAGCCTTACACTGGCGAATGCCATAGCTTTTCAGCATGAAGCACGCATATTTTACCATCATACGAAAGAAAAATGCTAATAGCAATTATTAACGTGCTAAATAACATATTTTCAAACATAATTCTGTAATTTTGCGGCTACAAAGATAATACAAATAAATCAATTTACAGGCATGAATGCCTCAAAAAAGAATTAACATGGATAAAAGAGACTTGAAACCAAGTTGCGTCTTCGAGCAATTTGCTCGGGTGTGCGAGATACCACGCCCCTCGAAGCGTGAAGAGAAGATGATTGAGTATCTGCGTAACTGGGGCTTAAGCCACAATCTTGAGACAAAGGTGGACAGCGTAGGCAATGTGCTCATAAAGAAACCCGCCACTCCGGGATATGAGGACAGGCAGACCGTGATACTGCAAAGCCACATGGACATGGTTTGCGACAAGCTGGTTGACAAAGAGTTTGACTTCGACAACGACTCCATACAGACTCACATTGAAGGCGAGTGGCTTACCGCCGACGGCACGACACTTGGCGCCGACGACGGTATCGGAGTGGCTATAGAATTGGCCATACTCGATTCTGACGACATAAAGCACGGGCCGTTGGAGTGTGTATTCACTCGCGACGAGGAAACCCAGCTCACCGGGGCAAGTGGCATGGAGGCTGGTTTCATGAACGGGGACATGCTGATAAACCTTGACAGTGAGGATGAAGGCCAGATATTCGTTTCGTGCGCAGGCGGACGTACAACAATAGCAACGTTTGATTTCAAAGCCGAGAAGGCACCGGCCGGCTATTTCTTCATCAAAGGATGGATAAAAGGGCTCAAGGGCGGACATTCGGGTGACGACATAGAGAAAAAGCGCGCCAATGCAATCAAGATTCTGGGCCGCTTCCTTTACAAGGAAATGCAGAACCATGACATAAGGTTGGCTGCCTTCAATTCAGGCAAGATGCACAACGCCATCCCGCGCGACGGATCGTTCGTGATAGCTGTTCCAAACGATGCCAAGGAAAGCATACGCGCAGACTGGAACATCTTTGCGCACGACGTGCAAGAGGAATATCACGTGACGGACACCGACATGGAGTTTGGCATGGAAAGCACCGATGCCGCAGACGTAATGCCGCAGGAAGTTTCGGGCAAGTTCATCAGGGCAATACAGGCCGTAGACAATGGTGTGTTTGCAATATGCCAGGACAAGGCGCTCAACGGAATGGTTGAGACATCAAGCAACATAGCCAGCATAATTACCTACAATGGGAGCATCAAGATTGTTGCCTCGCAGCGCAGCAATGTGATGAGCAACCTTGAAAACCAGTGCAATACCATCAAGGCCCTGTTTGAATTGGCAGGCGCAAAGGTGGAGCAGACAGACGGTTACCCGGCATGGAAGATGAACCCAGACAGCAAACTGACCGACATTGCCGTTGATTCGTACAAGAAACTGTTTGGCAAGGAGCCCATCGTCCGCGGAATCCACGCAGGACTCGAGTGCGGCCTTTTCTCCGAAAGGTATCCCAATCTCGACATGGTGTCGTTTGGCCCGACATTGCGCGGAGTGCATACGCCGGATGAGAGACTGCACATACCCACGGTCGAGATGGTGTGGAACCACCTTCTTGACATTCTTGACAACATACCCACAAAATAGGAATATGAAAATAAGACACATTTTGTTGTCATCTGCAATGCTGTTGCTCGCTTCGTGCGGGCAACAGCATAAAGCCGAATCTGTTGTAGAAGACTTTATGGAAAACAACCTGAAAGATGCCTCAGCCCTGCAAATAGTTGAGTACAGTGATATTGACTCAACGAGGTATCTTAATGACTCTATAATAAATAAGCTGCGGAATACTGCCAAAAACTCGTCGATGTATGCCGGGCGCACAGAGTTTGCCCAGAGGAACAAAGACGAAAAGCTCATTATCATAAGGGTGAGATACAAGATTAACGGACAGGATTTCCATGACACATTTTATTTAAATAAGGAGATGACCGGCGTCATAGCGCTGAAAAACAATTAATCTACCGTTGTTTGTAAAATTAATTAGAAAAAATTTGGTAGTGTGAAATAAAAGCAGTACCTTTGCATCGCATTTGAGAGAAGATGCCTAAAGAAAAGAAAATCTGAGGAAGTTTGGGTGAGTGGCTGAAACCAGCAGTTTGCTAAACTGCCGTGCGAGTTTATCGTACCGGGGGTTCGAATCCCCCAGCTTCCGCGGAATAAGGTATTGCGGTGGATTCATCTAATGGTTAGGATACAAGATTCTCAATCTTGGCATAGGGGTTCGATTCCCCTATCCACTACAAAGAAGGCCCGGAGTTTCTTCGGGCTTTTTTATTTCACTATGTCCATATATGCAGAACGAAACAATTTCAAGAACAAAACAACTATTAGGCGATGCGGCCATAAAGACATTGGAACACTGCCGTGTGGCTGTGTTCGGTGTAGGTGGTGTGGGCGGCTATGCCGTTGAGGTGCTTGCCCGTAGCGGTGTCGGCCAACTTGACTTGTTTGACAATGACCGCGTAAGCCTGTCTAACATAAACAGACAAATCATAGCTTTGCATAGCACCGTTGGGAAACTAAAGGTTGATGTTGCCAAGGAGAGGGTTATGGACATAAACCCTGAATGCTCAGTTTTTGCCCATGCCGTATTTTATCTGCCTGACAACGCAGACAACTTTGACCTGACAAGATATGATTATGTGCTCGACTGCATAGACACGATAGCTGCCAAAGTAGAGCTGGTGAAACGCTGTAAGTCGCAGGGCATACCTGTTATCAGTTCTATGGGCGCTGCAAACAAAATGGATCCTACCGCATTTTGCGTGACCGACATATTCAAGACAAAGATGGATCCGATAGCAAAGGTAATGCGAAAGAAACTGAAAGAGCTTGGCATAAGAAAACTGAAGGTTGTTTGTAGTTATGAGCAGCCAATAAAGATTGTATGTGACGATGGTGGCAATCCGTCGAGGCATGTTCCGGCAAGCAATGCTTTCGTCCCTGCCGCAGCAGGGTTGGTGATGGGCAGCGAGGCTGTCAAGGACCTGATTGGCTACAATACGAAATAATGATATGTGGAACAATCAATCACGAGCGCCATTGCAACTATGTAATGGCACTCGTAATCAAAATGTTAAGGATGGCTGTTTTGCAGCAGCAGTAATGGTTTATGTCCGCATAAAAGCTGTTGCTCAAAATATAAGAATAGAATGCCCGAGGATTCTCTCCTCGGGCATTCTATTCTTATACTCCCAAAATGTGGCAGCAGTTTTTTTATATTCTCTCAACCTGTTTCACCCCCTTTACAGTGCGCAACCTCTTTATTAGAGACTCAAGGCGCGAGGTGTCTTCAAGCATAACCACCAGGTTGCCCCTAAACAAGCCATCGTTGCTGTCGATGCTTATAGAGCGCAATGTCAGTCGTTCGTCTTTGCTTATTATGCTTGTAAGGTTGTTTACGATGCCGATGTCGTCATTTCCAATAACTCTGAGTGTGATTGAATACTTCGACGAACCTTTGCCGCTCCATCGGGCTTTGACAATACGGTAGCCGAAACGCTTTCTCAACTCTGCCGCATTAGGACAGTCGGTTCGGTGTATCTTTATTCCGCCGTTGACTGTGACGAACCCGAAGACGTCGTCACCATAAATCGGTTGACAGCAACGGGCAAGTTGATAGTCGATGCCCTTAAGGTTTCTGTCTATAACCAAAACATCGTCATTGGGCACAGACATCTCATTGGCAGCATTGAAATTGAATTCCTCCGCACTTCGGGCAGGCTGGTCTCCTGCCCCACTCTTTTCCTTTGACTGAAGCTCAACGTACTTGTCGATTACCTCATTGGTGTCCAATTCGCCATCTGCAATCTGCCTATAGAAATCGCTAACCTCTTTGAAGCCCATCTTTTTGATAAGCCGGGCCATGGTTGACTCATCGAATTCAATCTTGCGGTTCTTGAATTTCCTCTCTATGACTTCTTTCGCGTACTGCCCTTCCTTCACCTGCGTTTCTTTCAAGGCCAGCCTTACCTTAGCCTTGGCGCGCGATGTCTTCACGATGTTGAGCCATGCCTGCTTGGGTTTCTGGGTGCTTGAGGTCAGTATCTCAACCTGGTCGCCACTGTGCAGTTCTTCGCGCAAGGTTACAATCTTGTTGTTTATCTTGGCCCCAGTGCAGCTACTGCCTATCTTTGAATGTATGTGGTAGGCAAAATCCAATACTGTTGCGCCTTTGGGAAACTTAAACAAATCTCCTTTTGGGGTGAAAACGAATACCTCGTCCTCATACAAATCCATTTTAAACTGGTCCATGACCTGCAGGTCATCGCTCGTTTCGAGGATGTTGCGTATGTTTGTAAGCCATTCATCGAGCCCGCTTTCACCTTTTATGCCCTTGTATCTCCAGTGTGCCGCCACTCCCCGCTCGGCTATCTCGTCCATCCTCTCGGTCCTTATTTGCACCTCAACCCATTTCTGTTCAGGCCCGAGCACCGTGATATGCAGGCTTTCATATCCATTTGACTTCGGCACAGACAACCAATCGCGCAAGCGCTTCGGATTCGGCTGATACATGTCTGTGACAATGGAATAAGCCTGCCAACACTGCATTTTCTCCTTGTCTTGCGGCGAATCGAGAATGATACGTATGGCAAACAAGTCGTATATGCCTTCAAAGGCACACTTCTGTTTCTTCATCTTTTGCCATATCGAATGAATGCTTTTTGTCCTGCCTTTCATGTGGAAGCGCAGTCCGGCATCCATAAGCCGTTTCTGTATCGGTTCGATGAACCTGCTGATATAGGCATCACGGGCCTGCTTGGTAGCATTCAGCTTGTCCTTTATCATGTAATAGGCATCGTGCTCCAAGTATTTCAACGACAGATCTTCAAGTTCGCTTTTCAGCTTATACAGGCCAAGCTTGTGGGCCAGCGGGGCGTAAAGATAGGCAGCCTCTTCAGACACCCTCATCTTGGCCTCAGTGTTCTCCGTGTCGCGTATTTGCCTCATGAGGTTAACCCTGTCTGCTATCATGATTAGAATCACCCGCATGTCTTCGGCGAAAGACAGCAACAGGTTGCGGAAATTCTCACTCTCAATGACAGGATTCTTGGCATACAGGTCGGCTATCCTTTCCAGTCCGTGGAGTATGCGGGCCACGGAATCGCCGAACTGCTCACGCACTTCGTCTATTGAAACATAACCGTTAGACACGCTTGGGTGCAGCAGTATCGCCAGCACGGCATCTCTTTTGAGCCCAATCTCGTCGACAACAATCATGGCTGTTTGGAAACCGAACAATACCGGGTTAAGCCCAAACACATCACGCTTGATGAGATTCTGCTTTACAGAATCAGCAAGGTGGCCACGTATCTTCTTCTCGTCATCGGGAAGAAGTGACGGCCCAATCTTTTCCTTCAGCGTGGAGTATAATAGCAAAGATGCTGCTTTTTCCTGATGTGTAAACTCAAATCTATCGGCCATAATTACTCTCTGTGTGTTAATATATCATTGCAAAGGTACAACTTTTATCTCATTATTTCAATTTTTCGGCGGAAAGTTAGTATATTTGTGACGAAATTACTTTAAATTCAATATATATGTTATCACAAGACGACTTGAAACAGATTGCCTCCAAGGGCATTTCAGAAGAGCAAATCAAGAATCAGCTTGATGAGTTTAAAACAGGCTTCCCATTTTTGAGATTAGAAGCAGCTGCCGGCATCGGCCATGGAATCATGGCTTTGACCGACGACGAATGCAAACAGTATGAGGCTGCATGGGAGAATTACAAGGAGCAAGGCAAGCAGATAGTGAAGTTTGTTCCTGCCTCTGGTGCCGCAAGCCGTATGTTCAAAGACTTGTTTGCTTTCCTTGACGCTGATTACGATGTTCCGACGACAGATTTTGAAAAGCATTTTTTCGACGGCTTGAAGCGGTTTGCTTTCTATGACGCGCTTGACAAGGCTTGCTTAAACAACGAAGGCAAGTCTGTCTGCGACTTGATAGCCGACGGCAACTATAAGGCGATTGTGGCCAACCTACTGGAGAGCAAGGGGCTGAACTATGGGCAGCTGCCTAAAGGATTGTTGCTTTTCCACAAATATGATGACGGTGTTCGCACTCCCATGGAAGAGCATCTGGTTGAGGGCGCCCTCTACGCTTCAAGCAAGGGTAAGTCTCGCATCCACTTTACAGTAAGCCACGAGCACCTGCACTTGTTCAAGTCGATGGTCGAGGCCAAGCTTGGATATTACAGTGAAAAATTCAACGTAGACTATGACATCTCGTTCTCTGAGCAAAAGCCCTCAACAGATACTATTGCCGCCAACCCAGACAACACCCCCTTCAGGACTGAAGACGGCAAGCTGTTGTTCCGCCCGGGAGGCCACGGCGCGCTCATCGAGAATCTTAACGAGATAGAGGCCGACATCGTATTCATAAAGAACATCGACAATGTAGTGCCCGACAGGCTCAAAGGCGACACGGTGCTATACAAGCAAGTGATTGCTGGCGTGCTCGTAACGATACAGGAAAAAGTGTTTGAATACCTCAACCTTCTTGAGACAGGAAATTACTCACACGAGCAGCTCGAGAGCATCATACGTTTCGTGCAGAACGACCTATGCTGCCGAAAGCAGGACATCAAGCACTTGGAGGATGCCGAACTCGTGATATACCTCAAAAACAAGCTGAACCGACCGATACGCGTTTGCGGTGTGGTCAAAAACGTGGGTGAACCCGGCGGAGGCCCGTTCCTTACATACAACCATGACGGCACTGTGAGCCTGCAGATACTTGAGAGCAGCCAGATAGACAAGTCTAACAAGGAGTATGTCGAGATGTTCACCAAAGGCACACACTTCAATCCCGTCGACTTGGTCTGCGCCGTAAAGGATTACAAGGGCAACGCGTTTGACCTGCCTAAATACGTAGACAAGACCACTGGCTTCATCAGCAGCAAGAGCAAGAACGGCAAAGAGCTCAAGGCCCTCGAACTGCCCGGCTTGTGGAACGGGGCCATGAGTGACTGGAACACCGTTTTCGTAGAAGTTCCGCTGACAACGTTCAATCCTGTGAAGACTGTCAACGACCTGCTCCGCGAGCAACACCAGTAACAACCAACCTGAATAAAGCGAAGTGGCAAGCCCGACAACCGGGCTTGCCACTTCGCTTTGCCATTCTTAAAACTGGAAATAGATGAACGGTTGGATGGTGCTGCTCTTTATCTGGATAACTATATAGATGACAGCTGTTATAAGCAATGCGTCGACAACTATATTGCCCCGCTTCAGGCAATATATCATGCGCTCCTGCCACGAGTCTGGAATGAAGTGGGTCAGATAGCCCAAGGCAATCAGCATGAACACATATTTGTAATTGACGACAACCTGCCAGAACAGTTCGGGGTGGAAGTCGGTGAATATTTGCTTCAGCATTACACCACAGGCCTCGAACGTTCCGTTTCTGAAAAATATCCACGTGAAGCATACGAAATGGAAAGTGATTATGCACGCCAATGCCTTGCGCAAGCCGTGTGAACGGTAATTCCTGTCGTGGTGAAGCACATCGGTGCGGAAATACTTATGAGCAGCCAGCGCCAAACCGTGCATGCCGCCCCAAGCCACGAAATTTAGGCTTGCGCCATGCCACAATCCGCCAAGAAGCATGGTAACCACCAGGTTTACATACGTGCGCAGCTTTCCCTTGCGGTTGCCTCCCATCGATATGTAAATATAGTCGCGTATCCACGTAGAGAGCGAAATATGCCAGCGCCTCCAAAACTCCGTTATGCTGCTGCTGACGTATGGTGCGTTGAAGTTCATTGGAAAATGGAATCCCAGAAGCAGCGCCAAACCAATGGCCATGTCGCTATATCCGCTGAAGTCGCAATATATCTGCAGGGCATAGCCATACAACCCGAGCAGATTCTCTATCCCGCTGTACAATCCGGGATTGTCGAATATACGGTCAACAAAGTTGAGGCTGATGTAATCGCTTATCACTGCTTTCTTGAAGAGGCCTATGGATATAAGGAACACTCCCTTGGCAAACATGTCGTTTGTAACGACCAACGGATGCCGTATCTGGGGGGCGAAGTCGCGCGCCCTGACTATGGGGCCGGCAACGAGTTGGGGGAAAAACGACACAAAGAACGCATAGTCAAGCAACGAGGGCAGCGGTTTGAGCTGTCCGCGATACACATCTATCGTATAGCTGAGGCTTTGAAACGTGAAGAAGCTTATGCCAACGGGCAGGAAGATGTCCCACGGCTGAAAGTTGAAGTCAACCATGCGGGCAATGAGACCTGCAAAGAAATTGGTGTACTTAAAATAGCCCAGCATGCCCAATCCGATGCAAAGGCTCAGCGCAACCAGCACCTTTGGCAACAGCCTGCGCTCGGGATGGCGCTGCCTGTAGTTCCATATTCCGGCTGCAATGAAATAATCGCTCACGGTGACAATGGCCAGAAGCACAAAGTAAACACCGCTGCTCTTATAATAGAAGTAGTATGAAAAGGCCGTGACAAACAGCAACCGAAGAACGCGCTGCCTCTGCAGGAGCATGTAGACGAACGAAAAGCCCAGGAAGAGAAACAGGAAAAGGCCGCTGCTGAATATCAGAGGCTCGTCTGGATTGTATGCCAACAAATGTAAAATACTGTCAAGCATTGTTCTATTTAATGTAGTTTCGACGTTTATAGTTTTCAAATCCGGCCATGAATGATTCAAAGATGTAGTTGGCCACATGCTTCCCGCCAGCAAAGCTCAGGTGGGTGTAGTCTTTGTTGGCCCATCCTTTGTCCACCATGGCTTTCATGCTCTCGCGCCCTCCCATGGCCTCGAACAGGTTGAAATAAGCCACACGGCACTCCGAGGCCATCAGCTGTTGGTAAGCGGCCAGCGACTCAACCCCGTTCATGGTACGTATGCCGGCAGCCGTGCGCTGGTCGCGGTCGGGCACGCTCACTATGAGTATCGAGGCCTCTGGGAATGCCTGGCGCAGGTTGTCGACAGCCTTCTGCATACGCTTGGTGTATGCCTTGTAATTGGCAATCTGGCTTTTTTCATTCAGCACGTTGAGTCCGAAATGCAGCACGATAAGGTCGTATGGGCGAAGCCTGGCAAAATCTCGCAATGTTTGCTGCGGTATGTTTGCCAGCGTATATCCTGCCGATCCCCTCATGCTGAAATTGTCGAGCACCACGCCTCCGGCCGATTCGAGCGCCATGCCGTAGACGTAGGTGTCGCGGCCAACGCCGGTGAAGCTGTATGATATGCTGTTGGTGGTGTCGGCCATGGTAAGCATCTGTACCGACGGCGACGACTTCACGTTGTACGTGTGCCGCCTGCCGTTGCCCGTCTGTGCCGTCACTGTAAGCGTGGTGTCGGTACGCAAGAAGAGGCGGGCCACTTGCCACGAAGCCGAGTGCGGCTTGTATGTCGTGCCTTTAGTTGTGACAAAAGCCCCTTCAGACGGTATGAAGTATCGCTGGTTTATGCCCTCCACCTTGTGTGAGTATGGTTTCTTTACCACCTCATACTCTACAAAGCCTCCGAAATTTTGTGTTATCGTGCGCCGGAAACCGTTTATTTTGCTTCCGCAGTCAACCCACCCAACTCCGTTTCCGCCAAACGCCTGTTGCAGTTTTTCTCGCAAGTCGCACGTAAGTATGTCGCCCTCGATGAACGAATCGCCAAAGTAGGCAATACGCACCGGACGCCCAGCCGCCCCCGCACCGGCAAGCATGTGGTAAAAATGATCCATTCCACCGGCCTCGCCTGCAGAATAGTCGGCAATCATGGTAACACCATCAGGGTGCACCTCCTCTACCCTTGCTGCCGTACTGTCACTGTCGGCAACGGCAACGGGCGCAGGTGGAGCTGGTGGCGCAACTACTTCGGCTGTGGCGCCGTCGGTCCCATAAGGTTCGGGCAGCACGTCGCTCAGTATGTTGACGTGGCGCAATTCAATGTCATTGACATATAATGTGGGCAACATGTGCATGGCCAGCAGTATTGCCACAACAAGGCCGGTCAGCACAAATGCCCGGGAGCATTGGTTCATGATTTGATGTTTATGAGGAAACCGTCCAAGACTTCTATGCCCTTGTTGGTACAGATGCCGCGCAGAGAGATAAATATAAGGTTGTAGAATATTTCTTCCATAGAGTACATGTTGTAGAGTTGCGACATCATTATATATCGTTCTTGCGCGCTTAGTATATATATAATAAGGTCGTAATTGACGTCTTCACGAAAATATCCCTCACCAATGCCCCGGTGGAGGAATTCGCGGAATTGCTTTTGCGACTTTTTCTTGTCTTCCTCGAAATACCTCATTATCCTGGGATATTTCATCAGGTCGGAATAGAATACAGGGTTGGTGAACTTGAATTGCTCTATTGTGAGCCTGAAAGAGTGAAGTATGATGTCCATAACGTTGTCGGCCCCTTCGGCAAATTCGCGCAGCGCTTCCTGCTGGGCACTCTTGCGCTTCTTGACGCCTTCAAACAGCAAGTCTTCCTTGTTCTCGCATATCTCGTAGATGGTGCGCTTCGAAATCGACAGCGAATTAGCAATGTCATCCATCTTCACCGCCTTGATTCCTTTCTCTGCAAACAGGGCCATCGCAGCAGACAGTATTTTCTCCTTGAGCGATTCTTTATATGTTGTTATATTTTTATTTTCAACCATAATCGATAATTTAATTTGCAAAGTTACTAAAATAATAAAAAAAGCCGATAGTTTTCAATTAGTTTTTCTTACCTTTGCATAGAAGTTAATATGCATCAAGCACCATTCTGCATGCTCACCGGGCCAGCCCGGATGGGAATCGCGGCCAAGCGTTTTCTTTACAGAAACGGAGGCGCGGCATGCCGGGCAAGGGCCCAGTGGCCCATACGGCCCATACGGGCATGCCGGGCAGGCCGTTTGGACATCCCGTACAGGGCGTTTCGGGGCGGCAAATGGCGCATGTTGCAACATGTTGAACCATAGTTTGTTACATACAAATGGCAGGACGGGTAATTTTAACGTACGAAACGGGGCTGCTCAGCCAGCCATGCAACAACATAAAAACGAATTAAGGAGTAACTATCATGGTGAAAATTTCAAAGGAGGCCGCATTGCAGTATCATGCCAATGGCAGGCCGGGAAAAATCGAGGTCAAACCCACAAAACCCTATCGGACACAGACAGACTTGAGCTTGGCGTATTCTCCGGGCGTGGCATATCCGTGCCTGGAAATACAGCAGAACAATGAAGACGCCTACAAATATACCGACAAGGGCAACCTTGTGGCCGTGATAAGCAACGGCACCGCCGTGTTGGGCCTCGGCGACATAGGGGCCATAAGCGGAAAGCCGGTGATGGAGGGCAAGGGCCTGCTGTTTAAGATATACGGCGGCATCGACGTGTTTGACATCGAGGTGGCCGAGAAAGACCCGGAGAAATTCTGCGAGGCCGTAGAGCGCATAGCGCCCACTTTCGGAGGCATCAACCTTGAAGACATCAAGGCACCCGAATGCTTTTACATTGAGGAACGGCTGAAGAAGAGCCTTGACATACCTGTGATGCACGACGACCAGCACGGCACGGCCATAATATCTGCCGCAGGCCTGAGGAATGCCCTTGAAGTGAACGGCAAAGACATCAAGGACGTCAAGATTGTGGTCAACGGAGCCGGCGCGGCTGCCATATCGTGCACCAAGCTGTACATGGCGCTCGGCGCACGCCGCGAAAACATAGTGATGCTCGACTCAAAGGGAGTGATAACCAGCGACAGGGCAAACCTCACAGAGCAGAAAAAGATGTTTGCCACAGACCGGCGCGACATCCACACTCTCGAAGAAGCCATCAAGGGAGCCGACGTTTTTGTCGGGCTGTCGAAAGGCAACGTGCTCACGCAAGACATGATAAGGTCGATGGCCGACCAGCCCATCGTGTTCGCGCTGGCCAACCCTGTGCCGGAGATTAGCTACGAAGAGGCTATGGAGAGCAGGCCCGACGTGCTCATGGCCACGGGCCGCTCTGACTATCCAAACCAGATAAACAATGTGATTGGGTTCCCTTACATATTCCGCGGAGCGCTCGACGTGCATGCATCGGCCATCAACGAGGAAATGAAGATGGCCGCCGTCAACGCCATTGCCGACCTGGCCAAGCAGCCGGTGCCCGACGTGGTGAACGACGTTTATCACGTCAACAACCTCACTTTCGGCCCGTCGTACTTCATACCGAAGCCCGTCGACCCGAGGCTCATCACCGAAGTGTCGGCGGCTGTGGCAAAGGCCGCCATGGACAGCGGAGTGGCTCGCGCGTCGATAACCGACTGGGCAGCCTACAAGAACCAGCTCAGGGAGATGCTCGGACAGGAGACAAAGCTCACGCAAAAGCTCTATGACACCGCGCGCAACAACCCACAGAGGGTGGTTTTTGCCGAGGGCATTCACCCCACCATGCTAAAGGCTGCGGTGCTGGCCAAGGCCGAAGGCATCTGCCAGCCCATAATCCTGGGCAACGATGAGCGCATTGCCAAATTGGCAAAGGAACTCGACCTGAACCTCGACGGCATAGAAATTGTCAACCTAAGGCACGACAACCAGGCCGAACGGCGCGAGCGCTACGCAAGGATTCTGGCCGAGAAACGCCAGCGCCAGGGCTATACTATCGAAGAAGCCAACGACAAGATGTTTGAACGCAACTATTTCGGCATGATGATGGTGGAGACCGGAGAGGCCGATGCGTTCATCACTGGCCTCTATACAAAATACTCGAACACCATAAAGGTGGCCAAGGAGGTCATAGGCATACGCAAGGAGTACAAGCACTTTGGCACGATGCATATCCTGAACTCCAAGAAGGGCACGTTCTACATTGCCGACACGCTCATCAACCGCCACCCCGACAAGGAGGTGCTCGTCGACATAGCAAAGCTCAGCGCCATGACAGTGAGGTTCTTCAACGACACACCGGTGATGGCAATGTTGAGCTACAGCAACTTCGGAACCGACGAGGCCGGAAGCCCGCTGCAGGTTCACCAGGCTGTTGAAGAGCTGCACAGGCAATGCCCCGACCTCGCTGTCGACGGCGAGATGCAAGTAAACTTTGCCCTCAACAAAGACTTGCGCGACAGCAAGTACCCCTTCTCGCGGCTCAATGGCCTCGACGTCAACACGCTCGTGTTCCCCAATCTGAGCAGCGCCAACAGCGCCTACAAACTGCTGCAGACGCTCGACCCTGACACAGAAATAATAGGCCCGATACAGATGGGGCTCAACAAGCCTATACATTTCACCGATTTCGAATGCAGCGTACGCGACATTGTAAACATCACAGCCGTGGCAGTGATAGACGCGTATGTAGACAAGCTGAAAAACAAATGCTGCATGGACTGATGCCGGCATAGCCACATCGCAGCCAAATAAATCCAGCCGCTCACTAAGACTGACACTCCGTCAGGCTGTAGTGAGCGGCTTATTTATGTTGTCAATCGTGCAAAAGAACTGTGGGCACGATTGTTGTTTACGCACACATTTTACGGTACAATTTTGTCATTTTTCCTCAAATTAATCATAAATTAATGGCAAAAAGATAATATTTTCGCAAATATTTTGATAAAACGCTTGCTATTTCAAGAAAATGCTTTATCTTTGCAAGTGATTTTCGGATACACAAACACAATTAGAACAACCAACTAATAAAACAGAAGATTATGAATGCAGCACAAGTCGTAGAGAATCTTAAATGCAGATTCCCCAATGAGCCTGAATACATCCAGGCCGTAAGCCAGGTACTCCCGACCATAGAAGAGGAGTACAACAAACACCCTGAATTTGAGAAAGCCAACCTCATCGAACGACTTTGCATTCCTGACAGAGTTATCGAGTTCCGCGTTACATGGGTTGACGACAAAGGCCAAGTGCAGACCAACATGGGCTACCGCATCCAGCACAACAACGTGATAGGCCCTTACAAAGGCGGCATTCGCTTCCACAAGTCAGTAAACCTGGGCATATTGAAATTCCTTGCCTTCGAGCAGACTTTCAAGAACTCGCTTACAACATTGCCAATGGGAGGCGCAAAGGGCGGCTCCGACTTCTCTCCGCGTGGCAAGAGCGATGCAGAGGTGATGAGGTTCTGCCAGGCATTCATGAACGAATTGTACAGGCACATAGGCCCGGACATCGACGTGCCGGCCGGCGACATAGGCGTTGGCGGACGCGAAATAGGCTATCTCTTCGGGCAATACAAAAAGCTTACCCACGAGTGGAGCGGTGTGCTAACAGGCAAGGGCCGCGAGTTTGGCGGTTCGCTCATCCGCCCGGAGGCAACAGGCTACGGCACTGTTTATTTCTTGCTGTCAATGCTCAGCACCAGAAACATCGAGCTGGCCGGCAAGAGCGTGCTCATCTCCGGGTCGGGCAACGTTGCACAGTATGCTGCAGAAAAGTGCATACAGCTCGGCGCCAAGGTTCTCACCCTGTCAGACTCTGACGGCTATATCTACGACCCGGATGGAATAGACCGCGAAAAGCTTGACTATGTCATGGAGCTCAAGAATATAGAGCGCGGGCGTATCAAGGAATATGCCGATGAATATCCCAACGCCGTTTATCACGCCGGCGAAAGGCCTTGGGGCGAAAAGGCAGACATTGCGCTGCCATGCGCCACACAGAACGAAATCAACGGCGACGAGGCCAAGACGCTTGTGGCAAACGGTGTAATAGCTGTTGCCGAGGGCGCCAACATGCCTTCGACTCCCGAAGCCATCGAGGCATTCCAGAGTGCCAAGATTCTTTATGCACCGGGCAAGGCTTCAAACGCCGGCGGCGTGTCGGTGTCGGGCCTCGAGATGAGCCAGAACTCGGAAAGGCTCAGCTGGACAGCCGAAGACGTAGACAACCGACTGAAAGTCATAATGAAGGACATTCACGACAACTGCGTGAAATACGGAACCGAAAGCGATGGCTACATCAACTACGAGAAGGGGGCAAACGTTGCCGGATTCATGAAGGTGGCCAAGGCCATGATGGCACAGGGCATCGTATGATGAGACCACTACAAGACAACACAAAAGCTTGACATTTCCAAGAAACGGGGGCGCACCTGCAAGGGGCGCCCCCATTGTTTTTTTTCACGGTCCCCGATGCCTGCCCCCAGGGGACACCGGCACCATCACCGCCCAAGCCAGCCTGTCGGCGGCCGCAACCGAAAAATGCGCCGTAAGCCAGCAAAATTGGTTGCTGTTGCCCAAAAGCCTGCGATAAATGCTCACAGAAGCCCCTCCCATTTGGCCATCTCGGAAAATTATATTAATTTTGCGCTAAATTTACAGACAGTGTTGTTTTTACAGTAAAATAATAAGGCAAAGAGATTATGATCACAGTCACAAACTTGGCTATTCAATTTGGGAAGAAAGTACTTTACAAGGATGTGAACATCAAGTTCACCAATGGAAACATATATGGAGTCATCGGTGCGAATGGCGCGGGCAAGTCGACATTGCTGCGGGCCATCAGCGGCGAACTCGAACCCAACAAAGGCTCGGTGGAACTCGGGCCGGGCGAGCGCATGTCGGTATTGGAGCAGGATCACTTCAAATACGACGGCTACAGCGTGCGCGACACCGTCCTCATGGGCCATGCGCCTCTGTGGGAGAACATGAAGGAGCGCGAAGCTCTCTATATGAAGCCTGACTTCAGCGAGGAGGATGGCATCAGGGTAGCCGAACTTGAGGATAAGTTTGCACAAATGGACGGTTGGAACGCCGAGAGCGACGCCGACCAGTTGCTTACCAACCTGGGCATAAAAGACGACCTGCACGACAAGATGATGAGCGACCTGTCAAACAACGAGAAGGTGCGTGTCATGCTGGCCAAGGCTTTGTTCGGCCACCCCGACAACCTTTTGCTCGACGAGCCTACCAACGACCTCGACCTGGACACGGTGATGTGGCTTGAGGAATATTTGAGCAACATTGAGCAGACTGTACTGGTGGTGAGCCACGACCGCCACTTCCTCGATGCCGTGAGCACCCAGACCGTAGACATAGACTTCGGCAAGGTAACAGTGTTTGCCGGCAACTATTCGTTCTGGTATGAAAGTTCGCAGCTGGCCCTGCGCCAAGCCCAGAACCAAAGGCAAAAGGCAGAAGAGAAACGCAAGGAACTCGAAGAGTTCATCCGCCGTTTCTCTGCCAATGTGGCAAAGAGCAAGCAGACGACAAGCCGCAAGAAGATGCTTGAAAAGCTTAATGTTGAAGAAATACGCCCATCATCAAGGAAGTATCCCGGCATCATATTCCAAATGGAGCGCGAACCGGGCACACAGATTCTCGAAGTCAACGACCTCAAGGCAGTAGACACTGACGGCACAGTGCTCTTTGACCACGTTAATTTCACAATTGAAAAAGGGCAGAAAACGGTATTCCTCAGCCGCACGCCAAAGGCCATGACGGCCTTGTTCGAGATTATCAACGGCAACCGCAAGGCAGATGCCGGAGATTTCAAGTGGGGCGTAACGATAACAACAGCATATCTGCCACTCGACAACTCGGAGTTTTTCGACAGCGACCTTAACCTCGTCGACTGGCTCAGCCAGTTTGGCAAAGGCAACGAGGTGCAGATGAAGAGCTTCCTGGGCAGGATGTTGTTCAAAGACGAGGATGTGCTCAAGAAGGTTAACGTGCTGAGCGGAGGCGAGAAAATGCGTTGCATGATAGCAAGGATGCAGCTGAAAAACGCCAACTGCCTGATACTTGACACACCGACAAACCACCTTGACTTGGAGAGCATACAGGCATTCAACAACAATCTCATAAACTTCAAAGGCAACATTCTGTTTGCCAGCCACGACCACGAGTTCATACAGACTGTGGCCGACCGTATCATAGAGCTCACTCCGAACGGCACTATAGACAAACTGATGGAATACGACCAGTATATATACGATGAGAGTATAAAGGAGTTGAAGGCCAAGATGTACGGCAACAATTAGGCATGGTTTTTGCAGTACTGTTTTGTAATACAACAAAAGACAGACAACTATTATGGAAGAGAAGGAAAAGGAAATAGAAATAGAGAACGGCGACGAGAAGGTCTGCGAAGAGCAGGCCGGCGTTAACGGCGATGAGACTGCAGCAAGCCAGACGGAAAATGAAACCACTGCCGATGAAAAAGAAGCAGAGAAGAGTCCGCTTGATGTTGCCAATGAGCAGATTGCCGAACTTAAAGACAAGTATCTGCGCTCTGTTGCCGAATTTGACAATTACCGCAAACGCACATTGAAAGAAAAGGCTGAGCTGATATTGAACGGTGGCGAAAAAGCCATATCTGCCATTCTGCCAGTCCTCGATGACATGGAACGTGCCATTGCAAACGGAGAAAAAACAGAAGACCCAAAGGTTCTCAGGGAAGGCATGGAATTGATTTATGCAAAATTTCAAAAGGTTCTCGAGGGCTTGGGAGTGAAGAAGATTGACACGGAAGATGCAGATTTCGACACTGATGTGCATGAAGCTGTCGCCATGGTTCCTGGCATGGGCGATAACAAGAAAGGCAAGGTGCTCGACTGCATTCAGACAGGATATATGTTAAATGAAAAGGTAATACGCCACGCCAAGGTGGCCGTAGGACAGTAACCACCAACGACTCTGGCAAAGCAAATGGCAAAGAGAGACTATTATGAAGTGCTGGGCGTAGGCAAAGACGCATCTGAGGATGAAATAAAAAAAGCCTACAGGAAAATAGCAATAAAATATCATCCCGACCGAAACCCAGGCAACAAAGAGGCTGAAGAAAAGTTCAAGGAGGCTGCCGAGGCGTACGACGTTCTCCATGATCCGCAAAAGCGCCAGCAATATGACCAGTTCGGATTCAATGGACCGGCAGGCGGAGGCTTTGGTGGATTCAATGGCGGCAGCATGAACATGGACGACATCTTCTCTATGTTTGGCGACATATTCGGAGGACGTGCCGGATTTGGCGGCTTTGGTGGCGGACAGCGCCGTCCACAGCAGTATCGCGGTAGTGACCTCAGGCTTAAGGTTAGGTTGTCGCTGAACGATGTCGCCAACGGTGTGACAAAGAAATTCAAAGTCCGTAAAGACGTAGTCTGCTCACATTGCCATGGAAGCGGTGCTGAGAGCGGTAGCGCTGCCGAGACCTGCCCCACCTGTCATGGGTCGGGAGTGGTAATGCATACTACGCAAAGCTTTTTCGGAATGGTGCAGACGCAAGGCGTATGCCCGACCTGCGATGGCGAGGGAAAGGTAATAAAGAACAAGTGCCACAACTGTGGTGGCAGCGGTATTGTCAAAGGAGAAGAAGTTGTTGAAATCAACATCCCAGCCGGTGTGGCCGAGGGAATGGTCGTCAACATTCCAGGAAAGGGCAACGCCGGTAAGCACAACGGGATTAACGGCGATATTCAAGTTTATATCGAAGAAGAACCAAACGACACATTCGTGCGCGATGGTAACAATCTGATATACAACCTTTTGCTTGATTTCCCTACAGCAGCACTTGGCGGTGAGGTCGAGATACCAACCATTGAAGGTACCAAGTTGAAGGTTAAGATTGAGAATGGAACGCAACCCGGTAAGACACTGAGACTTAAGGGAAAGGGACTGCCGGCCGTGCAAGGCTATGGACGCGGCATTGGCGATTTGGTCGTCAACATCAGTGTATATGTGCCGAAGACGCTGTCCAAGGATGAGAAAGAGGCCTTGTTGAAGTTGCGTAATAGCGACAACTTTAAGGGAGATTCCGAAACCAAGCAATCAATCTTCCAGCGATTTAAGAATTATTTCAACTAAATATCAACGATGGGGTGCTGATATCGAGGCACCCCATTTATTTTAGCAGACCTATGACTTATAAAGAAACGACAGAGTACTTGTTTAACCAGATGCCGATGTTTGAGAGGCAGGGCGCGTCAGGATACAAGGAAGGATTGTATAACACATTGATGCTGGATGCCCATTTCAACCATCCCCACAGACATTACAAGACAATCCATGTTGCAGGAACAAACGGCAAAGGATCGTGTTCACATACAATGGCTGCATTTTTTCAAGCCTGCGGATACAAGGTCGGACTATATACTTCACCACACTTGAAAGACTTCCGCGAACGTATAAGGATTAACGGCATGCCAATTAGTGAAGAGTATGTTGTTAAGTTCGTAGAAGACGAGCGCAACTTCTTTGAACCTCTACACCCATCCTTCTTTGAAGTTACGACTGCTATGGCGTTCAAGTATTTCCGTGATGAGCATGTTGACATTGCAATAATAGAAGTAGGGCTCGGCGGAAGACTTGATTGCACGAATATAATAACGCCTGAATTGTCGATAATAACCAACATCAGCTTTGACCATACCCAGTTTCTTGGCAATACACTCGCGCAAATTGCACGTGAAAAAGCCGGCATTATAAAAGATGGGGTACCAGTTGTAGTCGGTGAATATAACACAGAGACTCGTCCTGTTTTCGAAGAAGTTGCCAAGAGCCACGGCTCTGCAATCATCTTTGCAGCAGACGAACAAGAGGTCGTGGCAGCCCAACCACTTAACAACGGTGGAATGATGTATAAAACAAAGCATTTTGGCGAATTGGTCGGCGACTTGAGCGGACTGTATCAAATTAAAAATGCGAACACTGTATTAACGGCCATCCGCGTATTGAGCGAATCAGGTCAATTTCCACAACTTGATGTCAATACAAATCCAAACATGATTGTGGTGCATGCAAGGGAGGCATTTAAGCAAGTTGCAGCATCAACAGGACTGATGGGAAGGTGGCAAACCGTAAACACCAACCCGCTTGTGATATGCGACACCGGGCATAATGTAGGAGGCTGGAAATATCTGAGCGAACAGCTCAAACGTGTGGACTGCCATTCCAAGAGGATAGTTTTCGGCATGGTTAATGACAAGGACATTGATGGAGTGTTGGAATTATTGCCCAAAGACGCAGTTTATTATTTCACAAAAGCCAACACTAAGCGGGCCTTATCCGAAATTGAGTTACAGAAGATGGCAATCCGTCATGGGCTGGTCGGAAATACATATCCGACAGTGAAACAAGCTTATGAAGAAGCGAAACAGTCTGCATCACAAGCAGATTTGATTTTTGTTGGTGGCAGCAGCTACGTAGTGGCAGATTTCCTATGCGCATTCGTTTAGTTGTTTTTAACACTGATGTAAACGTTTTTTTCCGCGTTTAATTTGTCGATTCCGTTTTTTTTCGGTTACTTTGCAAATAATACGATAACTAAAAACAATGGAATTATGACGAACACAGCAGAAAACGTGAATCTGTGTGGTCTGAATCGGAAAGATTTCCAGACCACGATTAACGGGAAGAAAACCGACTTATACATACTTCGAAACAGGAAAGGCTATGAAGTTGCCATAACCAACTATGGTGGTGCTATTGTTGCTATTATGGTTCCCGACAAGGATGGCAACGTGGCAAACGTCATTCAAGGCCACGACAACATTCAAGATGTGATAAACAGTCCGGAACCGTTCTTGTCGACATTGATAGGCCGTTATGGCAACCGCATCTGCAAAGGCCAATTCACACTCAACAAGAAAGAGTATCAGTTGGCAATAAACAACGGGCCCAATGCACTGCATGGCGGTCCGACGGGATTCCATGCGCGTGTTTGGGAAGCTCGCCAGATGGGTCCCCGCTCCCTTGCACTGCACTATGTTTCAGCCTACGGTGAAGAAGGCTTTACTGGGGAATTCAGGGTTACAGTTGAATTCACATTCACTGATGACAATGAGCTAATTCTGGAATACCTCGCCTGTACAAACAAGAAGACCATCATGAACCTTACGCACCATGGCTTTTTCAGTTTAGCTGGCATCGCAAACCCAACTCCGACGATTGATAATCTTGTTTGCGAAATTAATGCAGATTATTACATTCCAATCGACGTCAATTCAATTCCTACCGGCGAGATTCGCTTTGTCAAGGACACCCCGTTTGATTTCCGTACTCCAAAGGAAGTGGGCCGTGATATCGACGCAGACGACGAGCAAATCAAGAATGGCGAAGGGTACGATCACTGTTTCGTGCTCAACAAGAAGGAAGAAGGCGAACTGAGTTTTGCAGCCAAGATAAAGGAGCCGGTAAGCGGGCGCACCATGGAGGTTTATACGACAGAGCCTGGTGTGCAGGTTTACACCGACAATTGGGCCGACGGATATTCCGGGCAACACGGGGCAACATTCCCACGCCGCAGTGCAATATGCTTTGAGTGCCAGCACTTCCCCGATACGCCAAACCATCCGTATTTCCCGTCGGTGGTTTTGGAGCCAGGCGAGCAGTACAAGCAAAAAACGATATATAAATTTGGAGTGGAAAAATAAATGCACTAACAACAATAGTATTTACAAACCAACCACATTACATTCTAAAAAGAAATGAACCCAAGTCAAAGACCGAACTACACGTTCGCACTTATCGTCGTGTTCATTGTATGTTTCCTCATCGGATTCATAACAACAATGAACAACTCTATGATTGCTTTCTGTTCAGAAGCCTTCAAACTCACTGCACAGCAAGGCCAGTATGTTAACACCGCTTTCTACGGTGCTTACCTATTGTCCATCCCATTCGCGTTTTTAATGAGTAAAATCGGCTATAAAAACACGCTCATACTGGGTCTGGCAATATCAGGTATTGGCTTTATTGTCAATTCTATCGGCATAAGGTCTGCAATATCAGCAGGCATCAATGTCTACGCCATCTTCCTGGCGTCGATGTGCCTCGTAGCAATGGGTGTGGTGATGCTTCAGAATGTTGCCAATCCTTACGTCATGGTATTAGGCTCACCCGAGAAGGGAGCTTTCCGAATGACACTTAGCCAGGCTCTCAACTCTGTTGCCACAACGGTTGCCCCGTTGTTTATCACCTACGTGATAATCAATGGCAAGGCTCCCGCTCCTGAGCACGTTCCCGGGCCGTTCATGGGTCTTGGCATCTTTGCAATCATCATTTGCGTTATACTTGTTTTCCTCAAGTTGCCGCAAATAGACGAAGGGAAACAGGCTGAAGAAGCCGGCGAACACCATGAGTATAAGAGCAGTGTATTCAAGTATACTCACGTTTGGTTGGGTGCCCTTGGAATATTTATGTATATGGGTGTCGAGATTGGTGTGCCCTCAATGCTCCCCTACCGTTTCCAGATGCTGTATCCAGACATGAACAGTGCCGCATTGGCAGCATTGGCAACGCAGTACCTGGCATTCTATTGGGGCGGCATGATGGTGGGCCGTTTCATCGGCGCCGGTATCTTGACAAAGTTTGAGCCCCGCAAGCTCCTGTCTGCATGCCTCTGCCTTGGTGCTGCTTGCATTGCGCTGTCGTTGATAACAGCCAGCAGCATGGTCGGCATTTGGTTCATGCTTGCAGCCGGACTGTTCCACTCTGTGATGTGGCCACTGATATTCAACCTTGGACTGCAGGGCCTTGGCCCGCACACCAAAGCTGCGACAGGCATTATCAATACCGGTGTCATCGGGGCTGCGTTGTTGACCCCAATAATGGGTATCGTCGTCGACGCCACAAGCGTCATCGTGGCCCTTTGCCTTATGTTTGTTTACTATGCATATATCATCTGGTTCTGCAACTTCGGTAGCAAGATTGGAATCAGCAAATAATAACCAACAAAATTAGAAGACTTATGGATATAGAATTTGTTAGAAGTAGATTCATCAAACATTTTGATGGTAAGGAAGGCAACATATATGCTTCTCCGGGTCGTATCAACTTGATCGGTGAACACACTGACTATAATGGCGGCTTCGTTTTTCCCGGTGCTGTCGATAAAGGTATAATGTGTGAAATAAGGCCAAATGGCACCAATACGATAATGGCGTATGCCATCGACCTGAAGGATCGCGTAGAGTTCAAGGTTGACGACCCGCAGGGCCCGCGTGCAAGTTGGGCACGCTACATCTACGGCATCGTTCAAGAAATGCGTAAGCTCGGCGTCGATGTGAAAGGATTCAATACAGCCTTTGCCGGTGATGTGCCTCTCGGAGCAGGCATGTCGTCTTCTGCAGCCCTCGAGAGCTGCTACGCTTTTGCCCTCAACGACCTCTTTGGCGACAACAAGGTGAGCAAATGGGACATGGTGCTGGCAGGCCAGGCCACAGAGCACAACTACTGTGGTGTTAACTGCGGCATAATGGACCAGTTCGCCAGCGTGTTCGGCAAGGCAGGATGCCTTATGCGCCTCGATTGCCGCAGCCGCGAATTTGAATACTTCCCGTTCAACCCTATAGGCTACAAACTGGTATTGCTCGACTCTGTTGTAAAGCACGAGTTGGCCGGATCGCCCTACAACGACCGTCGCAACAGCTGCGAGAATGTAGTAAAGCACATTGCAGCCAAGCATCCGGAAGGTAAATTTGAGACACTGCGCGACTGTACATGGGAGCAACTTGAAGAGGTCAAGGCCGAGGTTGGCGACGAAGATTACCGCCGTGCCAAGTTCGTGCTTGGTGAGAAAGACCGCGTGCTTGCCGTTTGCGATGCATTGAACGCCGGCGACTACGAGACAGTGGGCAAGAAGATGTACGAGACCCACTACGGCCTTTCAAAAGAGTACGAAGTTTCTTGCGAGGAGCTCGACTACCTCAACGACATTGCCAAAGAGAATGGCGTTACAGGCAGCAGGATAATGGGTGGCGGCTTTGGCGGTTGCACCATCAACCTCGTGAAAGAAGATTTGTATGACAAATTCATTGCTGATGCGAAGGCTAAGTACACCGCCAAGTTCGGCCATGCACCCAAGGTGTATGACGTTGTCATCAGCGACGGGGCACGTAAAATCTGCTAATCTCTGAATTGACAGTTTAAATTAAGATTCCAATCCCCAAAGTTCGGATGGCAATCATTCGGGTTATCAGTTTGCCCGGTGCCTTTGCCGGCTGAGCTTTGGGGATTTCCGTCTAATATGTGCATCAGGAAGTGCGGCTCTCCATTTACGGTTCTAAAGGCAGCCGTAGAAAGAAACTGACTACAACATTATATTAAAACGATGAAAACGATATTTACTTTGATCCTTACTCTTTGTGCAGAATTATGCCAGGCTAACGGCCGGAACACCATATACGACACCAATGTCAAGACCCTGCAGGTGGTCGTAAATAAAGACTGGCTGTCGCCTGCCGTGATGGAACTGAAAAGCAGCGACGTGCTCCACATCAGTTTCGACGAGATGTCACACGACTATCACCGCTTTGTATATAAGATAGAGCATTGCGAGGCAGACTGGTCTGTATCGGATGGGCTGTTTGAAAGCGATTACATTGAAGGATTCAATAACAACCCAATAGAAGACTACCAGAACTCCATAAACACCACAGTATTGTATACGCATTACAAATTAGACATTCCCAACGACAAGTGCAGGCTGAAAATCAGCGGCAACTACAGGCTTACTGTATACGATGAAGACAACGACAACCGAAAGGTGCTTACCGTTGAGTTCATGGTGGTCGAGTCGGACATGAACGTAGGCTTGGCCGTCACTTCTAATACTGACATTGACCTAAACGAAAGCCACCAGCAACTGTCAATGACTTTAAATTACGGAGAATTCAGCATAACCAATCCCACCGAGCAGATACATACCGTAATCACGCAGAACAACAGGCCTGAAAGCGCCCGGATAAACGTCAAGCCAAACATCGTGAACAACAAGGGACTGCAATGGAACCATAACAAGCAACTCATTTTCGACGCCGGCAACGAATACCACAAGTTTGAGGTGCTGGCCCTGAGCCATCCGACGATGGGCATCGACCGCATTTCGTGGGACGGACACAACTACAACGCCTACCCTTTCGTGGCCGAACCGCGCAAAAACTACCTGTATGACGAAGACGCAAACGGGGCTTTCTACATACGCAATAGCGACAACATAGAAAACGATTACACCTGCGATTACGTTTATGTACACTACCGGCTCAGGTCGCCGGAACTGACAGGATGCAACATTGCCGTCAACGGACAGTGGGCAACCGACGAAGACCAATCGGCCTATGTCATGCAGTACGACCAGGCAAATGCCGAATACCAGGCCACAATATTGCAAAAACAAGGCTATTACTCCTATCGTTTCATAACTGTCGACAACAATGGCATAACAGGCATTCCGCCCACAGAAGGCAACTTCTATCAGACCGAGAACCGCTATCAGGCATACGTTTACTACAAGGGAACCGGTGAAAGGACATGGCGCCTTGTGGGCTACAGGCAAGTTGAGTTCAGGAGCGACAACCCGTCGGCCGTCTCTGTTGGGCTGTAGGCTTGGGCGTAGGCCGGCAAATCATAGATTGCTCCAACACCATGCACAGCAATGCCAATGGCACCAAGGGGGAGAGCACCACCGGCAGCCATCGGCAAACCAAATGCGCAGCAGTGCCATGGCAAACGTGTTGCACCGCAATACTTTGGCAGTCTTATCAAGACAAAAGGCGCAACCACACATATTAGTTATGGTTGCGCCTTTTGCGCTTATTCATATTACTTATCCAACCGCCAGCCGCCAAACTCTGCCACTCAGCCTACTGCCTGCGCGGCACATATGCCAACGGGGCGCATTAGGCAGACAAGCCGGTAAGACTAAAACTTTTGCCTCACAGCGAGAGGCAAAAGCTCAAATCTTCAGTTCTTTCATTATCTCGCTTAATTTTTGAAGCGTAGATATGCGAGTAGGCACGAGCGGCAGTCGCAAAACGTTTTTTATCATGCCCATCTCGTGCAGCATAGCCTTGACGCCAGCCGGGTTGCCATCTACAAACAGCAAACCGAAAAGGTCGGTAAACCGATGGTGTATCTCGCGCGCAGCTGCATACTCCCCATTAAACTCGAGCCTAATCATCCGCGAGAACTCCTTGGGAAGCGCATTGCCAATGACGCTGATCACTCCCACCGCCCCGCATGAAATCATGGGGAACGTCAGGGCATCATCACCACTTATCACATCAAAGTCGGCCGGCTTGTTCTTTATTATCTCATCCACCTGCTCCAGATTGCCACTGGCCTCCTTTATCGCCACAATATTCTTGCAGTCGCGCGCCAGCCTGACCGTTGTGGCAGCTGTCATGTTGACCCCAGTGCGGCCCGGAACATTGTATAATACCACAGGCAACTTCGTTGCACCTGCAATAGCCTTGAAGTGCAAGTAGAGGCCTTCCTGCGATGGCTTGTTGTAATAAGGGCAAACGCTAAGTATTCCCGATATTCCATTAAGGTCTGCCGACTTCAGCTCTGCAACAACAGCCATTGTGTTGTTGCCGCCAAATCCCATCAATATAGGAACGCGCCCGCCTACTTTTTCAACAACTAAATCCTTTATGCGACTCTTTTCGTCGGAAGTAAGACATGGGGTCTCGCCTGTCGTGGCCAATATGCAAAAGAAATCGGCACCATTCCGCAGCTGGTAGTCAATCAGCCTCGACAAAGAGGCATAGTCAACCGAACCGTCTTCGTTGAATGGGGTTATCAATGCTATTCCTAAGCCTTTAAAGATATTGTGAACCATAAAAACGTTGGTTATTCTGTTTCTACGCGCAAAATTACACAAATTAATTGTAATTTGTCACTTCGTTGAGCTTTTTTTCACTTCTTTGCTCTGATTTAATTCATTATTGATGCCATTCTATCATTGAAACAGGTCAATCTGACAGCACCGCCAGATGGGTTTGCCTGCATCCCGGACGGATGATGTGCCGGGCAGGAAAAGGCAACCCCGTGATGTTAAAAAACCGACATCGCCAGATGCTTATAAAATATATTCTGAAATTCTGCAAAAAGGATATACCCCTTTGAAATCAAGAGAGTTAGAAGAATTACCTCGTTTTCGGGTAATGAGTTGGAAACAACTATTCTTCCTGAATACAAATCATTATCTATCAGTTAATTGTGATAAGTTGTTTTGATGATAGGTAATGGATTTGTAACGTGCTAACTTCTGTATTCTTCATCGCTTTGAAGTGGGATGATTAGCTGATGCAAATATAGGAATTTTTCTTGGAAAACTCAAACATCATGCACAAAATTGACAACCTTTCATACTGTTTCCATCCATATTCTATGTAATAGCAATCTTTACCAACCATTTCCTCCTCCCCCCGTAAATCAGATAATTTTTATTAGCCAACACATAAAACACTGATTATAGGTTCGATTCTAATAATAAAATGCTATTTTTGCATATTAAATAACAACAATTTTATTATGTCAAAATATATACTATATACATATCAGTTTTCTCCCCTTCAAAAGAAGACGGAAAGCAACATGTTTGAAAGTAATAAAGAAGTTCTTACACAGGATGAACTCATGGTGCAGAAGCAGGATATATTTGGAGCCTTTTTTAGGGAAACATTCACTCCTCTGTTTAAAAAACAGAACAAAAAATTTGACCATAAAATCATATTAAACGAAAATAATGTAATTGTCTTTCGTTTAGCCAATAACAAGAAATTATATTTGGAAGAATCTTTTCACAAACAAGAATATAGGTATTCTCCGAGTTGTTTAATCATTATAGATAATAGAAAAGATGTACAACGCATAGCAATTGAAGAAGATAAAGTAGCATTTAGTGACACTAATGCGGTTAAACAAATTCTTCTATTTTCACTTAAAATCCGATATTAAAATAGGAATATATTAGAAATAAGCTACTTATGAGCTTTTCTCATAGAACGAGGTAATGACTTGGAAACAGTCACAAATTCTGTGATTTGCGGTGTGTTTCTGCCAAACAACTCTTTTCTTATTTGCAAAATTAGCACTTTCTTTTGAGAAACAAGCAATATACCAAATAAAATTTTGTACCTTTGTGACCGTTAGACAAAAGAATACAAATATGAACCGAATAAAAGAGGTATTGGAGGCTAAAGGTATTAGTCAAACAGAATTAGCAAACAGGCTTGGAAAGACTTTCAACATGGTCAATCTGTATACCACTAATAAGGTACAACCTCCTATTCCTATTTTGTATCAGATTGCAGACATTTTGAATGAAGATGTTCGAAATTTACTCATACCCAATAAAATTATATTAATGGCAATAAAGGGAACAAAATCTGATAGACAGTTAAATCAATTTGCTGTAACGGAAGAATTTCAGCAAAGCAATGAGTTTGCGGATGCGGCAGATAAAAACATTTGCATAGAGAATATTTTTCAAGATTATGGCTCTTTTGAAAACGTAAATAATGATAAGATAATCTGTTTCAATGTAAGTAAGACTTACCTTCAATGTGAAAGACCTAACTTATATGAGTGTACAAGGAAATATTGGCGATTAAATGGTGAACGTGCCCAAAATGCAGATTTTGCTTTTGCTATATGTTCGGGATATATCATAGGAGTATTTAGACCAACACGTTGGTTTTTAACCAGTTCAAAAGAATACACAGGACGTTGGGAATTTGAAGGTGAAGAAGTTGAGAACTCTCCCTTTCTAAACATGAATATATCCTATTTGATTGGTAAAAATCAGAATCCTGTTTCATATATTAATATGTAGATATACAAAAAATCAATTATTGATATGAGAATCATTAATATAGCAGGTGTGCAATTTGCCGTTTCAGACCAAGACTATAACTATTATTGGAATCAGCGTAATGTAGGAGAGGAGTCTGATTCCTTTATAACTGCATGCAGACGAATTTTGGGATTAGGTCCTGATTGTCACAAGTTGGATATCAGTTTCATAAGGGGGCATATATGGGGTGATAATAAGGAGAACTGTATTCAAAAAATATTAGATAGTGGATTAGTAGAGTATGAAGAAAAATGGATTAGCTATCAGAAAGATAGCAAATTAAAAGGAGCTGCATATACTGCTCAACGAGAAAAACAGCTCAAAAGTGGACTTGATGACGAATTAGAGGACGATTTAGTGCTGTAAGAGTAATTTATATCAAACTCTTTAAACAGAACATATTATCATTAAAAATAACAAAATACTATGCCAGCGATTAAAGTTTACGAAAACAACATCCTATGTGTTATTGAAAGTGAAGTAGTCGGACATTATCGTGGAGAAGATTCCGGAGCTATTTATCCAGAGTATGAGTATATTGTCGTAGAACAGTATAATCTTGATTCCATCAAGAATCATACTATTGGAGGAAAAACTATTCATGAACTCATTAAAGAGTCTTGCAAGTCATATCCTTATGCAGGCGAAATGTTCACATCTCCACAAGCTTCTTCAATTTATTCATATTTGTCCTCTTTAGAGAATATGTCAGAATTAAGAATAGTCTGAATTTTCAGACTATTCTTAGTTTAGTATTCACAATCTAATGTTCCGATTTTGTTTCCTTGTTAGTAATCCTAATGCTTTCATAAACTCGTCTTTTTTGCGTCTGAACCAACTTATATGTGAAATGCCGTCTATTTTAAAGTCAAATTTTCCATCCGAAGTTTCTTTAAGCGAGCAAACCGAACCATCAGTCTTAAAGTGCTGTCGGAATTCAGAAGAATAGAGTTCTCCTTTGATGGTGACCTCCTTAAACATACACAGTTTTTTGATTAATCCATCGCCAAAATTCAGAGTATCACGCAAAAACTTGATGGTCGGCATCAGCTTTTCCACATAGGGAAAGTAACGTTTGACAAAATCCGTAAATTCCGATATTCTGCGGTGCTGCTGTTCGTAAGCTTTCTTCATTTCCTGCATCTGCTTGGTATATTGTTCCTCTCGTTGTATGGATTCTTCTTCGAGTTCCTTTATGCGACTTTGCAAATCTTCATTCCTGTGTTCCAGCTCTTTCAACTTTCCGCTGCCCAAAAAAGAACCGACCCTTGCCACGAGTGCCGTTTTCGCCTCAGTCTTGGCGGCTTCCAGCTTCTCCGATTTGATTTCTTTCCGCACTTCGTCAAGCTGCCGTTCCGCCTGTTGCTGTTCGGTCTGCAACTGCCTTACGTTGGCTTCAAGCTCTCCCGTCTGCCGTTTCAGGTCACGGTAATATTGGGCGGTGGTGGTGTGCCGTGCCTCCGAACCACGGATGCCACGCTGCAAGCCGTATTTCGCCATTGTTGCGGCGTAGCTGTCGTGGTAGGCTACCAGCTTCTCACGTGTCAGCAGGTCATCGGCGCACAGGCGCACGGCGTTGGATTTCTTGCGGTAGGTGCGTCTGCCCTCCGCTTGCTTCTTCGCTTTCCTGCGCTCGCCCGTCACTATCGGCACGACCGTGGCGTGGATGTGCGGTGTGTGCTCGTCCATGTGCAGCACTGCCGAAACGGTGTTCTCTTTTCCGAACGTGCGGCGCAGCCATTGCAGGTTGTCACCGCACCATTCGTCCAGCCTGCCCTCGTCCTGCACTCTTACCATGTCCTCGTGCGTGCCCGAAAGCACGATGCGGATTGCCCGTACTTGGTCAGGTGTTATCTTCCTCTTGATGCCTGCCGTGCGGATGCGGTGGCTTATCGCCTCGGTGCGGTCAGCCACACCGTCGGGGAATTGCACCAGCTCACGGTTGAGATGGGTGCGTGTGGGGTCTGCGTTCTTGGGCGTGGTCTTGCGTTCGATGTGGTCGGATGCGCCCGTGTCAGCCGACCCTTTCGCCTTGTTGATTTGGATGCTTATGTATCCCATGTTCGTTTCTTGTTTTGTTAGGTTCTACAAACTTGTTTGTCGGTATCCGTCTGCCTGCAGTCGTGCCGCACGGGACAAACGGGGGTGTCCAGAGGGGTGTAACCCCGTTGGCTCATTGGGGTGTTTTTAGCATGAGCGAAGCGGTGCGTGAAGAAAACGCCCTAATGAGCTATGGCTTTTTGTTTTCCAAAAGCCTGCGGCGGTGTCGGCGGTTTTCGGATGCTGTTCTCTTTTCGCTTGTAACATCGGCTTTCCCCTGTCGGTCGGCAGGATGGAAGTCCGTCCGACCAGCCTGCGGATGGCGGTGTTCACCTCTGTTGCTTTCCACAGCGGAGTTGATGAGGGGTGAAATTCCGATGAATTGATGAATGGATACCTTAACGCATTGACATACACTACAATATACATTCATCAGCATTTCATCAAACCGCTCGCCAAAAGAAAAGTGATGAATGGTGTTGTACTGCCTTTCTCTTTTCATCAGCCAAATCCATTTGTTGAAGATTTGATGAGAATGTAAGCAGCTGTTATTCTTTATGTTTATATATGCTTTCATCATTTCATCAAAATATCAGAGTGTTTCCAACTGAGCCTTGCTTGCCGTGTAGTAGCGCCCAATCCGCTTGACGGGTGAATATCCGCACTTACGGCTGTAGTCGCATTGGTAGGTGGTATAGGAAAGTGAATTGGATGCAGGGGTGAGCTTCCAGCACTCCTGCACCACTTTCCGAACCTGCGACTTCTCCACCTTGACTTGCGAGCAGACGAGCAACGGAACAATATCATTCAGACAGAACGAGACAGATTCAACGCCGACACTTGCCATAATGTCGAGCAACAGTTCAGCCATCTCAATTTCCAACCTGTTGCGGTTGCTTCGGATTATCTTCCGCAGGGCATCCGTCTCCAGCAGCTTCGGGTTGAACCACATACGACTTTCCTTCCCGGTGGACAGCTGCCTGTGTTGCAGGAAATGGAGAAAAGCGGGTATTTCCGTTTTCAGCTTTTGCAGGAAGTCGGTGTCGTCACTCTTGAGCGGCACAATCTTCCGCACCCAATAGCGTGTTTCCCCTGCGTCGATGATGACGGGCAGGTGCTCGTTGTTGGAGCAAAGCACGAACTTGGCAAAGAAGCCTATCTCGTCACGGTCTTTGCCTTTCGCCTCCACCTTGTAGGATAACGTGGTACTTAGGTTCTTCAACCGCTCGCTGTCCTCACGGCGGTTAAGCAGCACCTCGTCCACCATGATGAGCAGTTTGCCCGCCCAGTCGGAATTGAACTGGCTGCGGAAGTCCTCGTTGGTGTTGAACGTCACGTTGTTTTGGTAGATGGCTTTCAGAAAGTTCAGGAACGTGCTCTTGCCCGTATTCCTTTCTTCGGACACGAGCAACAGGATGGGCAGTTTTTGAATGGGGTACAGATACAGCAGTTGCAGGTAGTCCATGCCCTGCTCGTACTGTTCGCCGAAGATGTGTTCCACCAACGAGCGGATGCAGGGGAAATCCCCCTCCTGCGGTCGGTGGCTTATCGGCTCATAGAGGTTGAGGAACTTGCCGACTACGGGCTTGTAGTCCACATGGTCGGGTACGGTGCAGAAGCCGTCATACTTGGGGATGCCCGCCATGTAGTCCTTGCCGTAGTCCTGCCGCAAGGTCTCGGAGTTCCATGCGATGCGTTTCCTCACATAGCCGCCGTCGATGCGGGGCTGGTCCACAATCTTGTAGAGCGTAGTGCCTACTCGGATGAATTCTTCTTTTTTCTCCATGTTTTCAATAAGATTTTAGTGCCGCCAACGTGCTGTCGGCAAGCGGATTGAACATGGGTGCAAAGCTACGGCAGGACGGCTAAAACCTTGATACGTAAAACGATGCAGAACGGCGCAAAAGAAACCGACAAATAAGAAAATGTAGCGGAACGGGTAATATCAGCTTAAAATGGCGAAAAGAAAAAGCCCGAAGAAGCCAAAACACACTTCTTCGGGCAAATGGGTTGCCGCAGATATTCGTTGGCAAATGGATATGCAGGTTTATAGGTTTACTGATGTCATTACGACACCACATCAGGTTAAACCGCTCGTAAACAATCCGTAAAATTTTCCAAAGCGCACAATCTAACATCTGCATGAAGGTTTGCTGTTCATTGAAACCAATAAAATTTGCCTTTCTTTTCGCAAGCACAGCCTTTCCAATAAAGCATTACGTACCATTGCCACATTTGATGTATTGATATGGAAAGCAAGTGCCACAACCATTGGCAAGGCGTACACGTCCATAAAGTAGCCGTTGGGCAGCTTGATGCGCCTTTCCACTTCGCAAGGCGTCAATACCCCGCTCCTGTACACGGCTCGGATGGCGGCACGGAGTGTCGGGGCAATTACATCGAAAAGCTCCACTAACTCCATTTCGCTCATCCAAACATTGGCGGTATCGGACGGTACGGCAACCCTGCCGTACCCGTCCATCGTGATTGTTGTCCGTTTCATACTCTGTGCGGTTTATATGGTGAAACGTCCGTTTACCTTGCTCTCGAAAGCGGATATGTCGTTTTCAAGTTTCTTGTTCGTCACCTTCGCGTAAATTTGCGTTGTGGTGATATTGGTATGCCCCAAAATCTTGCTCACGCTTTCTATCGGCATACCGTAATTGAGAGCCAAGACAGCGAAGGAGTGGCGGCTCAGGTGGAATGAAATCGACTTTTCTATCCCGCATTTCTTCGCCACGGCCTTGATGCGCTTGTTCACCATGTCAAGCGAGCCGATATTGAAAAGCCGCTTGTCTCTTCTGAACGGCTCGTAACGCCTGATTATCTGCATAGGGATGTCCATCAGCTTGATTTGGAACGGTACGCCCGTCTTTTGGCGTTTCGACACAATCCATGGTGTGCCGTTCATTTCAACAATGTTGTCGGTGGTCAGGTTCTTGATGTCCGTGAACGAGATGCCAGTCCAACAACCGAACAGGAACAAATCCCTTGCCAACGCAAAGTTTGGATTGTCCAGTTTGATTGTGCCCAACGCCTGAATTTCATCCTCAGTCAGAAAGCCACGCTCCTTGTGGTCGGGGTCAACATGGTACATCGCAAACGGGTTTCTCGGTATCTTGCCGTTGTAGTGCGCCGTGGTGACGATGTGTTTCAACGGTATGGAGTATATCCACACGGATGACTGCGCCAGCCCGACCTCGTTTCGCAGGTACAGGCAGTAGTCACGGATGAAATCCTCCGTCAGTTCGTTCATTGCCATGTCCGTCCGCTTGTAGTGCCTTGTTATGAACTCTGCCACGTATTTGCGGACGGTCAGGTACTTTTGGTACGTGTGCTTGGAGCGGTCTTTGCCCACCCGTTTGGCAAACGCCTCGTTCTCCTTGTCAAAGGCACGCAGCAATGTTTCATACTCCGTGCCGATGCCTTGGTAGGCATTGCGCACCATTTCAGCCGTGACAAACGCCTCACGGTCAGAAAGCCGCTGGTAGTGTTTCGTTATCTGCGCCTTGATATTGTCAAGGGCGTAGTTCACCGCCACCGCCTCACGGCTTTTTCCTTTCGCCCTGTTGCCTTTGGCATCCCAAAGTTCCTTTGAAATGCGCTGTTTGCAACTGAACTGTGCGATAGTCCCGTTGATTGTAACCCGTCCCATAATGGGGACAATTCCGTTCTTTTCCTTGCTTCCGTTTACATAGAAGACCGTCTTGAAAGTGCTCCGCATAATCATTCTTTTTGTTTGATGCAAAATTAGTTTACGGGAGTTGTAAAGACAGAATGTAAACCTACGCAGAACGCAGAAATAGAGCCTGTTAGCGTTAAATGTGCAATTGGTGTCGGGTAATGGTTTGGAAGTGCATCTGCTGCTGCAATCTGCCTAAATCCGTTTTCCCGACCTTATGCCGTTCTGTGCCACTCGAAGCCAAACTCTCTGACTGTCAGTAAGAATGCTCAAATTTGCTTTATTCCGCGTTTTATCCTATTATTTTCATAAAAAAAACGTCCATTAAGACCTACAGCATCTAAGATGGGGTTACT
>ENA-ORNW01000504-ORNW01000504.1-human-gut-metagenome-genome-assembly--contig:-NODE-504-length-37905-cov-3.334373_pt1 | contig 37905 bp, 33 predicted proteins | sample MGYA00242121_ERZ509034 | MGnify/ENA primary metagenome ERZ509034 (study PRJEB26280, sample SAMEA2338689) | human gut metagenome | biome: human gut; feature: human-associated habitat; material: faeces... | reverse complement strand
TTATCGTCCCACTGTGGCACAAGAGATGGGAGGCGACCATTCCATTAACAAAGCCCCGAAACGTCGTCATCTACTGTGGTCACAATCAGGCTGAACTGATCCCCTCGGAGATTTGGTTTGATCGAATGACACTCCAAAAGCAGTAATTCACTGACACGCAATCCGTAATTTAAAAGCAATCTGCAAATCAGAAAATTACGTAGCTGGATTTCACCAGCGGGGAAGGGATTGAGTGGGTTTTTCTTTGAAATTGAACCGGGTGTAATGATTTGGTAAAAAGCCATGACCATCTCAGCAGTCAGACTTCGAAAGCGTTTATGGGTCGTGCCATTGTTCATCTGACGAGAATGGGTAAGAGTACGGAATTCTGCCTTATGTATCGATAAACGTCCCGTTAACTGCGTGGCAAGTCGTGTAAGCTCTTTAGGCGTGCCATCTATATATCTCGGCGAGATATACGTGTTAATCAAATATCTGATAAAACGAATAACCGAATGTACATGCCTGATATTTGTACAACGTTGAGGCGTGGTCTGCGTAGTAGACCTTATGGTTAACGCTGGTACATATAAATGCGTATTTTCCAGATAATGAAAAAAGGCTGTAAGTTCATCAATGGCAATCAATGGATTGTGGTTCGAGGAATAGAAACTGAAGCAAAAAGTCACACCATGTTTCTGGTGCCAGAATTCATAGAAAAACTTGAGCGCTTGAAGTGAAGCGGATTGCGTGGCTGATGAACGCAAAGCAAGATGGTCGATAAGATATATTAACGGATATAAAAGCGGCTGGCGCGTGTGAGTATCCATCAGTGCCCATAAACGCTGCCGTTGGTTGATATTGAGTTGTGTAAGTATGAACACGCGGCACTTAACCTTATCAATGGTGTGGATATGAACAAAGTAACCGACAAACATAACGTCCTGCAAGAAGAAGATAGAGGGGTAGGTAAGTGTATGATTAATCGTATCCTGTGGCCGGTTATGAACTAAATGACCGACGGACTAAATTTAACATAATATACATTATGCGCACTAATATTGTAGGGGCTCAATGCTAATGTCTATTTGTGGCTCATTAGGAATGTCCAGGCTATAGTTTTCAGACCTGTATGTCTAGTCAACGACTCGCTTTTTCCTGATGAGGAGTTTTCTATGGCTATACATGACGCCGGGATGTTCACCGTGAAAGAAATTAACCGCCTAAAAATCCTTCAGGACGTCATCGATCGCAACCTGCGTCCTGGCCAGGCTGCGGAGATGCTCGGCATCACGCCACGCCATTGCAGCCGTCTGCTGAAACGTTATCGTCAGTCCGGACCGCTTGGTATGAACAACCAGAGTCGCGGTCGCACCGGAAACCGCCTGCTGCCCACATCACTGACTGAGCTGGCGCTGAGTATCATTCGGGAACGCTACTCTGATTTTGGTCCGACACTGGCACGGGAAAAGCTGGAAGAAGTTCACGGTCTCGTCCTTGGCAAGGAAACCATCAGACGCCTCATGATAAAATCCGGACTCTGGATCCCCCGCAGACAACGTCCGCCGAAAATTCACCAGCCCCGTTATCGACGCCCCTGTACCGGCGAGCTGATCCAGATTGATGGCTGCGACCATCACTGGTTTGAAAATCGGGGTCGGCCCTGTACTGCTCTGGTCTATGTTGATGATGCCACCAGTCGCCTGATGCACCTGCTGTTTGTGAAATCTGAATCCACATTCACCTATTTTGAAGCGACCCGTGGCTATATCGAGAAATACGGTAAACCCATGATCCTCTACAGCGATAAAGCCAGCGTGTTCAGAGTCAATAATAAACACGCCACCACAGGTCCCGGTGAAACCCAGTTTGCCAGGGCCATGCGCTGCCTTAATATCACCCCTCTGTGCGCGGAAACCAGTCAGGCAAAAGGCCGCGTTGAACGCGCCCATCTGACACTTCAGGACCGGCTGGTTAAAGAGCTCAGGTTAAAAGGGATCAGTACGATAGAAGCAGCAAATGCGTTTGCCGAAGAATACATGACCGATTACAACAAGCGGTTTGCCAAAGCCCCCCGGCATGATTTCAATGCTCACCGGCCATTGACATTAACCGATGATCTTGATGCGGAATTTACCTGGCGCGAACCCCGGCGAGTTTCAAAAAACCTTACAGTACAGTACGATAAACTGCTTTATCTGATTGAAGACAGTGAGTACAGCCGTCGGGCCATCGGTAAGTATATCGATGTCTGGCATTATCCTGACGGGCATAAGGAACTGCGCCTGAATGATGTGCTGCTCCCCTATTCCACCTATGACCGGTTGTCGGAAGTTGACCCCGTCGCGATTGCAGATAATAAAAGACTGGGCCATGTGCTGGACGTTGCCAGGCAGGTCCAGAGAAAACGTGACAATAACCGGTCACAGTCGGTACCTGCTGGCGATGAACCTTCCCGCAGACGGCATGCACCCAGTATTAACAAATCTCAGCGTTCACTGAACGAAGATGACATGCTTGAAGCCATGTTAAAGCTTCAGGGTAGCTCGGAGGCCATTTTTGGTAAAAGATGAACCGAGGCAAACGAGCAACAACGAGTAAAAAATCCTGAAAAAGAGGCCAAATATGCCAGAAACAGATGAAAAAGTGATGATGTCTCTCAGGGAACGCTACCGACTGGAACTCATTGAGGCTGTGCTGGCCAGTGAATTAAGTCTGACGGAAGCGGCTGCGTCAATGGAGATAACGCCACGTCACTGCCGCCGTCTGATTGCGCAATACCTACAGGCAGGACCTGTCGGGTTAGTCAGCCAGCGGCGCGGAAAACCCAGTAATCACCGGCTTCAGGTAGAGCTTAAAGCCCGCGTTATTCATTTTCTGAAAACTGAGTGCCAGAGCGTGGGGCCGACACAGGCACAAAGAATGCTGATAACGTCTGAGAGTATCAACCTGTCAGTCGAAACGGTAAGGCAATTGATGCTTGCAGAGAAATTATGGCAACAAACATCGAAAACCTCATAATCAAGTTGTCTCTGTGTAGCTGTAAACTATAAGCATATTCAACTGTATTTACGGAAAAGTCCCCTCAAGATCATTGTTATGCCCTGATCTACATGGGGTGTCTGAGCTAGTATAATATTTTCTTCTTGTGACAAACCATTATTGAGATCGTCAAAAGTAAAGCCATTAAACATTTCACGGCCTGGCCAATGTTTTTCAGCAGAACTAATCGGGGAGGCAATGTTGAGCGATTCAGCAACATCTCTAGCACATCCACCAAAACCACCCATAATAAAAAGCGGCTGCTTCGCTTTAATTGACATCAACGCTTCCTCGGCAATACCCGGCATTGTTCCTTTGTAACCTTCAATGCGTCCCCCTAGAACTATTCTGGCATGCGTATCACGTAACATAGCATTACGCATAGCAGTCAGCCCTATTCTCCAGTCATCTTCTAGTGGAGTTACCACTGCTCGCTGTATTCGTTCTTGCAGTTGCAATTGTGAACCATCGCGGTCAAACAAAACTAGTTCCGCCATTCCACTAAGATGATTACTAAGGGCGATTAATTCAGCTTCATCTTTTTGCATATGAACTGGCCATGCAAGATAATTCAATACACTCGGACGTTCATCTCCTTCATCCGCATCCCTACGGTGTCGGGATACCAGTTCAAACAATAATGAGGTAAAACCATTTATGCGTAGATCTCCTCCATACACAATTCTGGATCCAAGCGCCAAAAGATGCCTTGATATTTCTGTCATGGCATCAGATAAGTGTTGCTCACTCAGCCCCAGTAGCGGCATATCCGGGCTATCAGATATTGAAATTGCAATTACTTGCTGACTCAGTGCTTCCCGATAAGCCATTATGCAATCCCTCCTGCCATCCACTCAGTAAAACTGCGAAATTTAATTTCTGGTTTAATTTCTTCAAATAAGCGTTCCTCTTCAGCACTTAAAGGTGGATCAGGATAAATAATCAACGGTTGCCCATTCCCTGAAAACGATAGGCCTGCAAGCGAAATTAATTCAGGCGTTCGTGGAACGAACCGAATATTAGATTCATTGCAATCAACCAATTGAACACGGCAACGCCATAGAAAATCCTTCAAAACCTCATCCAACAAACGCGCAATAATTATACTAATACGATTTGTTTGTTGAGGGTCCATCCGAACGATTGGTACATTCCCCATATAGGGAAACCCCCTCTCATCAAGCTCATTGATACAGTTTGCGACAACTAATGGTACGCTGTAACGCTTAGCTTCAATAATTTCTCTCCGACACCACTCACGTGAAGAATAAGTGTCAGTGTGAATAGCGACGACAGCACTTTGCGCAACTTGCTTAAGCAGTACTTCATTAAAACGAAGCCCGACTGGGATGTCATGGACATCAAAAAATGAGCTAAGCCCATTCCCCTTGTGCAATTGATCTCGTATTAAGTATGCAATCCGCTCACCATCCGAATCATGTTTAGAATGGCTAAGGAATATCTGGACTTTTCGAAGGTATTGAAGCAGTTCATCATCAGATTTGTCTGGTTGCTTTAGATGTTCAAGATAGTGGCGCAACATCCGACAAAATTCATAAGTTAGGGTGCTGATTAATCGAAGCTGCATCGATGCTACATCGTTGCTATCTTCTTGAAGCCAAAGATCCCAACGTACGGCCTGTTCCTCAAGGCCAGTTGATAATCCTTCATGTTCAATCGCCACAGGAAAAATGTGAGTGCCCAATCCAGCGTTTACTGTCTCCGCCGAGAGTTCATGAAGCCAAATGTTCCAATCGTGGTCCTTTGCCATATTTGATTCGGCAAGTACGATAACCGCCGTCGTTTCTGATTCAGAAAAGTTAATTGCCAGTGGCTTCCCTGTTTCAGGCAATACTTCAAACCGAAAAATAACACTCAAACCGGTTCCACCCGCAATATTCTTGTAAAGTTCACGACGAAAATGACTACGAAGTGTTTCTGCTAATGCAGCTCCACCGGAAAACATTGGGTGCCAGACAATATAAATAACCAGAAAAGGCTTGGCTAGACTTGGGTCAGACATATTACATACTCCTTAGTCCACTGCTGCTATGGGCGCGTGACCCGGACACGTATAGCGAGATAGAGGTGCAAGATACGGGGTTTTAAGGCGTCTAGGTCTTCTTTAGTATGCCATAATCGAATGCCATGACAAAACGATGTACTCAAAAAAAGTGCTGTTATATGATATGGATTATGGTGCAAAATGAAAGAGGTACACACAGCTAAAGGATAAAAGTAATGGGGAAGCATAATGTATTCATCAGCTATCATCATGCAAATGATCAGCTGTACAAAAATCGCTTAGAAGAAATGAATAAAGAGCATGATATATTCATAAATCGCTCAGTCTCACTTGGCGATATTGACGAAGATGAAGAGGCTCAAAAAATAAGAGAAATAATTAGGGATGATTACCTTAGAGATACTTCGGTTCTAATATTACTTGTTGGATTGGAAACAAAAAACAGAAAACATATTGATTGGGAGGTATTCTCCAGTATGAGAGATAGCCCAAAAAACAAAAAATCAGGCATATTAGTTGTCAATTTACCGAGCACAGGAACGACCTATATCAGGTCTACTCATGGGGAAAGTGAAAAAGAGCAAATACACCCAGGAATCTCTTCATGGACAAACATTGATAAAAGATCAACATTTGAAGAAAGATTTCCATATATGCCAGCAAGGATAATTGATAATTTTATGAAAAAGGATTCTTACATTTCAGTCGTTAATTGGGATCAGATATGCTGGAATCCTGAAAATTTGGAAAAACTCATAGAGTTAACATATAATGACAGAGATAAATGCTCGTATGATATGACCCGAACCATGAGGATGCGTAACGGTTAGATGTAGGGCGTAAATAATTTAGAGTATTATTTTAAAACCTGTCAAATTGTTGGTTTAAATGATTCAGAGTTACCAGCTTGATATAAGCATCAAATCCTGATACGAAAAAAATGGTAACTCTTAACCTTCGTTGCACATTCCCAGTCATCACATCTAAATCTTTTTTTATAATATTAAAACTTGGCACCCAATAGACATTTCTAACGAGCCAGTGATTAGACATTTCTACTGAGCCTTGACAAATATAAACCAAGGAAGAATCCAGTCGTTGGCGGTCATGATTGTCATGCTCATTAACAATGACCAAACCCCATATCTCACTTACTACCGTATTCTCGGCTTAACCGTCCATGCAACCTCAACACATTGCTTTCAACTGCCGTCACCACGTTCTCCGGAAAATCTGTCGGTAATGAAGTCTTCACGTTATCCAGTGCTGCTGGAATCATTCTGGCAAAGTCACTCAGGATTTCATGCATCTGCACTTCCGGGAATCTCAGCACCTTTGCTGTCGCCAAAAAATGTCGCGGATAAATTTTATCGATTGCCGTTTTTTTGCCTTTGGATGCGTTAAGCCCCATTGCCAGTTTGAGATCGCTGATGTGTATTCCCGTACCGCCAAGGACCGGAAATGCTGAAATGATGTCGTAAAATGGCGTGAGTCGATAACTGCCGCCAGCCTGAATAAATACGGAGAAGTTTTTTGCATGACCGTCCGTTGCGCCAATCAACCACTGGAAGACCTGGAATTTCATAAAATCATAGCGATCTTTCAGCGCCTCGCTGGACCCCATCAAAAAAGCCATGATCCGCGCGATGCCTGGGCCTCCATCTGATTCATATTTCACCGATGAAGGTAAACCGAATGTCTGACACATATCCTCCTGTGGCAAGCGAAGTAAAACCGTTCGCTCAGCATTCCAACGCCTGTCAAAACGTTCGACCGCTAACGCGCGCACATTTCCCGCTTTAATGATTTCTGCGTCCGGAACATTCAACCCAAGTTCTTTCGCCAGCAGCAGACAGTAATACTCATTATCAACGCTTTGGCTGAGATCGAGCGTCGCATTGGGCTGCCTGATTTCGCCAATCGGTAATTTAATGATGTGCGTCGTCGGCGTTATTCCTTTCGGAATGCACCAGTCATTGCCTATTCTGAGCAGTGCTGTCTTCTCCTGTGCGCCAGCAACCGAGATGCGAAAGTCATTTTCTTCTCTAATCATGCCTAGCGGGATATCTGCTTTATAAGCCGTTAATACTTCTTCAAGTCTGGCTTCAGTAAGCTTTTCCCATGCCATTATCGGATGCGTTACGGTTTCGTCTTCGGGTATTAACGTCACGGCACCAACGCTGTCTCGCCCTATTTCTGACAATAAATCAAACGGTTGTCTGGATTTGGCATGATAACGTTTAACGATCCGGTCACGTACAATCGGGCTATCGGGTAACAGGTTATCGAAGAAGTTAAATACGGCATCAGAGGTGATATTCCCCCTCTGCAATGGCAGCGAAAGTGACAACGGTCTGGCATAACGGCTTGCTAACCACTCCGGTGCATACTTAAAGGTGTGCGCGCCGTTGGCTAACTTCGTTAACTCGCCTACCCGCTGGTTGTTCATCCAAGTGACAAGTTTAGGCATTACCACTCCAGATTTTGCTGTTCTGTTGATTCTGGCGAGGCATTTTTCGCGTCGCATAGCGTCATTGAGAGTTCAAGCGACTGTAAAATCTTAAAAAATGTCGTGAGCGTGGTATTGTCAGGGTTGTTTTCGAAATTGGAAATCGTCGCCTGCTTAATACCAATTTTTTTCGCCAGCTCGCTCTGCGTCCAGCCATTTTGCTGGCGAACCAGTTTCATTGCATTCGCCAATTGCGTTGGGCTATAGATCTTCTGAAAGCTCATCATGTCATACGTCCACAGCAAGTTTATCCGCTTAAGGGGATATTATAAGTTTTATCCTTTAGTGAGGATAAGTCAATCTGGAAACACATCTTATCCGCTCTACGGGATAAACGCTGCGATATCCGCGATCGCGGATAAAAAGGAGGATTTAAATAAGGCGTTGATGCGCCGTTTGAAGTCGGCAATATTAAGCCGCATGCCATCTCGACATGCGGCTTATACGGTTTACCAGCTATATTTCACTCCCAGCATGCCCTGAGTATCGCTATAGCCTTTATCACCTAGTTGCACACCGACATTCCCCCACAGGCTAAGGTTGTTATTTACTTTCGCCTCAACCCCGGTACGTACTTCACCGAGATTACGCGCACCTTCACGGCCTACGGTTTGACCATTCATCTTCACGGCGTAGACTTTGCTATTGTTGATCCAGTTCGCTTCAATGTAAGGCTGGAACTCACGCTGTTTACCATCGTCACGCTGGTGATGGCTATTCAGGTAGGTTTTCACCCCAAGTCGCGTTTGCACATTTCCGTCGCCTTCCGTTTCAATGCGCGTTCCGTCTTTCCGGGTATGGTCGGAATCTTTCACACCCATCCAGGTGATTTGCGCCTGTGGCTGGACGTACCAGGTATTCAGCGTCCCTTCGCTGCCGCTAAATGTTCCCGCTTCAAAGGTATACCCACCCTCAACAGAGGCCGTCACACCGCGAGAATCATAGTCGTCAGCAGAACGGTTATCGGAACTGACGCTGTTATCAAACCAGTTATACAGCGCCCAGCTGTCAACATAAGCGCCGGTCTTATTCGCATCGTTCTGATACCAGGTCGCGTACAGCCCAGCGCTGTAACCGCTGATGCGCCCATCCGATTTATAACCCACACGATTACTCTGAGTATTACTGTGCTGATTGGCGTAGCCTGCCATCACGCCAAGATGCCAGCGATCCTGCGCGTTGCTACTCCACTGCGCCAAATCGCCGCCTAGCTGCAATACATAGCGGTTAGCCTGAGTATTTAGCTGACCGTCACCGGCCCTTGAACGTTCGTGCCCTCCGACATGACGCATCCACATACTGCTTGCCGACCCCTGAGAATGCAGTGAATCTGTATACTGCGGCTCACCCAGACGGTCGTGTAAACGATGGCTAAACAGCGAGTTGGCTGCGGCAATGTTGCTGATATAGCTTCCGGCCTCCGGGCGATAAACTGATGGGCCTTCCGGATCCACAACAGGGGGATTATTGATGGGATCGGGTGTATCCGCTGGCGTTACGCCGTCCCATTTACTGGTCAGATACCAGTTTTTCTCGTCATTCCCCTTCCCTTTAGCCAGCGTGTAGACGTAAGCCCCAGCTTCGACAGTTCCGGTGGTCAGCGCGAAGTTACCTGCAGAATTACCGCCAACCTCAATGAGTTCAATACCGTTGACCGTTTGTGCACCGACGCCGCCAATGTTATCAACCCGAACGCGAGTGTTCCCTTGGGTATCGCCTTTCACGTTCATCTTATCGGTGGGCGAATTATCGCCGCCCAGCGTCGCGTTGAACGTCATCAGGCCATTGTTTCCGGTATAGTTGCCGTTAACGGTCAGTACATTCCCCGGTTTCCCCCCTTCGCTATTCATTTGAACCGTGCCGCCATTCTCCAGGTTGCCGCCGATAGTGGTTTTAGCGACACGCAGTGCCCCCCCAGGCATAACGTTCATATCACCTGCAGTGGTGACATTTCCCGACATCACACCGCTGTTATGGATATTAATGTGTTGACTTGCCATATTAATGGCAGAGTCGGAACCGAAAGCAATTTCCCCCCCCACGATATCCGTCGTACCCTGATACGCCGCGGAATCGTTGTTAAGAGTCAGGATCCCGGTACCCAGTTTTGTCACATCACCGCTACCGCTGATACTGTGCGTCATCGCCCAGCTACGCTCAGTGGAGATGGTGAGCAGGCCATTATTGATAACGGAAGCATCACCCAGGTTTTTCTGCTCGTTGACGCTGAGCGCGCTGCCTGTATCAATGTTGAATTGCCCCACAAAGCGGCTATTATCGCCATCCAGCTCTACATCTGTCCTGGCGGTTGCGCTCACGATACCCTTCCCGCTTATGCTATTACGCAGTTCGCCAGTCACGTTTTTTAGCGTTAACAGACCGTCATTGGCAATATTTCCTCTGCCTAACCCCTGAGTATTATCGAGGCTGACTTCCGCATTTGGGCTAATGCTGGTTAACGCATTGTAGCGTGCATTAAGCCCCTCGATAGCCAGCGTTCCCCCTGTAACATTCAGGTTTCCGCCACCTGTCAGTTCACCCTGACTGATCCCACCTTTATTTACCGTCAGCGCCCCCTCTTTGAACAAAACAGTCGAACCCATCTGCCCGGTGAATGTCTCTACCGTCTGCGTCGATCCATTAAGATCGACGATGGCCGCGTTGCTGATGTTCAGTTCCCGGGTGTTGCCAAGTGCACCATCCGCATCGGTACGTAATGTCCCCATCTGAACGTAGGTTGCCCCCTGATAGTCGTTCTGACCGTTGGAAAGCGAAACCTGTCGCACCGTATTGATTGCCAGATCCCCTTCACCACCGATTTTTGCCGACATATCGGCCGTTGCGCCATAGGCTCCGCCATGTTCGGCTAACGTCAGCTTTTGCCCACCATGGATGTTCAGCGCTTTCAGCCCATAGTTAACGTACAAACCATCACCTGGTGCGGTCGTGAGGCGGAATCCATAATCACCCTCGGCGACCACCGTTCCGTTTTGCGCAATGTGTAACGTTTTGTCCGCTTCCACCTCGTCGCCCTGTAAATCACGTAACGTTAATGAGCCACCCGACCCAATAACCGTTTGCGCCTTCACCAGTTGAACGCCGACATGGCTATCGTCGTGTTCCAGCAAATTGAGCGTCGTCAGAGGGTTATTCGCCATGGGATCATTCCACGGTTTAGGCACGTCGATAAGCACGTCGCCCGTCCCGTTTACCTGATAGTTACGGCCTTTCCAGGTGTAGTCACCCGCGCCGACAACCAGCGTATCGACGCTGATATATCCCTCTGCAAGCGTCGCAGCAGGAATATCCGTATCGAAAATGAGCGTACCGCCATTCATGGCCAGTCCACCAATGGATTGCTCTCCCACTTTTACCGATGTGGTATTTTCACTGTCAGACTGCAACATCGCGTGAGTAAGCGCAGCGGTGTTGTCGCGTTCCAGAGTGAAGGTACTGTCTTTCAGTTGGGCAACACCGGCGAATTCAGTCCCTGTTGCATGGGTAAAGCCAAACATCTTGTCGGAGGATGACAGCTGCACTCGCATCAAACCATCGCCTTTGAGCGCATTGGTCAGCGTGTAATCTCCTGCACTGTTCGTTGATGCGAGAATGTCGAGCGTACCGGGGTTTGCAATGGTTACTTCACTCGACCCCATGCCAGTTACCCCATCTGCCGTATGAGACGCAATGGTCAGGAGGCCGTCATTGACCAGCGTTTTACCGCTATAAGTATTCCCTGCATTGAACACCGTATGGCCTGCATCATGGATCACTTTTCCGTCTTTATCGTCACCTGTAATCAGCATATCGACCTGGTAGCCGGCATCACTGTTATTAGTATGATTAATGACAAAAACACCTTCGCCAGAGCCAAACTCTACTTTCGTCGCGTTGGTGATAAATCCGGCATCTGCCGCCGCCTCACCGTGAGCTGCACCAATGTTTAGCGTTCCTACAGCAGGTTCAAAAACACCTAAGTAAACTTCTCCACCTTCGACATTCAGCGTGCCGCTATTCGTCAGGGTTAACGTACCCGTACCAGATGTCCCTACGTACATATTGAATGTTTCAAGAAGAGAGTTCTGCCCATCCACCCTCACGTCGCCCTTACTTTTGTCATTGAGAGCTATCTGTGTATCACGCGCTTTAACTATACCTCCGGTGGTAATATTCAGTTCACCCGTGCCTAATACACCGACCTGTAGCAATTGGGCGTTAGTAGAAGACGTCTTTAAATTCCAAAGACTATCCGTTGAAATATTAACTATCCCCTTACCGGAGGCATTTCCTCCGATAAATCCATAGCCCGTTGAATTAAGGGTGGCACCATTACTGACATTTACGATACCGCTACCAAAATTACCGACATTGATACCCACAGTATCGAACGATGATGTCGCATCCATCAGGTTCAGAGTGCCGATACCGCTTGCTTTATCGCCCAAAAAAGTAATATTTTGCGATACAAACTTACCGCCATCGCTAATATTGAAGTTTCCGACACCCGCAACACCAATGGTGGTATAGACATTCTTATTGACCTCCCACATCCCCCCCGTGGTGATGCTGACATTCCCGACGCCGGTTTCTCCATAACCGAGTGAGCTTCCTCCGTTGCTGACAACAAGCCCCTCATTACTGATATTCATTTCGCCGTGGCCGTCATAACCAAGATTAGTTCCGAGATTAGTGATAACGGAGTTCTTATCCTTAACAGTAATGTTGCCTGTGCCTGTTTCTTTCATCCCCGCAGTGATAATTCCCGAATCTACTTTACCTTCACGCGAGACATTAAGTTCACCGTCGCCAGCATCACCGATATAGATATAGCGGAAAGCTTCGCCTGTTCCGAGGAAATTCCAATGCCCTTTATCGGTCACGTTGATGACACCGTGGGAACCGTCCTGAACGCCCACCAATGAATATTCTTTGTTATTAATCAGTCCATTATTGGAAATATTGACTGTGCCATTTCCGAAATATCCATTATAGAGTCTGCGTACCGTGATGACAGAGTCTTGATCCTGCACATTCAGGGTTCCGAAACCGGTGGCATTGCCACCGATAATCGTGTTTTCAGCCGTAATCAGCCCACCCTCGCGAATAGTCGCTTCCCCCGTTCCTTGATTACCAATTTGAAATTCAATTGAGGAATCGTTATTTTTTATTAGCCACTCACCGCCCTTTTCAACGACAACTTGGCCATTACTGCCCGCCTGATAGCCTAAAATGGCGACTATTGAACTCGTGACGTAACCCTTATCCGTAATATTTAATGAGCCTGTGCCATAGCTCCCTATTTCGAATAATTCGGTCGTCAGAACAGAGTCCTCTCCCTCAACATTGACCGTCCCGACGCCTCCTGTCGAGGAACCTAGCCTTAAATATCCTCCATCAACGTGACCTTTCTGTTTAATATTCAGCGTCCCCGTTCCGGATTGACCCACATTTAAAGGCCTTGCATTATTTCCGCTATCATACAATCGCCAGGTGCCACCCAAAACATTAACGGTGCCCTTCGAGTTCTCATTACCACCAATGACGCTGGTAGTAATCGTGGTTAAGGAGGCATTACCGCCAGCCAAAATATTAAGCACTCCAGTGCCATACCAGCCAACCAGGTAGGCATCATAAGCAACATCAGTATCAATATTGGTAATCTGATCATTATCAACTTCCAGACTCGCACCAGACGCTGAACCGCTTAGTGCCAGCAAAACACCCAGCGTCAATCTACTGAATTTCGTTGTCAGTCCAGAGGATTTACGCAAATTAACCGTCGATTTTTTACCTACCCTGCGAGTTAATTCCGAGCAGACCTGAAATACCTGTAGGGTGCAATTCCATATCACGCGATAGATTCTATTCATATAAACGCTCCATATACAAACAATACAGCCACGAAAGAGATGAGTCGCCAGACATTAAAAATGAAACTTATTAAATTGTCAGAGGTCTGTATTGAGTGTTAGTTGGAGGTGGGAAGGTGTCAATTTGGCTAATTTGCTAATGCTTTCGAATTGATAGATTAAAAATTGCATAGTTCTTATTTTATTTAAAAATGAACTATGAGTTATTGTTGCTTAATGAGAAAACTGTTTCTTTCAATAAGAAAATTATCATCATCATATTTAACAAAGAATAGCACTAATTGCTAAAAATCGAAGTTTATTAAACCCCTTTTGCATCCATTAGTGTCTTTAGGAATATTCGTTATAAAATAAGGGTTATGCTTAATGCTTTAAGAAAAATAGCAATTTCCCCTTGAATATATTACTGGTGATGGAAGGATGAATCTGCAAGCTGGCATTTAACAAGCCAGTTCTAAAAGAAGGGAAATAAGAATAACTATACTCAAAAACTAACAGCCACGGTCATCATGATGTGGCTGTCAATGAAACTATAACCCAGGCGCTTTCCATAACGACGTCGTCAGTCCATGATCAACCAGCCCCAGCTGATCCTGATAAACTGCCTGCCACTTATCGCGTGAATCCTGATAAAGTTCATGCTTTTCCGGGTCTGGTGTGTGCGTCCGTTCCCAGCGAACCAGGCGTTCTCCGGTTTCTGCCATTGATGAAAAAATTCCGGCACCGACGCCAGCTGCAATGGCACATCCTAATGCAGTGGCTTCTTTGACCACCGGAATATTGACGGGTAATCCCGAGACATCAGCGAGAATTTGACTCCATAATTTCCCTTTTGAACCTCCGCCTGCAAAGACTAACGATGAAGGATGAATATTGGAGAAATCAGCAATTTGCTGCAAGTTACACGCTGATACAATCGCCGCATTTTCTTCCAGCGCACGGAACAATGTCGCTTTGTTACATTTATCCGGGTCAATGGACAAGTTAATAAAGGAAGGCGCAGCGTGATACCAGGTTTTAAAGCGCATTCTGTCGGAGAATATCGGCATTACGCCCCACGACCCAGGCGGCACCCGGCTGGCCATCTCTTCCAACAGCGTATAGGTGTCGATGCCTAGACGTTCGGCAATCAGTTTTTCTTCGGCACAGAAAGCATCGCGGAACCAGCGCATGGTGAGTCCGGTAAAAAAGCTTATAGATTCAGCTTGTACCATGCCAGGAATAACATGGGGATTAACGCGCACGTTCATTTCTGGATCGGTCACCGGCGCGGCTAAGTTTACAACTTGCTGCCAGAATGTGCCGCCAAGAACAGCGGTTTGTGCCGGACGCACAACGCCTAACCCCAGGCAACCAAGCTGCACGTCACCTCCTCCAACGACCACCGGAGTGCCCGCCTTCAGACCGCAGAGTTCCGCCGCTTGTGAACTCACCACACCCAGCAATGTGCCGGTTTCTTTGACAGGAGAAAGAATATCGGCACGCAGGCCAGCCATATCCAGCAATGCAGGTTTCCAGTCACGGGTGGTTAGATCAAGAAGTCCCGTGGTGCCAGCATTAGAGGGATCCACCGCAAGTTCGCCGCTGAGCATATAGGCCAGCCAGTCGCTGATCATGGTGATGGTTGATGCCTGACGGTAAATATCGGAACGATGGTGCGCCAGCCAAAGTAATCTGGGGATGGCACTTAAAGCCAGTGTTTGTCCGGTCGCGCGATAAACTTCGTTTTCAAAGGTATTGTTGTGCAGTTCTTTAAGTTCGCTAACTTCGCGCGCCGCTCTGGCATCCACATTGGCGCAGGCCCAGATCGGTGTTCCTTCATTGTTATATAAAACAATGCCTTCACGCATCGAACATGCCGAAACGGCAGCGATATACTCCGGGGCTATGCCGGCGTTGTGCAACGCCTGGCGCATACACTCACACGCCAGTTGCCAGTTTTTGTTGAGATCAAATTCCATAGAACCAGGAACGTCCGGTACTGCCAGATGCCGCCACTCCGCCTGTCCCACTGCTATTTGATTGCCTTCCAGGTCGAATATCACAGCCCGAATACTTCCGGTGCCTGCATCCAGCGCCATCAGGTAGTACTTTGATTCTGAAGGGGTAAAGAGTCGAGCCATTAGATTATCCTCGGCTTATGCGTTCTGTCTGTTCCTCTATACGTTCTCCATCATTCCCGGTAATAAGGTCATGCAAATTTAACTACGTAAAATCGCCGCTGCTGTGTCCTGATCGGTAACCAGTGCGTTGATATAACCGCCTTTCATTGCAGCGGCAATTGCTTCGGCTTTATTTTCTCCCCCTGCCACGCCAACCCGGACGGGTATGGTCTTCAGCGCGCTTAAAGGTAAGCCAATCAGTTCGTTATGTATTTTGATATCCGTGACAACGTCACCTTTTGCATCAAAAAAGTAGCCTAAAATGTCGCCAACCGCCCCTTTTCGGCCAATCATTAACTGTTCGCCCTGGCTGATATAACCGGAGCGAATGATTGTCGCGTCGTCTTGTTGACTCACGGCCCCAATGCCGACAATCGCCACATCCGCTGCTTGCGCGGCTAACAGAACATCTTTGACGCAATTTTCATTTTTTAGCGTACGGGCAATGTCAGCGGAGGATGCCCGCAACGGGGCCGGAATAATATTCACACTGCACGCCGCGTTAAGCTGCCCGATTCCCGTCATATAAGAACCGACGCCACCGGAGAGCGTGACCAGGCGAATTTGCTGTGACGAAATAAAACCACTTAAGCGTTGCAGCGTATTCATGGTTGCCTCGCCAAAACCAATCGCCAGCATCTGTTGTGGTTGAAGTAAACTCATCAACATATGCGCCGCGCCTATCCCCAGTCGCCCACCGACATCAGCATCCGCAAGCCCAGGGATCACCCGGACATGTTGCAGCGAAAACTGACGACGTAATTGAGTTTCATATTCCAGACAGCCTTCAAAGCGAGAATTAATCTGTACGCGAATAATGCCGGACTGATGCCCTTTCTCCAGCAATCGCGACACTTTCAAACGTGTCAGGCCGAGACGATCGCTGATCTCGCTCTGGGTCAGCCCGTCGTGATAGTAAAACCACGCGATCCGCGCGACCTGTTCTTCTTCACACATTCCCTGTTCTGAAATTGCCGAATCGTTGATTGTCATAATTCATTCTTCACTTTGAACATATTTAAATCTTTAATGCAATTGTTCAGTTCTTGCTCATTTATATCTGTGATGGCAACCACAGTTTGACTCTACGAGCATGAACAAACGCAACCGTGAAAATCAAAATAGCATAAATTGTGATCTATTCGTCGGAAATATGTGCAATGTCCACCTAAGGTTATGAACAAATTAAAAGCAGAAATACATTTGTTCAAAACTCACCTGCAAAACTGAACGGGGGAAATATGCAAACGAGTGATACCCGCGCGTTACCGCTACTTTGCGCCCGCTCGGTTTATAAACAGTATTCAGGGGTCAATGTCCTGAAAGGCATCGATTTTACGTTGCATCAGGGGGAGGTCCACGCCCTGCTCGGCGGCAATGGTGCCGGTAAATCGACGTTAATGAAGATTATTGCCGGTATTACCCCTGCTGATAGCGGTACGCTGGAGATTGAGGGCAACAACTACGTCAGATTAACGCCAGTTCATGCTCATCAGCTGGGTATTTATCTCGTTCCCCAGGAACCGCTGCTTTTCCCAAGCCTGTCGATAAAAGAAAACATCCTGTTTGGGCTGGCAAAAAAACAGCTCTCCATGCAGAAAATGAAGAACTTGCTGGCGGCGCTGGGCTGCCAGTTTGATCTGCATAGTCTGGCAGGATCGCGGGATGTCGCCGATCGCCAAATGGTGGAAATCCTCCGCGGGCTGATGCGCGACTCGCGGATTCTGATCCTCGATGAACCTACCGCCTCGCTTACCCCTGCGGAAACCGAACGCTTGTTTAGTCGCTTGCAAGAGCTGCTTGCTACTGGCGTGGGTATTGTTTTTATCTCGCATAAGCTGCCGGAAATTCGCCAGATTGCCGATCGAATTAGCGTGATGCGCGACGGAACCATCGCCTTAAGCGGCAAAACCAGCGAACTGTCTACCGACGACATTATTCAGGCCATCACCCCAGCGGTACGGGAAAAATCGCTCTCTGCCAGCCAAAAATTATGGCTGGAGTTACCTGGTAACCGCCCACAACATGCCGCCGGAACGCCGGTGCTGACACTGGAAAATCTGACCGGCGAAGGTTTCAGGAATGTCAGCCTGACGCTCAATGCCGGAGAAATTCTGGGCCTGGCTGGGCTGGTGGGAGCCGGACGCACAGAACTGGCCGAGACGCTCTATGGTCTGCGTACTTTGCGTGGCGGACGCATTATGCTGAATGGTAAAGAGATCAATAAATTATCCACTGGAGAACGTTTACTGCGCGGTCTGGTTTATCTGCCGGAAGATCGCCAGTCATCCGGACTGAATCTCGATGCTTCGCTGGCCTGGAACGTCTGCGCCCTTACTCATAACCTTCGTGGATTCTGGGCGAAAACCGCGAAAGATAATGCCACCCTGGAACGTTATCGTCGGGCGCTGAATATTAAATTCAACCAACCGGAACAAGCTGCACGGACATTATCCGGTGGCAACCAGCAAAAAATCCTCATTGCCAAATGCCTGGAAGCTTCGCCGCAAGTATTGATTGTCGATGAGCCGACGCGCGGCGTGGATGTCTCGGCCCGTAATGATATCTACCAGCTGTTGCGCAGCATCGCCGCACAAAATGTGGCTGTGCTGCTTATCTCCTCCGACCTGGAAGAGATCGAACTGATGGCAGATCGTGTGTATGTGATGCATCAGGGCGAAATTACCCACTCTGCACTGACCGAGCGCGATATTAATGTCGAGACTATTATGCGCGTTGCCTTCGGCGATAGTCAGCGTCAGGAGGCGTCATGCTGAAGTTTATTCAGAACAACCGTGAAATCACGGCACTGCTGGCGGTGGTGCTGCTGTTTGTATTACCCGGTTTTCTCGACCGCCAGTATTTAAGTGTGCAAACGCTGACCATGGTTTATAGCAGCGCGCAAATCCTGATCCTCCTGGCAATGGGCGCGACGCTGGTAATGCTTACGCGCAATATTGATGTTTCAGTGGGTTCGATTACCGGAATGTGCGCGGTGCTGTTGGGGATGTTACTGAACGCAGGATATTCACTACCTGTTGCTTGTGTCGCGACTTTACTGCTTGGTTTGCTCGCGGGATTTTTCAACGGTGTCCTGGTCGCGTGGCTAAAGATCCCTGCCATTGTTGCCACCCTTGGCACGTTAGGGTTGTACAGAGGCATCATGTTGCTGTGGACTGGCGGCAAATGGATTGAAGGGTTACCCGCCGAACTGAAACAGCTCTCCGCCCCGCTGCTGCTTGGCGTTTCAGCAATTGGTTGGTTGACGATAATTCTGGTGGCATTTATGGCCTGGCTGCTGGCAAAGACGGCGTTTGGACGCAGTTTTTATGCCACGGGCGATAATTTACAGGGCGCTCGTCAACTGGGCGTTCGTACTGAAGCCATTCGCATTGTGGCATTTTCGTTGAACGGTTGCATGGCGGCACTGGCGGGAATTGTGTTTGCTTCGCAGATTGGTTTTATCCCCAACCAGACCGGTACCGGGCTGGAGATGAAAGCAATTGCAGCCTGCGTGCTGGGCGGCATTAGTTTGCTCGGCGGTTCCGGTGCGATCATCGGTGCGGTACTCGGCGCATGGTTCCTGACGCAGATCGATAGCGTACTGGTGCTGTTGCGCATTCCGGCATGGTGGAATGATTTTATCGCGGGTCTGGTTCTGCTGGCGGTGCTGGTGTTTGATGGACGCCTGCGTTGTGCGCTGGAACGTAATCTGCGGCGGCAAAAATATGCCCGCTTTATGACGCCACCGCCATCCGTTAAACCCGCTTCGTCAGGTAAAAAACGGGAGGCTGCATAATGCGTATTCGCTACGGTTGGGAACTGGCTCTTGCCGCACTGCTCGTAATTGAGATTGTCGCATTTGGTGCAATTAACCCGCGGATGTTAGACCTCAATATGTTGCTGTTCAGCACCAGTGACTTTATCTGCATTGGCATTGTCGCCCTACCGCTGACGATGGTGATTGTCAGTGGCGGGATCGATATTTCGTTTGGTTCGACCATCGGCCTCTGCGCCATTGCATTGGGCGTACTGTTTCAAAGTGGTGTGCCGATGCCGCTGGCGATTCTCCTGACCTTACTGCTCGGCGCATTGTGCGGGCTGATCAACGCCGGATTAATTATCTATACCAAAGTTAACCCGCTGGTGATTACGCTTGGCACGCTGTATCTGTTTGCCGGAAGCGCTCTGCTGCTTTCCGGTATGGCCGGAGCGACGGGGTACGAAGGTATTGGTGGATTCCCGATGGCGTTTACAGATTTCGCTAACCTGGATGTGCTGGGACTCCCCGTTCCGCTGATTATCTTCCTGATATGTCTCCTCGTTTTCTGGCTCTGGCTGCATAAAACCCATGCCGGACGTAATGTGTTTTTGATTGGGCAAAGCCCGCGCGTGGCGCTTTATAGCGCGATTCCAGTTAACCGCACCTTATGTGCGCTCTATGCCATGACGGGGCTGGCGTCTGCGGTCGCCGCTATGCTGCTGGTATCGTATTTTGGTTCAGCACGTTCCGATCTCGGTGCGTCGTTTCTGATGCCCGCCATCACCGCCGTGGTGCTTGGCGGGGCCAATATTTATGGTGGTTCCGGTTCCATTATCGGCACCGCCATTGCGGTTTTATTAGTGGGATATTTGCAACAAGGTTTGCAAATGGCAGGAGTGCCAAATCAGGTGTCCAGCGCCCTTTCCGGTGCGCTACTTATCGTCGTTGTCGTAGGTCGTTCCGTTAGCCTGCATCGCCAGCAAATTAAAGAGTGGCTGGCGCGTCGGGCCAATAACCCATTGCCATAAAGGATATCTTCATGACACTTCATCGCTTTAAGAAAATCGCCTTACTTAGCGCTCTTGGCATTGCCGCAATCTCTATGAATGTGCAGGCCGCAGAGCGTATTGCATTTATTCCCAAACTGGTTGGCGTGGGATTTTTTACCAGCGGTGGCAACGGCGCACAACAAGCGGGTAAAGAGCTGGGCGTTGATGTGACCTACGACGGGCCGACAGAACCCAGTGTTTCTGGTCAGGTACAGTTGATTAATAACTTCGTCAATCAGGGTTATAACGCCATTATCGTTTCTGCGGTTTCGCCTGATGGCTTGTGTCCGGCACTGAAACGCGCCATGCAACGTGGTGTGAGAGTGCTGACCTGGGACTCTGATACTAAACCGGAGTGCCGCTCTTACTACATTAATCAGGGAACGCCCGCCCAGTTGGGAGGTATGTTGGTGGATATGGCGGCGCGTCAGGTGAATAAAGACAAAGCCAAAGTCGCGTTTTTCTACTCAAGCCCCACCGTTACGGACCAAAACCAGTGGGTGAAAGAAGCGAAAGCGAAAATCGCCAAAGAGCATCCTGGCTGGGAAATTGTCACTACGCAGTTTGGCTATAACGATGCCACTAAATCATTACAAACCGCAGAAGGAATATTAAAAGCGTATAGCGATCTCGACGCCATTATCGCCCCCGATGCCAACGCCCTGCCCGCTGCCGCACAAGCCGCAGAAAACTTGAAAAATGACAAAGTAGCGATTGTCGGATTCAGTACGCCAAACGTGATGCGTCCATATGTGGAACGCGGCACGGTGAAAGAATTTGGCCTGTGGGATGTGGTTCAGCAAGGCAAAATTTCAGTGTATGTCGCGGATGCATTATTGAAAAAAGGATCAATGAAAACGGGCGACAAGCTGGATATCCAGGGCGTAGGTCAGGTTGAAGTCTCGCCAAATAGCGTTCAGGGCTATGACTACGAAGCGGATGGTAATGGCATCGTACTGTTACCGGAGCGCGTGATATTCAACAAAGAGAATATCGGCAAATACGATTTCTGATGTGCATTACTTAACCGGAGTAAGTTATGGCAGATTTAGACGATATTAAAGATGGTAAAGATTTTCGTACCGATCAACCGCAACAAAATATCCCTTTTACCCTGAAAGGTTGCGGTGCGCTGGATTGGGGAATGCAGTCACGCTTATCGCGGATATTTAATCCGAAAACGGGTAATACCGTGATGCTGGCCTTTGATCATGGTTATTTTCAGGGGCCGACTACCGGACTTGAACGCATTGATATAAATATCGCCCCGCTGTTTGAACATGCCGATGTATTAATGTGTACGCGCGGCATTTTGCGCAGCGTAGTTCCCCCAGCGACCAATAAGCCGGTGGTACTGCGGGCGTCAGGTGCGAACTCTATTCTGGCGGAATTAAGTAATGAAGCCGTGGCGTTATCGATGGATGATGCCATGCGCCTGAACAGTTGCGCGGTGGCGGCGCAGGTTTATATCGGCAGCGAATATGAACATCAGTCGATCAAAAATATTATTCAGCTGGTTGATGCCGGAATGAAAGTGGGAATGCCGACCATGGCCGTGACTGGCGTGGGCAAAGATATGGTGCGCGATCAGCGTTATTTCTCGCTCGCGACTCGAATCGCCGCTGAAATGGGGGCGCAAATTATTAAAACCTATTATGTCGAAAAAGGTTTTGAACGGATTGTTGCCGGATGTCCGGTACCCATTGTTATTGCTGGCGGTAAAAAATTACCGGAGCGCGAGGCGCTGGAAATGTGCTGGCAGGCTATCGATCAGGGCGCTTCTGGTGTGGATATGGGGCGTAATATTTTCCAGTCTGACCATCCGGTGGCGATGATGAAAGCCGTACAGGCGGTGGTTCACCATAACGAAACGGCTGATCGGGCATATGAACTCTATCTGAGTGAAAAACAGTAACTGCGGATCTAAGGAGAAGAATTATGCACGTCACACTGGTTGAAATTAACGTTCATGAAGACAAGGTTGACGAGTTTATCGAAGTTTTTCGCCAGAACCACCTGGGCTCTGTACAGGAAGAAGGCAATTTGCGCTTCGATGTCTTACAGGACCCGGAAGTGAATTCGCGCTTTTATATCTACGAAGCCTATAAAGATGAAGACGCAGTGGCGTTCCATAAAACCACCCCCCACTACAAAACCTGTGTCGCGAAACTGGAATCTTTAATGACCGGGCCGCGTAAAAAACGTCTGTTCAATGGTTTGATGCCGTGAGGCGAATTTATCAATTTTATCTACAATTGGGGTAACGCGCTGACGGGAGTAAAAAAATGTCTGACTGGAACCCCTCTTTATATTTGCACTTTTCCGCTGAACGATCGCGTCCGGCGGTGGAGCTGCTTGCCAGAGTGCCGCTGGAAAATGTCGAATATGTTGCCGATCTTGGCTGTGGCCCAGGTAACAGCACCGCCCTTCTACAACAACGTTGGCCTGCGGCCAGGATAACAGGCATCGACTCGTCTCCGGCGATGATTGCTGAAGCGCGCAGTGCTTTGCCAGACTGCCAGTTCGTGGAAGCAGACATCCGCAACTGGCAACCGGTACAGGCACTCGATCTGATTTTTGCTAATGCCTCACTGCAATGGCTGCCCGACCACTACGAATTGTTTCCTCATCTGGTTTCTTTACTTAATCCGCAGGGCGTGCTGGCAGTACAGATGCCAGATAACTGGCTGGAGCCGACCCATGTGCTCATGCGCGAAGTTGCCTGGGAACAAAACTACCCGGATCGCGGGCGTGAGCCGTTGGCTGGCGTTCATGCTTACTACGATATTTTGAGCGAAGCCGGATGTGAGGTCGATATCTGGCGAACCACCTACTATCACCAGATGCCGTCACACCAGGCGATTATCGATTGGGTGACTGCCACTGGATTACGTCCGTGGTTACAGGATCTGACCGAGAGCGAACAGCAGCTTTTTCTTAAGCGCTACCATCAGATGCTGGAAGAGCAGTATCCACTGCAAGAGAACGGACAGATACTGCTGGCATTTCCGCGTCTTTTTATTGTTGCCCGGCGTATGGAGTAAATATCACGTCAGCTGGTAATGACGATCGGGAAGAATTTTTGCTGGAATTTCGGCTTCATCGTTCATCTGTAACAGGTCAATTTCAATAGCGTTGCAGATGGCATCCAGTGGTAAATCATTGTTTTCAGTACCGAACGGATCTTCCAGTTCTTCCGCCAGACAATCCAGCGAAATAAAAGTGTAGGAAATCAGCACAGAGATAAAAGGCGTCATGTAATGCAGGTCCACGACCAGCGCGAACGGCAGCATGATACAAAACAGATAAACGGTACGATGCAAAATCAGGGTGTAGGCAAAGGGAATTGGCGTATAGGCAATGCGCTCGCATCCTGCCAGGACCGCTGAAATATCATTAAGCCGATCGTTGAGGCTAATAAACAGGATATCTGAAAGCTGTCCATTGCGGCGCTGAACCGCCAACCATTCTCCCATTATTAACAAGATACGGTTAGCTGGAGAGTTCGAAGCCAGTACACGCTGAAGATCTTCAGTCTTGAGATAATGAGCCAGCACTTCCGCCTGTGGCTGTTTGCGTAATGTCATGCGTAAACAGTGGGCGAAGGCGATTTGCAGCCGGGCAAACTCCCTTACACTTGCCGAATCCGGCAATGTCGTTTTTACCTCGCGCAGTAACGACCGTGAGGCAATCATCAACTGCCCCCAAAGTTTTCGCGCTTCAACGTAACGGGCGTACCCGGCATTATTACGAAAACCAAGAAAAATGGCGATGGCGACACCGAGAATGCTGAACGGTGCGAGGGTGAATTTGATGCCCAGATGCGTGTACCAAGGCAGCATGAAAATAACAGCGATAGAAAAGAGAAAATTGAGTAGTAAGCGCGAGGATATCTTGGATAATACTGAGCCGTGCCAGACAAAAATACGGCGCAGCCAGTGTTGTTGTGGACGAACAATCATGGTTATCTTCAGGCGTGAAAAAGTCGCCCTATTAAACGTGATTACGATCACATTCTCAAGACGCTACTTACAAATTACCTACAAGCTTACAACATTAACAGGCGCTGCATGTGGCACCTGTTAATGATAAAGGCATATAGGATGTTGTAACTAATATGGTGAAATAAGAAACCCGGTCGAAACCGGGTTCAGAAGTAACGGTGTTATTAGCACAACGGACGTACAGCTTCGCGCATCCCTTTTTCGAGAATCGCATCCAGGTCATTAGCAACCTGCTCGACCAGACCAGGCACTTGCGTCAGGTCCTGCTCCCAGTGGTCTTTTTCTGCCAAAACAATCGCTACCAGTTCCTGGGTGCCGATAACACGGTCACGATGCTGGCTCCAGAGTTGCTGATAACGTTCCAGCCAGTGTGCATCGTCCTGTACCGGATATGTTTCGCCGTTACGCTCACCACGATAGAACGCAATCAATGCCGCTAATGCGAAAGTAAGGCGCGCCGGAAGTGTGCCGTTTGCCTTCTGCCCTGCCAGCAGCTGTGGCAGGATGCGGGTGCGGAACTTGGTCATACCGTTGAGCGCGATAGACAGCAGCTGATGCTTAATGTACGGGTTACGGAAACGCCCGGTGACTGCACTGGCGAAAGATTCCAGTTCATCACGAGGCAAATCCAGTACCGGAATAATTTCTTCGTAGATAGCTTTTTCAACGAATGCGCAAATTTCAGCATCGTTCATCGCTTCACCTACGGTATCCAGCCCTGCCTGGAACGCCACCGGCACCAGCGCGGTGTGCGCACCGTTGAGGATTGCCACTTTGCGTTCTTTGTACGGTTTAATATCGTCAACAATCAGCACGTTGAGCGGATATTTGTCCAGACGCAGTTCAGTCGCTAAGGATTTCGGTCCCTGAATCACAAACAGGTAAAAGTGTTCAGCGGTGTCGAGAAAACCATCGTGATAACCCAGTTCTTCTTCCAGTTTAGCCACTTCATCGCGCGGATAACCGGTAACGATACGGTCCACCAGCGTAGAACAGAAGCTGTTAGCCTGATCCAGCCATTGAATAAATGCTTCTGGCAGTGCCCACTCTTGCGCATAGCGCAGCACCAGTTCACGCAACGCGTCGCCATTGTAGTCAATCAACTCACACGGAATGATGATCCAACCTTTATCCAGCGCACCGTTGAAATGGCTAAAGCGTTCGAACAGCAGACGGGTCAGTTTTGCCGGATAGCTTACCGCTGGCGCGTCATCGAATTTATCGCCCGCATGGTAGCTGATACCCGCTTCGGTGGTGTTAGAGAAAACAAAGCGCATTTCCGGGTTGTGCGCCAGTTTCAGGAATTCATCGTATTCACTGTAGACGCTGATTTCACGATTAACCGAGCGAATCAGACGCGCGTCGCTGACCGCTTCCCCCTTCTCATTCAGGCCACGGATAATGGTGGTGTACAGACCATCCTGCGTGCTCAGTGACGGCGGGAATGAAGTTTCAATCGGACGAACAACGACCACACCAGAATTCAGATCGGTGTGCTCATTCAGGAGATCGATTTGCCAGTCAACAAAGGCGCGCAGGAAGTTACCTTCACCAAACTGAATGATACGTTCTGGATACTGTGCACCGGGAAAATCGCGACGATTTAGTGTTTTCACAATGGGTTCCCTTCTGATTAGTCATACAACCTGTTTGAATTGGTACGACAGGTTAGCAAACTTTAATACGCCGAACCCCTGTTTTGATCAACTCCTGATGATTAATGAGCAGTTTTATGAGAAAAGTGTGGCGCGGATCATGGTTTAATCGAGGAAATACGCCTTTTCCTGGATCATAAAGTGGTAGAACACATTGCATTCAAATCGCGCGGAATGAATAAAGATGTCAGACAACTTCCTCACCGTAACGCATAGTGCTGGTACGGTTGCGCCCATCTTTCTTCGAGCGATACAGACACGTATCGGCTTCGACCATCAATTTATTAAAGTCATCGGTCAGCGTTCGGTACGATGCGCGACCACTACCGACGCCAATACTTACCGTGAGATAAAGCGTTTTTTGTTGCCAGGTGAATGGTTGCAGTTCAACGCCTTTACGGATTTTTTCCGCCATTAGCAGACCATCGACAGGATTCACCGACGGCACTGCAACAGCAAATTCTTCGCCGCCCATTCGCGCCACCAGCCCCTTATCACCGACAATCTTCTGAATATGCCGGGCAAACACGCTTAACACTTTATCGCCACATTCATGTCCATAGTTATCGTTAATGCTTTTGAAATAGTCGATATCAAGCAGCATGACAGTCAGATGTTGTGTCTGTTTCAGCGATAGACTTTTCAGCGCCTCATAAAGACCGGACCGTGAGTAAACCTGAGTCAGAAAATCAAAGTCGGCTCGCAGCGCAACTTGCTTCATTAGCGAATTGATCGCTGCCACGCTAAAAGAAACCATAATTGGGCATATCGCCATCGTGGCAATACCGAGACGTGCGGAGAACATTTCCGGAATGGAGAACGGCGAACCGACCGAGATATCAATCACCGAATTTGCCACCAGTACGATTTCCACCGCACCGGTGACAAAGGTCAACAGACATGTTACCTGCGGCGTATAGCGCACTGCACACCAGATTAATGCAGGCAGCGGGAACGCCAGACTCCCCGCTCCACCAATGACTACCGAGGCAATAACCGACACAATAAGCGCGATGGCGGGCATCATCTGTTCTGCTTTAAAGCGCGGCAGCACTCCAGGAATAGCCAACGTCAGCATACAAGGCACGATCAACACGCCCGTTGAGAATTGCTCACTGAACCAGTCGGCAAGCAAAGGCCAGAAATCCAGACTATCAATACTGACCGAACCAATCGCCCCGACAATAGCGCATAATAATGCGGCAATCAGACAGTAATTAAATAGCCGTAAGGCACTTACTGGCTCATACTTATTTTTCCCCAGACGCTTATCCCGCACGACCAGTAAGGCGACGGTAACAATAAACATCATATTGGAGAAATTGATAGCCAGTGAAACCAGTCCCCATTCGGTGGTTATGGCATCATAAACCAGCATCGCCACATAACTGATCGCATAGTAATGCAGTCGATTAAGCCAGACATAGCGGGCAAACACCCCCGCCATTACGCCATTCAGCGGCCAGAAAAGAGAAAGTTCGTGAACCAGCCGTAACTCTGCACCAATAAAATAGAACAGCGTGGTTAGCGCAAAAATAGCGATGCTATTACGTAGCAGATGACCTTCCTGGAACAAACGGAAAGTTGAAATGGGGTGTACATGCATTAATTATCTGTCCATACAATTGCGGGTGGCAATTATCTCAACGTAATAAGTAAATTCTCATAAAGGATAGCATGTTCGCTAACAGCGGCGGCTAATAAAGGTACCCTGGGAATGCTATTTTATCGTTTTCCGCAATTCTCATGGCTGATTCATCTGTACAACCAGCCAGTGATAGATTACCGCCACGATATAACGTTGTTGTTCTTCGCTTAACGAAACACCCTGCGGAATGTTATGCCACTTAGCCAGACAACCGCGACAGCAGGTCGCGGTGGCGTGCTGAGCGATAAACACCGGATGCCCGCGCATGGGGGTTTGCTTACCGTCATTAGCCGGTAATGCCGGAGCAAGACGTTTAGCGACAAAATCCGCCGCATGTTGTTCGATGACTGGCGCGCCTTTCTCCAGGCAATACTGACGCTCTTTCATGCCCAGACGAAAGCGAGAGCGAAATTTTGAACGGGATAAACGCGCGAAGAGTGGATCGAGAGACTGCATTAATAAACCGAACGCCCTAACTGTTTCGTCAATTGTTCAAGGACGGCAATACCCGCAAGCGAGTTACCTGCATCATCCAGTTCCGGACTCCAGACAGCGATGGCCATTTCATGCGGAACAATCGCCACAATACCGCCACCAACGCCAGATTTCGCCGGTAGCCCCACCCGCCAGGCAAACTCCCCCGCGTTCTGGTACATACCACTGGTCGCCATCAGCGCGTTAATTTGCCGCGCCTGCATTGGCGTCACCACTGGTTCATCAATATGAATAGCTTTCCCCTGATTAGCCAGAAAGACAAACGTCCGGGCCAGCTCTACACAGCTCATTTTCAGAGCGCAGTAATGAAAGTAGTTTTGCAGAACGGTTGTCACGTCATGATGGAAATTGCCAAACGACTTCATCAGCCAGGCGATAGCCGCATTTCGCGCGGAATGTTCAAATTCGGAACGCGCTACCACCGTATCGTAGGAAATATCAGACACACCGCTTAAGCCGCGCACGACTTCCAGCATACGTTGCCGTGGTGCGCTTAATCGCCCTTGCAACATATCGCAGACCACCAGCGCACCGGCATTAATGAACGGATTACGCGGTATACCCTGCTCCATTTCCAGTTGCACTAAGGAATTGAACGGTGATCCAGACGGATCTTTGCCGACGCGTTGCCAGATTTCCTCTTCGGAGTAATGACGCATGGCGACAACGAGACTCAGCACTTTGGAAATAGACTGAATGGAAAAACGTTCTTGCGCGTCTCCGGCCTGAAAAAGCTGTCCGTCAACGGTACAGATAGCAATCCCCAATCGGGAACCGTCTACTGTAGCCAGCGCCGGAATATAATCCGCGACTTTACCCTGACCAATGAGCGGACGCACTTGCCGCAAGATGTTTTCTAAAATTGCATTATCCATGGCGACTGCCACTTTCTACTCCTGGACCGCAGGTCTGAAAAGACCTGCGAGTATATCAGAGCTGAATATGTCGCGTCAGATCCGGTCTTTCCACACCGTCTGGATATTACAGAATTCGTGTAAGCCGAAATGGGAAAGCTCACGACCAAAGCCACTCTTTTTCACGCCACCAAAGGCCACTCGCGCGTCGCTGGCACAATAACCATTGATAAACACCCCACCGCATTCCAGACGTGCCGCCATCTGTCTGGCCTGTGTTTCGTCAGTGGTAAAAATGGTCGCTGAAAGGCCGAACTCACTATCATTAGCCAGTTCCAGTGCATGTTCTGCATCTTTCGCAATGGTGATTGCCGCAACGGGGCCAAACATTTCTTCCCGAAACGCGGTCATTTCTGGGGTAACATTCGCCAGAACCGTTGGCGGATAGTAGTTACCTGCCCCAGCCATCTTTTCCCCGCCCAGTAACAAACGCGCACCCTGCGCCAGGGTTTTCTCCACCTGATGATGCAGCTCATCACGTAAATCAAAACGAGCCATTGGTCCGAGAGCGTTCTCTTCGTCACGGGGATCGCCCATTTTCAAGGCTGCCGCAGCTGCCACAAAACGTTCGGTAAATGCCGAAGCAATTCCCTCTTCGATAATAAAGCGTTTTGCCGCTGCACATACCTGTCCGGTATTCTGATAACGTCCGGCTACCGCCGCTTTAACCGCCAGTTCCAGATCGGCATCGTTAAGCACAATAAACGGATCCGAACCGCCCAGTTCCAGTACGCATTTTTTCAGTGCCGCTCCAGCCTGTGCGCCAATAGCCGCTCCCGCACGAACACTTCCGGTCACCGTGACAGCAGCAATGCGCGAGTCTTTAATCATCTGACTGACGCCGTCGTTGTCGGCATTCAGCCAGCCATATACGCCTTGTGGGATACCCGCATCTTTAAACACCTGGGCAATGAGCTGTGCACAGCCCATCACATTCGGCGCATGTTTAAGTAAGTAGCCGTTACCTGCAAGAATGATGGGAACAGCGCCACGCATCACCTGCCATAACGGAAAATTCCACGGCATAATCGCCAGAATCGTCCCCAACGGTCGATACTCAATAACCGCCTGCTGATTTTCCACCAGCGTAGGTTCCGCCTTCAGCATTGCCGGACCATGTTCTGCATACCAGTCACACAAATTCGCCGATTTCGCCACTTCAGCGCGCGCCTGGTTGATTGGTTTGCCCATTTCGCGGGTGATCATTTGCGCCATTTCTTCGCTACGAGCGCGCAGAGCCTTACCGATATCACGCAGTTTTTCAGCACGATAATCTATATTTGTCTCGCGCCAGTCGCGAAAGCCTGCTGCCGCCAGCTGAAGTGCGTTTTCGATATCGTCAGCGCCAGCCCACGGCAGCACAGAAAGTTGTTCACCCGTGGCAGGATTTATCGAAATTGCATGAGTTGCCGGAGTAATGGTCATCGGGGTATCTCCTTTATGAGTCATGGTATGAAGATACGCAGATTTACTCTTGCTTTAAAATGAATAATATTAAGCCACTTATTCACGAATCGAGAATGCTATGGATCTGACCCAACTGGAGATGTTCAACGCGGTTGCCGAAGCTGGCAGCATAACCCAGGCTGCAGCAAAAGTGCATCGCGTGCCGTCGAATCTCACTACCCGTCTGCGCCAGCTGGAAACAGAACTGGGGGTTGATCTGTTTATTCGCGAGAATCAGCGTTTACGTCTCTCTCCTGCCGGGCATAACTTTTTACGCTATAGCCAACAAATTCTCGCGTTAGTGGATGAAGCGCGGAGCGTTGTCGCTGGCGATGAGCCGCAAGGTTTATTTTCTCTTGGTTCGCTGGAAAGCACCGCTGCAGTGCGCATTCCAGCCACGCTGGCGGAATTCAACCGTCGTTATCCCAAAATTCAGTTTTCACTTTCCACCGGCCCTTCCGGCACTATGCTGGATGGTGTACTGGAGGGAAAACTGAATGCGGCGTTTATTGATGGACCCATTAACCATACTGCCATCGACGGGATACCGGTATACCGCGAGGAACTGATGATCGTCACGCCACAAGGATATGCGCCAGTAACCCGTGCCAGTCAGGTTAATGGCAGTAACATTTATGCCTTCCGCGCCAATTGTTCGTATCGTCGCCACTTCGAGAGCTGGTTTCATGCTGACGGTGCCGCTCCGGGAACTATCCATGAGATGGAGTCTTATCACGGAATGTTGGCCTGTGTGATCGCAGGAGCAGGCATTGCGCTTATTCCGCGCTCTATGCTGGAAAGTATGCCGGGGCATCACCAGGTTGAAGCGTGGCCGTTAGCTGAGCAATGGCGTTGGTTAACAACCTGGCTGGTCTGGCGTCGTGGTGCGAAAACGCGCCCGCTCGAGGCATTTATTCAACTGCTGGATGTGCCTGACTCGGCAAGACAGGGATATCAATGAGCTATTTTTGATAGTTCTTGCGGCTAATATGCTCTATATAGTGATGTTCCGATGACTTATGACTATATGGGGCAAATATGGTTACGCCAGTAAGCATCAGCAATTACATATCTCTTCCTGATGATTTTCCCGTACGTAATATTGCACCTCAGGTAAAAGAAGTTTTAAAGGATTTTATTGATGCACTCAGTACCATAATATGTGATGAAGAGTGGCGCACGTCTTTAAACATCAACTCAGCCACAAAAAAGATATTTAATAACCTTGACAACTTATCATATATTCAGAGGACTTCTTTTCGGGGTAACGACACGCTATACAATGAAAAGGTTCAGTTTAAACTCACTTATCCCGTCAAGAATGGAAGACACAAAGAAAATATTGAATTTCAGGTAGTAATAAATTTAAGCCCTATTTATTTAGATAATTTTCGCCATGATGGAGAAATTAATATTTTTTGCGCTCCCAACCCAAAGCCTGTCACTATGGGGCGCGTATTTCAGACCGGCGTCGAGCGTGTACTCTTTCTGTTCCTGAATGACTTTATAGAACAATTTCCAATAATCAACCCTGGCGTTCCTATCAAAAGAGCGCATACGCCACATATTGAACCCCTGCCTCCGGATCACCATACCGCTGCAGATTACTTACGCCAGTTTGATTTGCTTGTCCTAAATTTTATCTCTCGCGGTAATTTTGTCATACTCCCCCGATTATGGAGTAACTCTGAGGTTCACAGATGGTTCGTCAATAAAGATCCTAACTTGATCACCGCCATTCTCGACATAACAGACGGCGAATTAAAAGAGGATTTATTGCAAAGCCTGATGGATTCATTAGGTTCTAACAAACATGTACTACCCGAAGTCTGCATCTGCTTTTTATCCCTTTTAGCAGAACAAGAATCTCCTCATTTTCAGGACTTTTTTTTATTTTTCGCCAATATGTTATTGCACTATCACCAATTTATGAATCCCAATGAAAGTGATCTGAATGACGTGTTGATGCCAGCATCATTAAGTGATGATAAAATTATCAAACATATGGCGCGCAGGACCCTCAAACTGTTTGTAAAAAATGAAACGCCGCCAAAAGTTACTCACGAAGACCTGGTGAAAAACAGGCCTCGCTCCCCTGTCAGACCACCTATACCCGCAACCGCCAAAACGCCAGACCTCCCTGAACGTCATTAAACCGTGATGTTACCGACTCTCTGACGCGGAACAGAATCAGCGTCAGAGAAACGGAAAACGCGATCCAGATCACAAATGCATTGTATTCACATCATTAACCGTTTTAAGATCATTTCATCACTTTTTCGCAACTCACCCGATAATCTGTTATGACAACAAACACTGTTTCCCGCAAAGTGGCGTGGCTACGGGTCGTTACGCTGGCAGTCGCCGCCTTCATCTTCAACACCACCGAATTTGTCCCTGTTGGCCTGCTCTCTGACATTGCGCAAAGTTTTCACATGCAAACCGCTCAGGTCGGCATCATGTTGACCATTTACGCATGGGTAGTAGCGCTAATGTCATTGCCTTTTATGTTAATGACCAGTCAGGTTGAACGGCGCAAATTACTGATCTGCCTGTTTGTGGTGTTTATTGCCAGCCACGTACTGTCGTTTTTGTCGTGGAGCTTTACCGTTCTAGTGATCAGTCGCATTGGTGTGGCTTTTGCACATGCGATTTTCTGGTCGATTACGGCGTCTCTGGCGATCCGTATGGCTCCGGCCGGGAAGCGAGCACAGGCATTGAGTTTAATTGCCACCGGTACAGCACTGGCGATGGTCTTAGGTTTACCTCTCGGGCGCATTGTGGGCCAGTATTTCGGTTGGCGAATGACCTTCTTCGCGATTGGTATTGGGGCGCTTATCACCCTTTTGTGCCTGATTAAGTTACTTCCCTTACTGCCCAGTGAGCATTCCGGTTCACTGAAAAGCCTCCCGCTATTGTTCCGCCGCCCGGCATTGATGAGCATTTATTTGTTAACTGTGGTGGTTGTCACCGCCCATTACACGGCATACAGCTATATCGAGCCTTTTGTACAAAACATTGCGGGATTCAGCGCCAACTTTGCCACGGCATTACTGTTATTACTCGGTGGTGCGGGCATTATTGGCAGCGTGATTTTCGGTAAACTGGGTAATCAGTATGCGTCTGCGTTGGTGAGTACGGCGATTGCGCTGTTGCTGGTGTGCCTGGCATTGCTGTTACCTGCGGCGAACAGTGAAATACACCTCGGGGTGCTGAGTATTTTCTGGGGGATCGCGATGATGATCATCGGGCTTGGTATGCAGGTTAAAGTGCTGGCGCTGGCACCAGATGCTACCGACGTCGCGATGGCGCTATTCTCCGGCATATTTAATATTGGAATCGGGGCGGGTGCGTTGGTAGGTAATCAGGTGAGTTTGCACTGGTCAATGTCGATGATTGGTTATGTGGGCGCGGTGCCTGCTTTTGCCGCGTTAATTTGGTCAATCATTATATTTCGCCGCTGGCCAGTGACACTCGAAGAACAGACGCAATAGTTGAAAGGCCCATTCGGGCCTTTTTTAATGGTACGTTTTAATGATTTCCAGGATGCCGTTAATAATAAACTGCACACCCATACATACCAGCAGGAATCCCATCAGACGGGAGATCGCTTCAATGCCACCCTTGCCCACCAGCCGCATAATTGCGCCGGAGCTGCGTAGGCTTCCCCACAAAATAACCGCCACCAGGAAAAAGATCAGCGGCGGCGCAACCATCAGTACCCAATCAGCGAAGGTTGAACTCTGACGCACTGTGGACGCCGAGCTAATAATCATCGCTATGGTTCCCGGACCGGCAGTACTTGGCATTGCCAGCGGCACAAAGGCAATATTGGCACTGGGTTCATCTTCCAGCTCTTCCGACTTGCTTTTCGCCTCCGGTGAATCAATCGCTTTCTGTTGCGGAAAGAGCATCCGAAAACCGATAAACGCGACGATTAAGCCGCCTGCAATTCGCAGACCGGGAATCGAAATGCCAAATGTATCCATCACCAGTTGCCCGGCGTAATACGCCACCATCATGATGGCAAATACGTACACCGAGGCCATCAACGACTGACGATTACGTTCAGCACTGTTCATGTTGCCTGCCAGACCAAGAAATAGCGCGACAGTTGTTAATGGGTTAGCTAACGGCAGCAACACCACCAGCCCCAGGCCAATTGCTTTAAACAAATCTAACATTGGTGGTTGTTATCCTGTATGCCTCAATTAAGGCAATTGTGTTGTTCGAAATGAAAAGGTCTGGGTTCGCTGAGAGTCGACTCCAGACCTGTGGCTGGTAGCTATCCGAGTGTGTCGATTTTATTGAAGAGACAACTTAATGTGCATACCACAAGCTGCAGCATAACGTTGTAACGTTGTAAGGCTGGCACTTGATACATTCCTCTCAAGACGGCTGACAGCTGGTTGGCTAACTCCCATGCGAGCTGCAATCTCGGTGCTGGTTAATCCGGCTCTCTTCTTCATTTCAATGAGGACTGCACGGAGTTCTTCTTCCTGCGTGGCTTCATCGTAAGCCTTTTTAACGTCAGGATTGGCAAGTGCTTTTGCTTTGACTTCAGAAAACTTGATACCTTTAACAGCCATCTTTCAGTTCCTCCCATCTTGACGTCGCCAGAGCAATTTCGGCCTTCGGAGTCTTAGGGGTCTTCTTAATAAACGTTCTTAAAATATAGATCTTTCGACCTTTAGCGTAAGCAAAAAATGTTCTTGAAATGTCTTTTCTTCCTACGCGCAACTCAAACAAACCATCCTGGATAATGCCTGTATCTGGATAGCGGAGTTCCGGCCCTTTCGCTTCCAGCTTTTCTAGTCCCTTAAGTACCTTTGCTTGCATAATAGGTTCGAGGTCATAAATTTCGCTTTCCGCTTCGGGGTGAAATAGTAGCTCATACATAGCTTCCCCCTGTTTATACTTGAATATAACTTATCAGTTATAATAACGCAAAGATTATATTTTCCGTTCCCATACAGATTAGTATCATTGCCTTGCATCGCATTGACCAAAACTTGAACCGATTTAGCAAAACGTGGCATCGGTCAATTCATTCATTTGACTTATACTTGCCTGGGCAATATTATCCCCTGCAACTAATTACTTGCCAGGGCAACTAATGTGAAAAGTACCAGCGATCTGTTCAATGAAATTATTCCATTGGGTCGCTTAATCCATATGGTTAATCAGAAGAAAGATCGTCTGCTTAACGAGTATCTGTCTCCGCTGGATATTACTGCGGCACAGTTTAAGGTGCTCTGCTCTATCCGCTGCGCGGCGTGTATTACTCCGGTTGAACTGAAAAAAGTGTTGTCGGTCGACCTGGGAGCACTGACCCGTATGCTGGATCGCCTGGTCTGTAAAGGCTGGGTTGAACGGTTGCCGAACCCGAATGATAAGCGCGGCGTACTGGTAAAACTTACCACCAGCGGCGCGGCAATATGCGAACAATGCCATCAATTAGTTGGCCAGGACCTGCATCAAGAATTAACAAAAAACCTGACGGCGGACGAAGTGGCAACACTTGAGCATTTGCTTAAGAAAGTCCTGCCGTAAACAAAAAAGAGGTATGACGATGTCCAGACGCAATACTGACGCTATTACCATTCATAGCATTTTGGACTGGATCGAGGACAACCTGGAATCGCCACTGTCACTGGAGAAAGTGTCAGAGCGTTCGGGTTACTCCAAATGGCACCTGCAACGGATGTTTAAAAAAGAAACCGGTCATTCATTAGGCCAATACATCCGCAGCCGTAAGATGACGGAAATCGCGCAAAAGCTGAAGGAAAGTAACGAGCCGATACTCTATCTGGCAGAACGATATGGCTTCGAGTCGCAACAAACTCTGACCCGAACCTTCAAAAATTACTTTGATGTTCCGCCGCATAAATACCGGATGACCAATATGCAGGGCGAATCGCGCTTTTTACATCCATTAAATCATTACAATAGCTAGTTGATAACGTGACAACGTCACTGAGGCAATCATGAAACCACTTTCATCCGCAATAGCAGCTGCGCTTATTCTCTTTTCCGCGCAGGGCGTTGCGGAACAAACCACGCAGCCAGTTGTTACTTCTTGTGCCAATGTAGTGGTTGTTCCCCCATCACAGGAACAACCACCGTTTGATTTAAATCACATGGGTACTGGCAGTGATAAGTCGGATGCGCTCGGCGTGCCCTATTATAATCAACACGCTATGTAGTTTGTTCTGGCCCCGACATCTCGGGGCTTATTAACTTCCCACCTTTACCGCTTTACGCCACCGCAAGCCAAATACATTGATATACAGCCCGGTCATAATGAGCACCGCACCTAAAAATTGCAGACCCGTTAAGCGTTCATCCAACAATAGTGCCGCACTTGCCAGTCCGACTACGGGCACCAGTAACGATAACGGTGCAACCCGCCAGGTTTCATAGCGTCCCAGTAACGTCCCCCAGATCCCATAACCAACAATTGTCGCCACAAACGCCAGATACATCAGCGACAAGATGGTGGTCATATCAATAGTAACCAGACTGTGAATCATGGATGCGGAACCATCGAGAATCAGCGAGGCAACAAAGAAGGGAATGATTGGGATTAAAGCGCTCCAGATTACCAGCGACATCACCGCCGGACGCGTTGAGTGCGACATGATCTTTTTATTGAAGATGTTGCCACACGCCCAACTAAATGCTGCAGCCAGGGTCAACATAAAGCCGAGCATCGCCACATGCTGACCGTTCAGACTATCTTCGATTAACACCAGTACGCCAAAAATCGCTAAGGCGATCCCCGCCAATTGTTTGCCATGCAGTCGCTCCCCGAAAGTAAACGCGCCAAGCACGATAGTAAAAAACGCCTGTGCCTGTAACACCAGCGAAGCCAGTCCAGCAGGCATACCAAAGTTAATGGCGCAGAACAGAAAGGCAAACTGCGCAAAACTGATGGTTAATCCATACCCCAAGAGCAAATTCAGTGGTACTTTCGGTCGTGCAACAAAAAAGATGGCCGGAAAAGCGACCAGCATAAAGCGCAAACCGGCCAGCATCAGCGGTGGCATGTTATGAAGCCCCACTTTGATGACCACAAAATTTAGCCCCCATACGACCACTACCAGTAGCGCCAACACACCATCTTTTCGCGACATTCTACCGCCTCTGAATTTCATCTTTTGTAAGCAATCAACTTAGCTGAATTTACTTTTCTTTAACAGTTGATTCGTTAGTCGCCGGTTACGACGGCATTAATGCGCAAATAAGTCGCTATACTTCGGATTTTTGCCATGCTATTTCTTTACATCTCTAAAACAAAACATAACGAAACGCACTGCCGGACAGACAAATGAACTTATCCC
>ENA-ORNW01000501-ORNW01000501.1-human-gut-metagenome-genome-assembly--contig:-NODE-501-length-38040-cov-6.232855_pt1 | contig 38040 bp, 29 predicted proteins | sample MGYA00242121_ERZ509034 | MGnify/ENA primary metagenome ERZ509034 (study PRJEB26280, sample SAMEA2338689) | human gut metagenome | biome: human gut; feature: human-associated habitat; material: faeces... | reverse complement strand
TTTTGGTGTGTTACCGACTAATGTAGAAACAAACTCACGCTAAATGCTTATGGCATCTATCGTTTGAAGCAGAAATCTCCAAACGGATTCGGATGATTGCGAAGTATTGAATGTTTTTTTTCAAAGTGCTTGACGGCTGCATTCTGATGCTTGAACATCCGCAAAGTGGTGACAATATATTTTGTAAGGTGAAGAATGACTGCAGCATTATTTTGATAGACTCATTTGGTAATGAACCAAAAGCAAAGGATGTTAGTTCTTATATATTAATAAAGTAAAAAATGCCAAAATGCAATATATTTTAACGCCTTAACAACAAAAACTGTTAATAATACATAAATAACGCATTCGTTATATATCGATTTAAAATAAATTTCGTAAATTTGCACCATTTAACCAATAGTACAGTATAAATATGAAAAAGTATTTAGTTTTAATATTATTGGCAGTGATTGTATCATCGTGCCAAGATGAAATTCTTAATAATGGTACTGATGTTTCATCATTGTGTTTTGAAAAAGAGTATTACGAAAAGCCATTATTAGAAAACCCATCGGAAATTATGTTTAGTGGTGGAAGCAACAATCTTTCAGTCGAAGTGTCAGATGATAATGTTTTGGAAGCCACTATTGATGCTGGAAAAATAAAAATAAAGACAAAAAAGAATGGGATTGTTTATCTTGTTGTAAAGGATAAGACGGAGAATACTAGCGTTACTATTAGGGTTAAGGTCGTGGATAGTTACTTAGGTTTGCAATTAGGCAAACCAATTCCGAACTATTCTGTTTATAACGAAGATGACAGACTTTATTTAGTAAATAATAAAAGTAAATCATTTTATTTATATGATAAATCTTTTAATTTAAAAGCTACTGGCAATTACAAACTGTTTGTGAAAAACTCAAATTATTTTCTTTCTTTAGTCTTTTCAGATAAGGTTTGTTTTTATAATATTTCAAACAGTTCACATGCTTTTTTATGGGGAGCCATTCCTACTTATTTAGGGTTTTTATGGACGAATGAAGGTCTTACAACTACTAATGCACGAGATGTATCACCTGTCGTTATGACTGCTTTTGATTTAGACACAAATAACGTTTACTATTTTAATGTTGATTCTACCGAATTTCCTTACGGGATATTAAATTAAAACACAACAGCAATTAGCAATATACAACACCTTTCTGTTGATGCTATTTTGAATATGTAGTGGGAAAAGCAAAACTATTATGTATGTAGCTATCACTGAGTGATTATGTTTGGTTGCTTTTACGAAAAAATGAAGTTAAATTTCTATGTAAAAAAGTCCTAATTTCCATATTTCTCTTCTTGTAAATTATGGGATATTAAGAAAAATATCGTATCTTTGTCCCCGAATTGAGGCGTTCTTTGCATATTGCAAAATACAGAAACGAGCAGAAGTCCGCTCGTTTCCATATTGTTACCTATATAATATAGGCAAACGCCCAACTTCTTGATTTTCAATCAAAGTCCAATTTAGAGTGAGTTACTAATATTAAAAGAAGTGTCAAGGCATATATCCAGCGTTGTAACATTATGTGGTTCCAGTCCTAGCTTAGTAGCAATAAAGCCTAAGTAGCATTGGCCATTAGTATATAGGCTTTGATTGTTGAGGCATATCCAGGCTTTGGGATTACCATTATCATGAAAATTACTTGGATTTGCCACTTTTACAATATTGAATTTTAGCTGACCGAAGTCAACTTGGCTATCGCCATCCATATATATAATGGTGTAGACATTATTATAATATCGTCCTTCTACCCGTATCAACTGAAATTCATACATATCATAAGTTTGACCGAAGTCAAGCTCGCAAATACGGTCATAGTGATAACGGTCTGTAACTTCAAAGCAAACCGTTAAGGCATCTATCATTATCTTTCTTTTACATATTCGTTTCATTATCTAATTGGTTTTCACTTTTGTTATTTTCGGTTGGTTTATTGGGTATCGTAGCCCAGTAAGCCTTCATGCTATCGCTGATAGCTTGCTTGTGAGTTTCGCTCATCGAGCGTCCTCGTAAGCTCTGACTAATACGTAATTTAGTCATATCGTTCAACTGTCTAAATTGTCTTTTCATAATTTATCTTTTATATATAAATATTAAGTAAGGTCAGAAAAGCAGGTATAGTAACGCATTTTTTTCTTATAATCTATAGCCTGGTAAAATGTGGAAAACCGTTTTTATTCTACACCTACTAAAAAGTATATAGTTCGTACAAGATACATACGTCAAAACCCCTCAGGAGGGGCTTTTATACGTGATTAGCTTATTTTACTTTTTACTGTCCGTGTTATATCGATGTGAAAATAAGTAATATAATCGTGGATTTTTTGTAGGTCTTCTATGAATCTGTTCGATAATTTGTAAGGGCTTTCGACAAAAGGCGGAATACGGAAGTAATCGTGTTTCGCCTTTTTCTTTTTATTCGTTGTTGTTTTCCATCGTGCGTTTTCAGTACTATGCACACAATTTGGATAGTCTAAACAAGAAGAATGGAATGTCAGCTACTCCCCTGAACTGACTTCTGAAAGCCTTTACTTTGGCATTGAACGACTCTGCCCCGGCATTGGTTTGCCTGTTCACGAAAAAATTAAGTATGGTATCATAGTGATTTACAAAAGTGCCAATGACGGTCTGAAAGGCATTTCCAGCCAACTTTTCAACTTCATTGAACCATCTTGCCAGTTTGAGCCTTGCCACATCCTTGATGCATTTCCTGTTGAAGATGTCCGTCAGTTCCATGGCAAGCTCATAAGCCCGCTTTAGTTCGGGATAGAACTCAAAGATAATGTCCGCCCTCCATCTTTGTGATTTTGTCCATTTGGATTCGTGTTTGGTCAGGATATATTTGGCTCTTGCCAACAGCTGTTTGCGCGTATCTCCGTTTGCATGCCTGAAAGGGACGTACTTTATGCCCTCTTCACGGCATCTCTGCATTTCCCCGTTCTCCAAATCCCTTGCCATCCAACGCAATGACACCCGCAAGTCATCTATGGCATCATAATACAGTTTCTGCACGTGAAAACGGTCGTTGGTGATGCGTGCTTTGGGGAAAACAGTGCGTGCTATCAGCATCATGGAAGAGGAGAGGTCTAATGTTATCTCCTTCACTTGAAGACGTTTATGAAGTGAAATTTTCTCAATTACGGCAATTACCGTTTCGGCTTTCGTGCCATGTATGACAGCCACCAAAGTTCCAGGTCCGCCGTGCCCTTCCTTGTTGGTCAGGAAAGTGTAGACTTCGTCACTGCTCAGGCAGGATTCGTCTATGCTCAGACAGGGGCCTATGTTTTCAGGATAAATCAGATACTCCGAGGCATGGTCCAATTGTTCCCACTGGCGGAAGTCGCTGAAATGCTCCTTGTATTGGGCATTGAGGAGTTTGCCGTTCACTCCATAATGACTGGCTATGCCTTTTATGCTCTCAGCCGTGCTCTCAATCCTCTTCTTTTAAAAAAGCAACAAACTCGGGGGAGAGTTTGGAGCCGGATTCCGTCAAGCCGTCGAAGTCGTAAGTGAATATCTCGCCGGTGGAACGGTCTATCCATTTACGGCGGCGGACATGAAGATAAACACTGCGGCCACGGATCGGAAAATCCTGTATGGTCTTATAATCAGTAAAACCATACGGACGGACTGTACCCTTTTTGTAATCTTCGCGGGACATATACTCACGTTCATCAAGCCAATACTCCAAACGGTCGGCTTGTTCAATATAATCTGTAAACTCGAAATTATCCGTAATAACCTCAGGGAATACGGTTCGTAATACTTGCCATTGCTTCATGGGGCAAAGATAATGTTTTTACACGATTATACCAAGGATTGCAACCGGCTTTTCGGACTGACCCGATTTTATGGGTCAGTAGAAATGCGGAGGGGATAAAAGAAAAACCGCTGATAATGATTGATTATCAGCGGTTTTCGTTGTATTACCATTTGATTAAGTGATCCGCTTGGTATCTGAAAATAGCTCTTTTTATTACCAAATATCAAGCGATATCTTGTTCTGTATCAGAGTCTTCCGACATTCAATAACGATGTTCGATTTGAGCGAGTAACACAATGCGGTAACACGGTTTATGATCACTCACAGTGGACTCTCTTAGTCCATCCTGATTGCAAAGATACATTTTTTCTTTTGATTTGCGGTTCTTTTCATGGGGCTAAATCTTGCTTTTGTTTCTTTTGCGACAACAATTTTCATGTTCCGCAGCCTTACTAAGCCATATTTGGGAATGTCTATTTGTTACATTAATGGACTGATAATTAGATTTTAAGTATGATTTATAGTATGAAATCATACTCGATTTATAAATAGCTATAAAATCCGGCAGTAAAGTGTTGTGAATTTTGTTTTTTAGCAGACTTACCATGTACCTTTGTGTCGCTGCCCGGCTGAAAGGTACCGCAATCGGAAGCAAATTGTCTCACTAAAATTACAGAATTATGAAACAAGAACATTATATTAAGGTCGTGAACGATGTGGTTCATCGGATGGAAAGACACGCCGATGTAGTGATGAACGTGAAACAGGTAGCGGAATATCTCGGCTTGTCAGTCGGAGCCGTCCGCAAGCGTTGCCAGCGCAATCAGTTGCCCTATCATCTCAATGCCAAGCATCTTTATTTCAGCAAACTTGAAGTGGATGCAGCTTTACTCAACCGAAAATAAAATGAGAGTGCGTTCTTTTGACTATATGGGGCAGTTTTGGCGGGAGAATGAAATACAGATGTTCTCGGCAAAGGAAACGCAACTGTATTTCTTTCTCTTGGCGGAATGTAGACGCCGATGTTGGCAAGTCCCTTTCGGATGCAGCACGCAACGAATCACCAACAATCTTGGTATAAGCCGTCAGACACTCTGTCGATTAAGAAAGAAACTGCAAGACCGTGGGCTTATCACTTACGAAGAGGGAAAGAACAATTCTTCCGTTCCAGGCTATGTCCTTTTAATAAAGCCGGACTGCCAAACGGCACAGCAAAATGTTACGGCAAATGGAACACAGGATGGAACAGCAAGTGGAACGGCAGAGGGAACTATTATAAATAATATAGTCAGAATAAATAAATCTACTATCTCTAAAGAGAAGCCTTTGCTTTTGGATGAATTGCAAACTATCCTACAACACGACTGTGAATGGCTTGGCAACGTGAAGGAATATGTAAAACAGCATGGAATGGAAGTGGATGACATAAAGATACAGGAAATGCTTGGAGAGTTTTTCCTTTACCTTCGGACATGTGGCATCCAGTCCAAAACGCCAGCCGATGCGCAGCAGCATTTTGTAAACTGGTTGATGAAAAAAGGGAATAACAGAGACTACAGGCTGAAGGCTCATCCTGCTTGGCAAGTCGGCGTAAAACTGACTGACGACAATCCGGACAAATTCAAAAACACATCAGAATGGTAGATATGATTTCAGACAACAGAATAGATTTCAGAGCGGCGGTAAATTTCTTTGCTGAGCGGAAAGTATGCCTGCAACCGCAACGGCTGCATATACATTTGCCCAATGCCAATAAAGTGTTGGATGCCGGGTTACGGCATTTCTTGGGCTGTAACTACATGTGGCAGCCCGAATACGACAAGGTGGCGGACTGGCTGACCGACAACAAAGGATTAGGACTGTTCTGCATGGGCAACTGTGGCAGGGGAAAGACGACCATTTGTTTACAGATACTTCCTTGTATCATACAGCACTATTTTCACAAAGTATTCTCCATTTGTCTGGCACGTGAGATGAACAGGCACTATACCGAAGTGATGCGTAACCATCTGCTCGTGATTGATGACATAGGGCGTGAAGAACCGTATCAGGAATACGGCAACCGCTTCAACGTGTTCCCCGATTTTGTGGACGACTGCGAGCGTAAGGGAAAATTTTTGATTACGAATACCAACTGCACCAAAGAACAACTGGCAGAAAAGTATGGAGAACGTACCCTTTCCCGACTGAAAGCAACAACACGGTTAGTGGTCTTTGCAGGAGAGGACTTGCGGCATGGATAAATGCTGGGCTTGCCCAGATATAGCCCACTATAACTTCTCCGGCAAGCTCCGAAGTTGTGGGCTCTCCCGAGGGGGCTGGGCTTTGCCCCGTCCCACTTAGGACGCTGCCCTAAGAACCCGGCAAGGACTTTCTGCCCTGTGCAACCCGACCAAAGAGTGACCCTCTCTTTGGAAACTCCGCCCAGTGGCTTTTGCCCCTAAAAAACCCAAGCAGGAAGTGACCCTCTCCCTGCACCCACCGATTAAGGCGCAGCCCTAATAACCCGTTTTGTGAAACTCAAAAAATAGACAAGCTATGGCACAGAAAACATCCGTAAACATCAAGCCGTGCAACATCGGCAGCAGCGAGGCGCACAACAGGCGGACAGCGGAATACCTTGCCAATATCCGCAAGGAAAAGTTCTACATCCGCACCGACCTCATGGCAGAAAACGAAACGTGGGTATCGCCTGATTTCCGCGAGGCCACGCTCACCGACCGCTATAATCAGATAGCTGCTATGGTCAAGGAAAAGACAGGCCGGGCGATGCAGACCAAAGACCGGGAACGGGTAAACAAAAAGACAGGAAAGGTGACCGTTGTCCGCGGCAGCACTCCGCTCAAGGAAGGCGTTGTCGTCATCAAGGAGGACACCACGATGGAACAGTTACGGAAGTTCTGCGAGGTGTGTGAGCAGCGTTGGGGTGTCACAGCCCTGCAAGTGTTTATCCACCGGGACGAGGGGCACTACGGAACGCCCGGCGACAATACCACATGGAAGCCAAATTTACACGCACACATCGTATGGGACTGGATGAACCACGATACGGGCAAGTCCTGCAAGCTGGACGAGAAAGCCATGAGTGAGATGCAGACCGTTTTGGCCGAGTGTCTTGATATGGAAAGGGGCACCTCAAAGGAGGTGACGGGCAAGGAACATTTGGAACGCACGGACTTCATCATCACCAAGCAGAAGCAGGAAGCGGAGCAGGCCGAAGCTAAGAAGAGAGCCGCCCTCGCTGCAAAGGATAAAGCCGAAACGGAACGGCGGACCATCGAAGGTGAGAACAAGGCGAAAGAAAAATACCGCCAATCCCTTGGCAAAGACATTGCCGAAAAGGAGCGGCAACTCAAAAACGAACGCAAGGCGAAAATGGACAGCATACTTGACAGATTCGGCAGTCTTGTTGGGGTCGGCAAGTCGGCGGCTATGGAAAAGGAAAACGCCAAGCTGAAGGCAGAGAATGAGCGTATGAAAAAAGCCTTTCCCGATACAGTCAAGAACAAGGTGGAGGAAATGACTAGGGCATTGGTCGCAGAGAAGCAGAAAGCCGAAGCCGAGCGTGATAGGGCTTTAGTGCAGAGCCGTTCACTTGGCATAGAAAGGAACAAGGCAATACGGCAACTTCAGGAGCAAAAGGACGGCGAGTGGCAGCGCATCGACTTTGCCGTAAGCCGTACCACGGCAGAAAAAGACAAGACAATCAGCCTGTTACAGGATGCGCTGAAAGCGAGCCGGGATATTCTTAATTTGCTTGCCGGTATTCTCTACAAGGCAAACGAAGTCTTTAAGCGAGCCATTGATGCGATTATTCATTTCGGCACGGAGTGCCACAAGTCTTTCTTTGCCCCGTCTGAAGCCGCCGACATCAAGAACGTAATGCAGGAATACGGGGAAACTACCGAACAGCAGAATGCGGTCGGCGCATGGCTCTGTGATTATGCGGAGAGCCGACAGCCCTTTGATGAAATAAAACATCGCCATACACTCAAAGAAGTTGGTGATGTCGCAGAGGGAAAATATGATTGGAAAATTCAGAGAGAACAATGTAGAATTAGTCTCTAACAATTTACTCTGCTATTTACCTCTTTCTCTGTCACGACTATTGTTTTGCAGAAGGTAATGATTACAAATCATATTCCCCACATTCATTAGAATATATTTCAAGATTAATAATAAGAGCTTTTATAATAAATGTCTATTATTTCTCATTGGCATAATCTGAGTTACAATTCCAAACTCTTTAATATCTTTATCTTCATTAAGATTATACATCTCGATAACTGTATCACCGAACTTAATCCAATCTTCCTCACTTATATGAAAATATGACAATGCCTCTTTTAAAGTTGCAACATCATCTTTAAGAAATGTATCACTTATCCAATCATTAATAATATGTTGTCGAATAAATTCAGAATTCTTTTTGGAAAAATCTGAATGTTCTCGAGACAAATATCTAATGATGCCAATATAAAAAAGATGTTTGGCTATTTTCAGCCAACGACACTCCGTAAGTCCAAGAATATCCAAGGATTGCTTTAACCTATCATCAACTTTTAATAGCATCTCAATTCTGTCTTTATGAGAGTAGTCGTTAAAACGATATATTTTCCCATTCCTATCCGCAAGCCTTTCCATTGCCAATCGAATCCTTTTCTTGTTTGCCGGCTCCGCAATATCATGTGCAACTGTTGCAATTTTATTTGCAGTGGAGTGTGCTACATAACCAATTGCCTCACCGTAACGTTCTTTTGCTGTCTCTTTTTTTGAATCTTGGGCTACAAGATAAATAATAAAAAAAATGATAGCACAAATTATTATAATAGTTTCCATATATTATTGAAATAAATCTTGCGTATGACGTTGATTATTATCGTAATTACGTTGATGTAGTATCGTTTTATCAATCTCAGATATAATCATATTAAGATCTGAAGAAGTAAGTACCCATTCTGAAAGTTGATACGTATTATATCCAGAAATAGAAACTCTTATTATACAATGTATTACATAGTTATAAACAAAAAATACTGCTTTTATGTCTTTTTTCTCTGGATAAGACAGTTTTGAACCATACATATCTCCATAAGCGGAAATGGCGATAGGTATATCTTTTTCAACTTGTTCAACTCTGTTGTTTTTTGCAATTTTATACCATTCGTCATATTTCTTTTTTAGTTGCTTTAATTGGAATTTAAAATTTTCAACTTGAGTTGATGGTATATTTATGGTTAAAAAAAGATTTTCTCCCAAGAGAGTTTGGTATCGATGTGTTATACTAAGCGCATATTCACCAGTCTTTTCTTTACTTGCCATTAATTCCAATCGTGTACCAGCATCTGTTTCAATTACATTTCCCCAAAATCCCATTGATGATGTCTGGGAAAACAATTTAAATGGCAGTGCCAAGAATAATACAATTATAATAGTTCTCATTTTATAATGTTTTTAATTTTTCTTTTACTTCCATCATCTTCACATAATCTATATTTTCATCGGAGAGAATAGAATAAAGCTCATTTGCTAATGAAACCTTTTCTGCATCGTATGGTTGCATAAAATTTTTGGGATTGACTTTTTGTTTTAATTCATCAAGTTCTTCTTTATCGATTAAAGATATGCCAAGCTCAGATACAGCCATTGACTGCATTTGCATCAAAGCATCTTTATCATCAGAGTTCATATTAAGCAATGTTTGATATAATTTATTGGCTTTGTCAATTTTATCCTTATCATATTCCTTGATGAAATTTTTAGGGTTACACAATCTGAGAAGACGTTGATATAATGTTTCTGCTTTAATCTTATTTGCCTTTCTTTCTTTAATTGTTAATGGAATGATAAGCAACATGAATAATATAGTTATACTTATGCCCCATCCTATAAGAAGTTTTTTCCTATCTGCCGTAACAGCTATTTCGTTTTCTTCAATCATGTAATGTGTTGTTTGTGTCGCGGCTATAAAAACCCTATAAAATCCATTGTGCATCCATCCATTCTCATATGGATATAATCGCTGAGCCTTTTCATAACTCATATTCTTCGGACGATAAATAGGAATTCCTGCTGTCCAACCGCCATATTTTTCATTCTTAACAATCGAAAAATACTCGTTATTACAATCATATATTTTTGACCAGATACGACTATTTGAACCTTTTTGGTAGCGATTAGAAAATCCAGATTTTGCATCTGTCGTATAAAATTCAAATGCTTCATTGACAGCTTGTTCTACAGTATAATAATTACCCCATTCAGTTTTCTTTAAACCTACTTTATAAGGAAATATAACATTAGTTTGTATAATGTCATCATCAGCACCTCCATAATGTATTCTAATTATATTCCAACCCTCATCATTTTCATTTGGATATTCATCTCCCCAATTAAGTTCATAAAGAGAAGCCAAATCTCCATAAGATTGTTTCCAGTCGTCATCTATTTTCTCATCATATTTAGCCAATTCTTTTCTCATTTTGGAATCAATACCTTTAAAAACTTCTTTAGATGACCTTGATGGTATGGCTATTTTTTTGTAATGTCTTACAGGGAAGCCACTAAATGCTTCATCGAAGAATCCGTCATCATTTGTTACAAAAACGCTACCGCTTGATTGTCCATCAAAAAGACTCTCAATGTTTTCTATTAGTTCTGAACGTAACTTAATTCGTTTTTTATCAATATAAAAATTGACACAGAAAACCATTGCTATAAGTAGGCAGAACCATAATCCCCATAATGAGAAAAGTATTTTTTTTCGTTTCAAATTTAAGAAATTAAATCTACTAATTTATGCGTAAAGCGTGAGACTGTATGCCACGTCTCTGTGATTAGGTGCTAGGAAAACCTTGAATGAAGATGTGGAAATAACAGCCCCACGCTTATGCGTGGAGACCATTACGCCAACTCTTGCATTCGTGATATTCAGTTTCCTAGGCTTTAATCACACAAGAAGAAGACATAACGCCTCTTATTTTCAATATGTCTTGGCAAGAGTTACCTCCAGCCAACTACAAAGGTAGTGAATTTCTGAAACAAGTCACTTTATTTGGGCAAAAATCAGCAATTTGAGGTCTATTTTATTACTCGTTTGTACCTTTATTGACTCGCAACTCATGTAATATATTGATTTTTACAGGCAGTCAATAATTCCCAAACAATTCCTTTATTGTCTTAACCTCTATCATACTAACCGAAGCCAAAGTAGGGGGTGTCCATTTCGGCCCCCTCATAAAAAATAAAATCATAAGTTGAACAGTTAAGTTAAGGATGCAGAGAGGGGGTTACCAAAATGGCACCCCTCACCAAAAGACTAATCCATCGGTTGAAATATGAATTTGAGAATGTATAGAGGGGGTCGTCATTTCAACGACCCCCTATCAATATCAGCACTTTAAGTCTTTATTTGGAATAATCATCTTTATTTCCATGCCCTGAACATCTTATCTCCAATGTTCTGCGACACATATTGCATGGGCAGTTTCGCATAGATTTCGGTTGTCTTTATAGAGGTATGCCCCATCATGATTTGCAGCACCTCTTTGGATATTCCCTGTCCAAGAACCACCGTACAGGCGAATGTATGGCGGGCAACATGTGTGGTTAAAGGAAAAGGACAGCCGAGAGCCAAGCCTATGCCTTTGAGGAATTGATTGTACTTCTGATTGGAGGTTATCTCCATATTGAAGTTGTTACGCTCCAAGATTTTCCGTGTGATGGGCAGGATAGGTGTGACAAACTCATTTCCTGTCTTTATGCGGTGACCGTCAATGTAGTCCTTACCGTCAATGGAAACAACGTGCTGCTCGTAGTCAAATGATTTGGCATCGCTGTATGCCATGCCTGTAAAAGTCTGGAAGAGGAAGAAATCAAGATACTTGTTCATTACTACATCCGTGCTCTCCTCTCGCATACGGATTAGCTTTTTCAGTTGAGCTTCGGTAAGGTGAGGACGGTCGCTTTTCTCCCCACGCTTGTCTTGGAACCGCTCGTATGGATTCTCTTTGATGAGCCCAAGGCGGAAAGCTTCGGACACATACGACTTGAAACGCTTGTGGTAGTTGTGGATGGCTGCCTGACTTCTGACGATTGGTTTGCCTTTGGTGGTATAGGTCTGTTCTTCCCTGATGAAAAGGTCAAATTGATAGATATGTTGCAGGGTTACATCATCAAAAGTCTTGAACTTTCCGAAGCGTTCAAGTGCTTTGTAGGTGGTCAAATGCCCTTTCCGAGTACCATCACGGAGCGGGCGGTTGTTAATACGCTCCCTAAGCCACGCCATAAAGTTACGGCGGTTGCCACCGTCTGCACTCAAGTAGGTCTTGAATTGAGCAATAGTCATATCGTCCTTGTTCACCTGCATGGCGATAAGGATATGCTCGAACTCGGTTACTTTCTTCTGGATTTCCTCGTTGATCACAACGGCACGCGGATGATTCACCACCAATCCATTCTCCCATTGGTTGAGGGTAACGCTATGCCCTGAATGGAAATAACAACGTTCACGCTGGAGACAGACCACAATTTCGATAGCTCCCGCCACTGTTGCCGTGGCTTTCTTCTTCCGGTTGAAGAACAATCTTACGTACTTACTCATAATGGTAACACATTTGTGAGATTGGTAACACAGCTATGGTAACACAAAACCCGTCCAAAAGGGGCTTTTTACGTCCAAGTGTGTCGCTTTTTCTCGTTTTTTTTGATGGTGTCACCACCTTTTATGCTGCCTCAAAAGAAGATGTAACTAATTGAACGCCAGCAGTATTATACGAATTAAAAAGAAAAGGTCTTCACCTATGAAGACCTCTCTTTGGTGATCCGCTTGGGGCTCGAACCCAAGACCCCAACATTAAAAGTGTTGTGCTCTACCAGCTGAGCTAGCGGATCGGTGCTTTTATAATGTGCTTCATAAAAGCGTGTGCAAAGGTAATATGTTTTTTTGAAACGGCCAAATTATTCCGGCTGTTTTTGCTCATTTTCTTCTTTTTCGGACGTTACGTCGATAGGGTGGGTGCTTGGCGTAGTGGCCGCCTCTTCGGTGCCTGAGGTGGCTGTTTCTTTGGTTACATATCTCTGGTAATATGCTATTAGCAGTGTTGTCAGTGGCAATGCTATTATCAGGCCGATGAAGCCGAGCAGTGCTCCCCAAACCGACAGCGACAGCAACAGCACGGCCGGGTTGAGCCCCATGGCCTTGCCCATTATCTTTGGTGTGAGTATCATGTCGGTTATGAGCTGAACGACCAGGAACACCCCAACGGCCGATGCCAGTATTATCCAGAAATTCTGTCCCGTGTCGGCAGCTTTGAGCAGCGAAAGAAACACCATCGGTATCAGTGCCAGTCCGTGCACGTATGGTATGAGGCTCATTATGCCAATCATAATGCCGAGGCCGATGGCCATGGGGAAATCGATGATGGTGAAGCCGATGCAGAACAGAATGCCTATGCATAGGGCCACGAGGCTTTGGCCGCGGATATAGCTGTTCAGTTCGCGCTCAACGTCGCCAATCAGCGCTTGCCAGAAATGCCTGTTTTTGGGTGGGAATATCTTTATGAATCCTGCCGCCAGCTTCTCGTAGTCGAGCAGAATGAAAAAGAGGTATAGCAGGGTGATCAGCGATGCCACGATGCTGATTATCACGTTGGCCGTTTGCCCGATAAACGTGAATAGTTTGGGCATGGTGTCGCTGAGGGCCTTTTTTACCTCCCTGTCGTTGAATACGTCCTGTATGGCCTGGCTGTTTTCTTCAATCCAAGTCCTTATGGCCAGCGGAAAGTTGCTTATGTGCGTTTTTTCATGCAGGTATCGGGTGACAAGCTGTCCCAGTTTCTCGAACTGGTCAATCATCGGCGGGATTATCAGGTAGATTATTCCGCCTATCACTGCCACGAGAAACACCAGCGACACGACAATGGCCAGCACACGGCCGGGAACGTGCAGGCGGTACTGCACGAACCTTACTATGGGATATATGAGATAGGCCAGCAGCCAAGCCACAAAGAATGGCAGCAACACACTGCCAAGATAGTTGAGCACATAGAGAATGGCTGCTATCAGCAGTGCACAGAGCATACCGCGCACAAATCTGTCGAAGGTTATCGTTTTGTCGAGCATGGGCATATTCCTCTTATATAATAATGTGTAAATCAGCCTCTGGCATTGCCTGGTTCGTGAATGGCCTTCTGGTAGCATTCGCGGCATAGCGGCTCGTATTCGGCCGTCTCGCCGAGCATCACGCGCTTCTCGTCGGCCACGGTGCGGTGGCTGGCGTAGGCCAGGGCGCCGCAGCGCACACAGATGGCATGCACCTTGGTTACATCGTCGGCAATGGCGCACAATGCGGGCATTGGCTCAAACGGCACACCCTTGAAATCCATGTCCAGCCCGGCCACGATTACCCTTACGCCACTGTTGGCCAGTAGGTTGCACACGTCAGGCAGGCCATTGTCGAAAAACTGGGCTTCATCAATGCCGACGACGTCGACATCTTCGGCCAGCAGAAGAATTTCCTCCGACGAGTTCACCGGCGTGCATCTTGTCTTGTGCCTGTCGTGGCTCACCACGTCTTTATCGGAATATCGAGTGTCTATGGCGGGCTTGAAAATCACAACCTTCTGCTTGGCAAATTCGGCCCGTCGCAGGCGGCGTATCAGTTCTTCGGTCTTGCCCGAGAACATTGAGCCGCACACTACTTCTATACGTCCCTGTCGGCGGGACTCCCCTGTTAAGTTATCTGTCATTTCGACGCAAAAGTACAAATACGTTTTAAAAATTGCAAAGATTTGGCTGCTTTTTTTTGGCCGTAAGGAACAAATCGTTACATTTGCAAATAATATGGGGATACTTTACGTTGTTCCCACCCCGGTGGGAAACCTTGAGGATATGACATTCCGCGCGGTGAAGGTGCTCAAAGAGGCTGATCTCGTGCTGGCTGAAGACACCCGTACGTCGGGTGTGCTGCTTAAGCATTACGGCATCAGCAACCACTTGATGTCTCATCACAAGTTCAACGAGCACGGCACTTCGGCTGCCGTGGTGCAGCGTCTGCTGGGCGGTGAGACCGTAGCCCTCATCAGCGATGCCGGTACGCCAGGCATTAGCGACCCGGGGTTTTTCCTCGTGCGCGAGGCTGTTAGGGCAGGTGTCGAGGTGCAATGCCTGCCGGGGCCCACAGCCTTTGTGCCGGCCTTGGTGGCCAGCGGCCTGCCTTGCGACAGGTTTGTGTTCGAGGGATTCCTGCCACAGAAGAAAGGGCGGCAGACCCGTCTTGAGGCCCTTGCCTCAGAAACGCGCACCATGGTGTTCTACGAGTCGCCCTTCCGCCTGTGTAAACTAATAGGGCAGCTTGCCGATGTTTTCGGCGGTGAGCGCGCTGCCTGCGTCTGCCGCGAGATATCCAAGTTGCATGAGGAGAGCGTTCGCGGCACGCTGGCCGAACTGGCCGCCCATTTTGCGGCAGTGCCGCCGCGTGGCGAGATAGTGGTAGTGGTTGCCGGTGCAGATGAAAAAGAAAGTAAAACTAAAACTCAGTGAATATGAAGAAACTATTGTTTGTAGGAATATGCTTGATGGCCATCGTGGCGTGCAAGCAAGACAAGCCGAAGACAGACCTTGCGGCAGCGCAGCAGCGTGACTCACTGACACAGGTTATAGCTCAGAAGGACAATGAAATCAACGACCTGATGTCAACTATGAACGAGATAGAGGAGGGGTTCCGCGAAATCAATGAGGCCGAAAACCGACTCAGCCTGGCCAAGCAGGGTGAGGGCAGCAATCGCGAGCAGCGAATACGCGAGAATCTGCAGTTCATACAGTCGACAATGAAGCAGAACAGGGAGCTCATTGCCAAGTTGCAGCGCCAGTTGCGTGAGGGAACCATCAAGGGCGACCAGTTGCAGCGCACCATAGACAACCTGACAAAGCAGATGGAAGAGAAAGACCAGCAGCTGCAGCAGCTCAGGGCCGAGCTCGATGCCAAAGACATCCACATCATGGATCTCGACGAGAAGATAGCCAATCTCAACACCAATGTCAACAACCTCACTGCCGAGGGCAAGCAGAAGACAGAGACCATAAATTCTCAAGACAAGCAATTGCATTCGGCATGGTATGTGTTTGGCACCAAGAGCGAGTTGAAAGAGCAGCGCATATATGTTGACGGCAAGGTTTTGCAGTCTAACTTCAACCGTGATTACTTCACCAAGATTGACATTCGCGTCACCAAGGAGATTAAGCTCTACTCGCGGTCTGCAAAATTGCTCACGGCGCATCCCTCTGGCAGTTATACACTGCAGCAGGATGCCAACAAGCAGTATGTGTTGCGCATCACCAACCCACAGCAATTCTGGAGCACGAGCAAGTATCTTGTGATACTTGTAAAGTGACGGTGGTACGGCAGGCGGGCGCATTTGCCATCTTGCCGGCGCCTGGATGTCAATATGCTGTATAATAAAGACTTACCGTCGGGGGAAGGCCATTGCTCTGGTCTTCCCTTTGGTGGTTTTGCATGCTTGTTGGCTACGGTTGCGTGCGGCTTGTGTCATACTGCGATACGTCATGTCTTAATTAGCTGTATTCTACATTCTTAGAATACTAATGATAATTGCTTTAAGTAGCTGTTCAAAATTAACCGATACAATAGACCTTGCAGGTGTCCTCTATATCTTTGCCACCATCTTATGTGCTCTTTCGGGCCGCATACCAAAGTCTCATCGGTAGCGTAGCCCGCCACGCTCTCTCTTCGGACTTTGGCATGCATCTCCGAAATAGCGCACAATTTGATGACAATTTATTTCGAACACCTACTTATAAAACGGAATAATAAGCGATTTGGCTTATTTCGATGCATTATAAGTACGAAGTCTTATCTTGTCTGACTTATATTTCTGACTTTCCTATTTTAAAAATATGCCTCTTATGTAATAGCCCACGTGATAAGAGTAAGATAAAATGGCGATACTAAAATGGTTGTATACAATTAGTTGCTTGTTATGGTGCAACGATATGGTGCTAAGTATCAATGATTTATAAAATTACATATATTGTTGCCACCAGCCGTAGCAATGCGGTCTGTCCAATCGGTTTGCCCGTTTTTGCCTGCCCGTCAGGCTGTCGTCCATGGACTGTCGTTTTGGTTTGGGCTAGCCACGCTACAGATTTTGTTGTGTGTCGTTCGCATTCGTGTTTGGTCTGTTTCTGTCCTTCTGTGTTCTTTGCCATACGTTCAAGTGTCTATTCACTCGAGTTTCGGCATGGTTTTGCTTTTGTCTTTATCCTGGAGTACCCACGCTGCTTGCTTTGCACACATTGATAAGAAGATGTGGAATACTTATTGTCATCAGTTTGTGCACAGTCCTGTCGATGTTTTTCAAGGCACAATAAGAGTGATAGAGGCAGACTACACACCCGATAGGGCATTGGAAAACAACCCGGAAGGGCGTGCAAGATGATGGCAAGGACAAGATGCACGTATAGATAGGTATTGCGCCGGTTGATTGTCAACTGATACTTTACTGTGGTGTTGCCGTTGCCATGGCTTTGCCGTCGCCCTTTTGGCTGCCGTCTAAGTAGGCTTGCGTTGTCATAGTTCATTATCAATCATATATCCATACGTTAGCCTTGCCACAGTGGCTGCAGTTGTGCATGCTCGACAGCCACGTGCCAATGGTCTCGGCCAACCACTCTCCGCTCACCGTGTGGCCACCCTTTTTAGACGTTTTTCATTGCCTTGAGCATAGGTTTTGGTGTATCCAACCCCGTTACAGGCCATTTTGGTTCTTTTTCAGGTATAATTATCTCGCTCATTTTGCGCGTATTTCCGTGCAAGTGGCTTTGAGTTTTGCTCTGCGCGATTCTCACGCCATTTAATTTCCCCCACATTATTTATATAGAACGCATTTAGCCGTCTTTCGACTTCAGTCCGAGTGATGTTTTTGTGACTGTTTCTTTGCAGGAAAGTAGAGCGTAGCGGGCTATGTGACCAATGGCCGTGTAGAATCAGGCCGAAAGGAATATCGGAATGAAGCCCAAAAAGACTTTACGCAAAAAGTTTTGATGAGTTCATAAGTATCTGTTGACAATCAACCGGCACAAAACCAATTTATATGTGCATCTTGTCCTTGCCATCATCTTGCAAGCTCTTCCGGGTGTTTTCTTTATGCCCAATCGAGTGTTTGGTTCGCTTCACTTCCTTCTTCGCCCTTGCCAAAAACATTCCCGTAACTGCGCACAATCTGATGATGATTAATTTTCAACAGCTACTTAAAATGTGTACTTCTTCGTATCGGCGAAGCCCTGCTCTGGCATAGGCCAACGGCATCATCGGCAACAGGCATATTGCCTGAAGGTTGTCTGATGGCGCTCTATATGCCTGAAAATCAGAGTTTCCCTCCTGCACCTTTGCTTCGTATAGCGCCTTTGTCGGGTCACTGCGCGCCCAAGTGCTGAGCCATCTTTCAGCAACTTGCCTTGAGTACCGGCATGCACATCAGTCTTTGCCCAACCTTCGCTTCCGTTATTGTCATGCTGTTGTCAGCGTATTCACATACAGGCAGCCGCGAGTTTTTTCCACAGCCATACTCGGGCTCGTTGATTGCAACAGTTAAGTTATTTTATAATCGCTTTTGTTATCAAGAATGAATTTTTTTTATTTTATCATTACCCAAATCATAATTATCCATCTAAGGCGTTTCTTTATAACATCCGATTTGCTGTGCTGTCTGTCGGTAGTGGCATTGTTGTACACTTTGAAATTTAACATTTGCTGTATCTTTTGTGTCTGTTCAATTACACCTTTGCCGGTGCTCAGTCCGCCCGTTTATATTTTCCGCATATATTTCAAAATGCTGAAAGCCCTTCAAGCCAGTTCCGTTAAAGTCTGTTTTTCTGTGTCTGTTATTTCCTCCCAAATGGTAAGTTTCCCACCCTTGTGGTTTATTCGGCTGAACTTTGTGACATGTTAATATGGGGTTGACGCCATTTTTTGAAGCAGATTGAACATGCGCATCGCGGCCATCCGCCATCGCCTGTCGTTCATTTGTGCATTTGTGCGCAATTTTGTGTTTGATAACAGTTTTACAGCACAATAGTATTTCAGTGCAATTTGTTCTCAAAATCATGTCCTTACCGCCTGTTTCCGTGTTACTTTTATCGGCATAATTATCGGTTCTTGATATTTTCACTTACTAATTCGTGCCATTATAGTTTTTAAAGTTCTCCGTTTTTTCCACCAGAGATATTATAATTATGTATGCGTGCGCGCGTACCTATAATATATAGTAGCCACGGCCTTCGTGAATTTAGTACTTGTTCTGTATATATCCTCTATATGCGATAAATGTTTACATTGCAGCCTTTGCTTCCCATATTGCCTGTTTCGCACGCCCAAACAGCCCGTTTTGTGTTGTCAAAAGGGTTGTTTCGACATGCGTTACCGGCCATTTTGCCTTTAGTCATTTACTGTTAACGTAACACATTGGCCTGCAGCTGGTTTTCAAAGCCAAGCAAAATAGTAACAAAACTTTACATAGCTATTTCCTGGCGATGCCAGGTTGTATGGTCGGGTGGGGGCGCTCATATTTCAATAGGCCACGTTCGGGGTGGATATTTATACGTTGTTTGACTTTGGTGTTTGGGTATTTATGCGGCTTTTAGTGCTTTTTTGACACCCAAATCGTTTGCAAACTGTAAACGAATGACTGATAATCTTTTCAATTCAATGTGGAATGTAAAACAATCACTTTTGAGGCTTTTGTAGCACGAAATAAGTTAAATATTTGATTTTTTTAGCCATTTATGCTGTGGGGTGAATAATTTTGTTTAATTTTGCATGTTGTAATGTTATAGTAGTAATTTAGTAAAGAAGAGAGTATTTATGGAAAGAAGATTAACTATGCTTTTGGCTTGCCTTCTCCTTTCAATAGGGATGGCTTTTGCCCAAACAAAAGTTACAGGTACCGTAATATCTCAGGAAGACGGGCTGCCGATCATCGGTGCTACGGTCATGGTTGAGGGAACCAAGACCGGTACTACCACCAACATGGACGGTCAGTTTACGCTCTCTGTGCCTGCCGGCAAGAAACTTCAGATAAGTTATGTCGGCATGAAGCCGCAGGTAGTGGTTGCGAAGCCTGGGATGAAAGTTACGCTTGAGAGTTCTGCCCATGTCGTAGACGAAGTAGTCGTTACGGGTATGCAGAAGACCGACAAGCGTCTTTTCACCGGTGCAACTACAAAAATCGATGCCGAAGGGGCAAAGATTTCCGGTGTGGCTGACATCAGCCGCTCGCTTGAGGGACGTGCTGCCGGTGTGTCTGTGCAGAACGTGTCTGGTACATTCGGTACTGCTCCCAAAATCCGCGTCCGCGGTGCTACGTCTATCTACGGCAGCTCCAGCCCCCTCTGGGTTGTCGATGGCGTTATCATGGAGGACGTGGCAGAGGTTAGCACTGACCAGCTCTCTTCTGGAGACGCCAATACGCTTATCAGCTCGGCCATCGCAGGTCTTAACTCAGACGACATCGAGAGTTTCCAGATTCTGAAGGATGGTTCGGCCACATCTATCTATGGTGCACGCGCCATGGCCGGTGTGATTGTCGTTACCACAAAGAAAGGTAAGTCGGGCCAGGCTCACATAAGTTACAACGGTGAGTACACCATGCGCCTGATACCGCGATACTCTACGTTCAACATCATGAACTCACAAGACCAGATGTCTGTGTATCAGGAGCTTCAGCAGAAGGGCTACCTCAACTATGCTGAGACTGCCAACGCACAGAACAGCGGTGTGTATGGCAAGATGTATGAGCTCATCAACACCTACGACCCGAACACAGGCCAGTTTGGATTGGCCAACACTCCGGCTGCCCGCGCCGCTTATCTGCGCGCTGCCGAGTATCGCAATACAGACTGGTTCAAGGAGCTGTTCTCCAACTCCATACAGCACACCCACTCTGTCAGCATGTCGGGCGGTTCTGACAAGGGCAACTACTATGCTTCTGTCAGCGCAATGTATGATCCGGGATGGACAAAGCAGAGCAAGGTTGAGCGCTATACGGCAAACTTCAACGTAAACCACAACATTTCGAAGAAGCTGACCGCCGGCATCATCGGTAACGCATCTTACCGTAAGCAGAAAGCTCCCGGAACGCTGTCTTCGCAGCCCGACCCTGTGTCTGGCGAGGTTACTCGTGCGTTCGACATCAACCCTTATTCTTATGCGTTGAACACTTCGCGCACGCTCGACCCGAACGTGTATTACACACGTAACTACGCCCCGTTCAACATCTTCCATGAATTGGAGAACAACTATATCGACCTGAATGTGGTGGATTTCCGTATGCAGGCCAAGTTGAGCTACAAGCCCATCACCAAGGTTGAGCTCACCGCCCTCGGCGCTGTGAAGTACAGCTCGGCCACCCAGGAGCACAATATCCTTGATGCCTCAAACCAGGCACAGGCTTACCGCGCCATGGGTACGTCTACAATACGCGACAACAACGACTATCTGTATACCGACCCAGATGACATCTACGCTCTGCCGGTGACGGTGCTGCCCTATGGCGGTATCATCAACCGTACAGACGACCGCATGTTCGGATACGACTTCCGCGCCACTGCACAATATAACGATGTGTTCGGCGAGGACACGCACATCGTAAACGCATACGGAGGTATGGAAATCAACAGCGTGGAGCGCCACAATACATGGTTCCGCGGCTGGGGTATGCAGTATGAGCTTGGCGAGACTCCGTCGTGGGCATACGAGGTGTTCAAGAAGAGCCTTGAGCAGGGTGAAGATTACTACACCCTGAGCAATACCCACGAGCGCAGCGCTGCGTTCTTTGCCAACGGAACTTACTCTTACAAAGGGCGTTACACCATCAACGGAACGGTTCGCTACGAGGGTACCAACCGCTTGGGCAAGAGCCGTGCGGCTCGCTGGCTGCCTACATGGAACGTGTCGGGTTCGTGGAATGTTCACGAGGAGCCCTTCTTCAAGAAGTTGCAGCCCGCCATGTCTCACCTGGCCCTCCGCCTGTCTTACTCTTTGACTGCCGACCGCGGCCCGTCGTATGTCACAAACTCTACGGCCGTCATCATGGCCCAGAACCCGTGGCGTCCGTTTGCCGACGTACAGGAGACTGCACTTTATATATATCAGCTCGCTAACGACGACCTGACTTACGAGAAGAAGCACGAGTTCAACTTCGGTCTTGACATGGGCTTCCTCAACAACCGCATCAACTTGACCATGGACGCTTATGCACGCCGCAACTTCGACCTTATCGGCCTCGCGCTGACAACAGGTGTGGGCGGTGAGCTGCAGAAGTACGGCAACATCGCCTCAATGAAGTCGAGCGGTGTCGAAATGTCGCTCTCTACAACGAACATCAAGAACGAGGACTTCTCGTGGACCACGAGCCTCATTTACAGCTACACTCACAACGAGGTGACAGAGCTGCGCAGCGCAACAAGAATGCTTGACCTGGTTTCGGGCGTAGGCTACGCCATGGAGGGATATCCCGTGGGCGCCATCTTCTCGATACCGTTCGTGGGTCTCAACGAGGAAGGTCTGCCGCAGTTCATCAATGAGTCTGGCGAGGTGACGGTGTCTGACATCAATTTCCAGCAGAACGATCCCGAGCAGCTCAAGTACCTCAAGTATGAGGGCTCGGCCGATCCTAAGCATGTTGGTAGCTTCGGCAACATCTTCAGGTATAAGAACTTCACTCTCAATGTGTTCCTTACTTACTCGTTTGGAAATGTGGTGCGTCTTGACCCGATATTCTCTAACACCTACGACGACCTCGTGGCTACGCCGAAGGAGTTCAACAACCGTTGGACTGTGCCCGGCGACGAGAAGCATACCACTGTACCGGTTATACCGAGCAAGATGCAGAACCAGCTTGACGCCAATCTGCGCTATGCTTACAATGCATACAACTATTCGACGGAGCGTATAGCCAAGGGTGACTTCATCCGCATGAAGGAGATTTCATTGTCTTACGATTTCCCCAAGTCGCTTATCCAGAACTTAGGCGTAAATACACTCTCTTTGAAATTGCAGGGCACCAACTTGTTCTTGCTGTATGCAGACAAGAAACTCAATGGCCAGGATCCTGAGTTCTTCAATACAGGTGGTGTGGCCTTGCCTATGTCCAAGCAGTTTACTTTAACTTTGAAAGTTGGTATTTAATCAATTAGATGAGCTTAACAATGAAAAAAAGAAATATTTTATATGTCGCAGCCTTTTCAGCCTTGATGGGCTCGTCGTTGGTGTCATGTGACTCTTACCTTGACACGATGCCCGACAACCGCGCTGAAGTTAACACCGAAGATAAGGTGGTTAGGTTGATAACATCTGCTTATCCCGACAACTCTTATATAATGGTGGCAGAGTGCATGTCTGACAATACCGACGACATGGGGCCGCGCTTCTCGAATTATACAAGCCGTTTCTACGACCAGGTGTTTGCTTGGCAAGACATTGTTGACACGGATAATGACGACATGCGTGTGTTCTGGCTCGCTTGCTACGGGGCCATAGCCAATGCCAACGAGGCACTGCAGTCTATCGAGGAGATGGGCGGGGCAACCACCCAGACGCTCCGCGAGGCCAAGGCCGAGGCTTTGCTCTGCCGCGCATACGGCCACTTCCTGCTTGTAAACATGTTCTCGCTGAACTACAACAAGGCTACCAGCTCTACGGACCTCGGCGTGACATACATGACCGAACCCGAGACAACGGTCAACCCTTCCTATGAGCGCAACTCGGTGGCCGACGTGTATGACAAGATAGACAAGGACATCCAGGAGGCCCTGCCTATGGTAGGCGACACACACCTCGATGTGCCCAAATATCACTTCAACAGGCAGGCTGCCTATGCTTTCGCCACCCGCTTCTACCTTTTCTATGAGCAGTGGGACAAGGCTGTGCAGTATGCTACGGAGTGTCTCGGCACCAATCCTTCGTCGATGCTGCGCGACTGGGATGAGATGGAGTCGTATGGTATCACCGACGACCTGACTCCGCGTACCAACCAGTACATCAGCAGCTCTGACAACTCCAACCTTATGCTGAGCACAGCCATCTCCATGATGGGCTACTGGAACAGCAATTATTCTTACATGTCTAAGTACAGCCACGACAGTTACATGTCGACGACAGAGACTCTTGAGGCCACCAACATCTGGGGCGGCTCACGACTGATGAGGTGCCAGCCGCTGAGGTTTATCGGCGGTACGCTCAACCGTGTGCTGGTTGCAAAGTCTCCCCGTCTGTTTGAGTATATTGACACGCAGAACCAGACCGGTTACACCCGCTCGGTTTATCCTCCGTTCAAGGCCGACCTCGTTTTGCTGGAGCGTGCCGAGGCTTACATCATGTTGGGTGAGTATGAAAAGGCTTGCGCAGACATGACGCTTTGGATGCAGAACTGGACAACGTCGACCATGACGCTCACGCCGGAGAACGTGACGTCGTTCTACAACTCAATGTCTTACTGGACATGGGATAACCCGACGTTGAAGAAGAAACTCCACCCGGCATTCACCATCGATGCCGACGGAAGCACGCAGGAGTCTATGTTGCAGTGTGTGCTTAACTTCAAGCGATTGGAAAACATAGCCGAGGGCTTGCGCTGGTTTGACATCAAGCGCTATGGCATCACGGTTTATCGTCGTACGATGAATGCTTCTGATGAACCTGAGTCGATATCAGACTCTCTGCCAGCAAATGATTTGCGCAGGGCCATACAGTTGCCTTCGCAGATAATACAGGCAGGCATGCAGGCTAATCCCAGATAAGTCAGTCGAACTAACCATTTAAAGTGATTGTAAGTATGAAAAGAAATATATATTATTCTTTCTTGCTGGCGGGAGCAGCATTGGCTTTCACAGCTTGTAGTGATGACGACTTTTCTTCTCAGTCTATTATTACTACAGACATGGTGGAGCAGACGCCTCTCGACAAGTGGCTCGAGGTGAACTACCTTCAGCCATACAACATCGAAATGAAGTATCGCTACGAGTTCAACGAGAGCAATGCTGACTATTATACTGTACCGGCTGAGTATGAGCAGGCTGTGCAGATGGCTCACATCGTGAAGTACAGCTGCGTCGAGGCTTACGACGAGGTGGCCGGCATAGACTTTACGCGCCGGTATTTCCCGAAACTGTTCTTCCTCGAGGGCGAATGGCACTATCGTAACAATGGTACGTTTGAGCTCGGAACTGCCGAGGGCGGCCGAAAGATATTCCTCATGGGCGTCAACTATATCGATAGCTACAAGTATTCGATTGAGTCGCTTAACGAGTATTACCTGAAGACCATCCACCACGAGTTCACACATATCCTGAACCAGACGGTAGACTATTCTGCCGCCTACCAGATGATTACTTCCACAGGCTATGTGGCCGACAGCTGGAGCGACGCTCCTTGGAACACCGACTACCTGCAGCGTGGCTACATCTCTGCCTATGCCCAGCAGTCTCACGCCGAGGACTTCGCCGAGATGATGTCGATGTATGTCACCAACACTGAAGAGCAGTGGGAGCAGTGGATGCAGGAGGCTGCCGGAACAGACGACAACCCGCAGCCCGGACGCGCATACCTTGAGAGCAAAATGGACATCGTCCGTTCTTACATGAGGGATAACTTCAACATTGACCTGGATGAGTTGCGCGACGCAGTGCTTCGCCGTGAGCACGACATCGTTTCAGGGAAGATTGATTTGACAGACGTTTCAATTGATTAAACAAATGAAGGTTATGAAAATTAAGAATATATTGTTTCTGTTAGCGCTGGCTCTTCCAGCATTGGTGCTTACTTCTTGCCAGAGTGAAGAGGACGATGCGTTCAACGAATCATCATCCCTGCGCCTTCAGCAGGCCATGAATGAGGCAAAGAATGTCTTGCGGAGTGCTCAATACGGTTGGGTGATGGACTATTATATAGGTGACGACCAGCAGTATGGAGGCCGAGCCATGACCGTAAAGTTTGACTCGCTCACTTGTACTGTTGCATCGGAGAGCATGCCTCAGGAGTGCACTTCTTACTATAAGATGAGCACCGACCAGGGCCCTGTGCTTACTTTCGATACATACAACGAGGTGCTCCATGAGCTGTCTACGCCGAGCTCTACCAACTATGAGGGGTATCATGCTGATTTCGAGTTCGTTGTTGAAAGCGCTACGCCTGAGCTCGTTGTCCTCCGTGGAAAGCGCATCGGCAACTATGCCTACCTGCATCCTCTCACCGAGGCGCCGCTCGACTACCTGGCTAAGGTCAATGCAATGAGAGACAGCATCTATGTCGCCACGGCTGACGGCATGATTGGGTCTGACTCTGTTTCGGCTTCATTTGACTATGACAGCCGTACTGTAACGTTCAACTATACGAACAACAGCGTTGACGAGCAGGTTCCTGTTGCATTCACTTATACTGACTCGGGCATACGCTTGTATGATGACGTCGACGTGAATGGCACTACTCTCTCTGAGTTTGCTTATAATGGCAATGGAATGACGTTCTCCGGGATAAACGCCGGGGCAAACAACTTTGCCATGATTGGGTCTGTGCCTGATGACTATGTGTCTTTCGAGAAGTTTGCCGGCAATTACAGGTTGCTCTATTATGTGCCGGGCAACAACAATGATATGGTTGAGTCGACCATCGATGTGACGCTCACTCCTTCTGAAGACGGCACTTTTTACAATATGTCCGGGCTCAACCCGAACTTTGAGGTTGTGCTTCATTTCAACCGCCAGGCAGGCCGCCTCGAGTGGAATACGCAGGCCGTAGGCCAGCAGGGCAGCAATATAATCTGGCTAAATGCCATGAACTGGGCTTCAGGCGGCAACCTCTTCCCGGCTTACACAGGCTGTGGCATGGTTACGGTATGGAATGGTGACAGCGAGAATCCTGTGTATAATTGGGTGACAAATTCCGATGTTAACCTGACAACAGACTCGTTCTGCTTCTGGCTCACTGATTCTTCAGGCCAGAGCCTTGGTCAGTTCACTGAGTGGGGTGTTAATGGTTATGTGCTCATGCTCAACATAACATCAATGACAAAACTAAATTAATCGACAGTTATGAAGAAACTTTTTAATATATTGCTTGCCGTTTGTTGCCTCGGTTCGTTCGTGGCTTGCGACGACGATGTCGAGAATCCCTATGCAACGGAAAGTTCAATTTCGATTGTGGCCGCTCACTTGGATTTCTCACCGGCTTCTTCAGTGGGCTCAATACACTTCGCCTCTAATTCTGGAACGGTGACTGCAACAACGCGTGCATCATGGTGTACTGCCACCGTCAGTGCCGACTCGGTAATTGTTTCTGTCGATCAGAACACAGGTGTTGCCGGACGTTCAACTGTGGTGGTGCTCCGCAACGGTTCCGACTCGATACAGGTACCTGTCACCCAGCGCGGAATCATCTTGTCGGTAGACAAGTCTGAGATATCGTCGGGCAATGCTGCCGGTTCTGATGTGGTTGTTTTCACATCAAACATGGACGTTCAGGTTCTCTCAGCTCCCGACTGGATAACCACGTCGCTGTCGGGAGATACCCTCGAGGTCTCTTTCACGGCTAACACAACAGGGCATATCCGTCGCGGATATGTTGCATACCAGTCGGGTGGAGTGAAAGACTCGTTGCGCGTGCAGCAGGCTGATTTCGATACCGACATTGCCGGGACATACACGTTCTATTACAGTGACGATGCCGAAGGGCCACAGCGCAACTTCAGCGTTACCGTTTCGAGGGATGCGTTGCGCATCACAGCCCTGGGCCTGAGCATACCGATGACTTACGACTCTGATGCGATGAGCTTCACGATACAGAGCGGTTGCTATGTCGGACGTTACAGTTCCTATTATGTCTATGCTGCGTTCCAAGCCGGCGATTACTGGACCGCATACAACACTATGTCCACCCTCACGCTGTCGTTTGATTACGACGATGTAGAAGGCACAAGTGGAACGTTCAGCGGTTACCTCGGGACAACAGCCGGAGCGTTGCCTATAGACGGCATCATCCTTCAGGCGTTCTCTTCCAACTCGATGACGGAGAGTGCCGACCAAGGCCCGCTCATGACGTTCTACCGTCCGACGTTGAAGCGCGCTCCCGTTGTAGCGTCATCTTACGTTTTGCGATAACTAATCATCAAATGTCCGTGTCGGCCGTTGGCCGATACGGACATTATAACCTTTTAAATCAAGATTGAAATTATGAAGAGTATCAAAGTTTTGCTCGTAGTTGCTTTCCTCGCCATCGTAGGTATAGCGCAGGCACAGACATTGCCGGCCGTTACTCTTAAAGACATTAACGGCAAGACGGTACAGACAGATAAATTGTCGAATGACGGCAAACCGTTTATTATCTCTTTCTTCGCCACATGGTGCAAGCCCTGCAACCGTGAGCTTTCTGCCATCAGCGAGGTTTACGCCGACTGGCAGGATGAGACCGGCGTCAAGCTCATTGCCGTCAGCATCGACCAGGCTCAGAACATCAACAAGGTAAAGCCCTTGGTTGACAGCAATGGCTGGGAGTATGATGTGCTCCTCGACCCCAACAGTGACTTCAAGCGTGCCCTCGGCATACAGATGATACCTTATGTGATCATCGTCGACGGCAAGGGCAACATTGTGTACAAGCACAATGGCTACACCGATGGTGCCGAGAAAGAGCTGATCGAGAAAGTGCGTGAACTGATTAAGTAACCCTTTAAGCCAATTGTTTTGAGACTGTTTAGACTAATATCCGTATTTGGATGCTGCGTCGCTTGTGCGTCTGTGGCCATGGCCCAGGAATCGGAAGCCGGTGGCAACAAGGTTCAGGTGAGCGGTAGCATACAGAGCGACATCCTTATACCGCAGTCCGACGCGACGATTGGCGCTGAGGATTATAGCGAGTTTGCCCTCACCAATACCTTTGGCGAGGTCAACTTGTCGAGCAAGTACATCGACGCCGGGGCGCGTGTGGAATATCTTGACCACCCGCTTCCCGGATTCGAGCCCGACTACAAGGGGTGGGGAATACCCTACATCTATGTTAAGGGCAAGTATAAGAATGTCGAGGTGACCGCCGGTAATTTCTACGAGCAGTTCGGTTCGGGCTTCATTCTCCGCACGTATGAGGAGCGCAGCCTCGGCATCGACAACTCTTTGCTTGGCGGCCGACTGGTCTACAAGCCTTTCAACTGGGCTACGGTGAAGGTGCTGGCAGGCAAGCAGCGCCGCTATTGGCATGACGGAGGCCCGTTTGAGGGGCTCAACCGCTCGTGGGTTGGCGGTGCCGATGTTGAGTTGAGTGTTGACCAGTGGTTCAAGAAGATGCAGGAAAAGAACACATATCTCACCTTTGGCGCCTCGTTTGTCAACAAGCATGAAGGCGACGAGGAGATGATTGTGAGTTACGACGGCAAGCAGCGCCTTAACTTCCCGACCGATGTCCAGGCCTTCGACGTGCGCCTTCGCCTGCAGACCGGCAACTGGAACGTGCTTGCCGAGTATGCCCAGAAGTCGCAAGACCCGTCGCAAGACAACGACTACATATACCGCAAGGGGTATGTGGCCATGTTGTCGGCCAGTTACTCCAAGCGTGGCATGAGCTTCTTGGTGCAGGCCAAGCGCAGCGACAACATGTCGTTCCGCAGCCAGCGCACACTGCCGTCGCTGTCGGAGAACTCTTCGTTCATCAATCACCTGCCTGCGTTCACGATGGAGCACACCTATGCTCTTGCCGCACGTTATCCATATGCCACGCAGCCCGATGGCGAATGGGCTTACCAGGCCGAGCTGGCTTACAACTTCAAGCGCCATTCGTTCCTCGGAGGTAAGTATGGCACGAAGGTAAAGTTGAACTTCTCGCATGTTCACTCCATTGCCAAGAACACTCGTTACGCCGACGGCATCATGCAGGGTTCCAACGGTTACTATCCAGGAACCGACGGCTACGGCTCTGCTTTCTTCAAGTGGGGCGACTCAAAGTACTATCAGGACTTCAACGTACAGATTGAGAAGAAGTTCACCAAGGCCTTCAAGCTCAACCTTATGTACATGAACCAGTTCTACAACAAGACAGCGGTAGAGGGCCACGGCGGCATGCTCCACAACAACATCTACGTGGCTGAGGGCAAGTATCAGTTCAACGACAAGTTCACCCTGCGTGCAGAGGCCCAGTATCTCGACATGACTTCGGGTGTGAACAATGAAGATGGCGACTGTGATTGCGTCTACGGACTGCTCGAGCTGTCTGTGTTGCCATACCTGATGTTCACCGTTTCGGATGAATACAGCATCGGTGACGAGATACATTACTACAATGGTTCAGTCACTTTTGCCAAAGGTGCCCATCGTCTACAGGTGGGATATGCGCGCACCCGTGCTGGCTTCAACTGTTCAGGCGGCGTATGTCGCTGGGTGCCGGCAAGCAAGGGAGTGACAATGTCGTACAACTTTAATTTCTGACATCGAATATGCAGTTAAAGAAATCAGTATTCATGGCTTTGGCCCTCGTGGCGATGGGAGTTGCCTCTTGCGACCAGATAAGCGATGGCGACCGTTACCTTGCTGTCGACGACCCCATATCACCCGGCGACAGCACCGGTTCTGACACTACCGACATCAATGCCCCGATATACCACTCAGTGTTGGTTGAGGAGTTCTCCGGCCAGTTGTGCGTCAACTGCCCGGCGGCATCCGAGGCTCTCGAAGTTATGCAAGAAGCTAACGGCGGGCCAAACAAAGTCATAGTAGTCTCAATACATGCAGGCAGGAACATGAACCTCGCCATAGGGGTGGGCCAGAATCCGCAGTTTGAGGGGCTGGCCACCGATTTCGGCGAGCAGCTCTTCAGCCGATACGGTCTGCAGAGCGAGCCTAATGCCATTATCGACCGCACTGGTGGGGTGCTAAGCCAGCCCAACTGGCTCACGGCCATTGTCAACGGGCTGAGGCGCGAGACTACGGTTGCCCTTTCCGCCCGTTCGTCATACAACGAGGCCGACCGTAGCGTGACGGTCAGCGTCATGGGCCGCGCCAAGTCCGATTTCACCGGCAACGCCCATGTCTGGCTCACAGAAGACAGCATCGTCACGATGCAGCTTTTGAGTAGCGGGCCGGTCATAGACCATCGGTTCAACAACATCTTCCGCACATCAGCCACGCCGATTGATGGCGTTCCTGTCACAATTAGTGCCGGCGAAGATATGAAGGAAATATACACCACAACGATAAAGCTCGACGATATATGGCGTCCGCGCCACATGGCTGTCGTTGCTTTCGTCGACAATTCATCCGGCGTTGTGCAGGCAGCGCGCACCGAAGTCCTGCCGTCGGAGTGATTAATTAAAACATTACAAACTTAACAGGTTATAGGCATGAAAAGATTGTTTATTACATTTATCCTTGCTGTTGTATCAACAGTGATGGTTGTTGCGCAGACGTTTGAGTTCCGCATGGATGGCAAGACCGTTCCCGAAGGCTCTACAGTAGAGTTCGTTTCCACTTATGAGCCGCTGTTTATGCGGGAGGACTGCTACATGGGCAATCGGCTGGTGCTTTGTAACCTGACGTCAAGCGAGTTGAAAGGAAGTCAAATCCAGATTAACTATAGCTACGTTAGCGGTTCGTTGGGTGATGGCGTTTATCCCGTGAATTGCATGGGTGGTGAGTGCAGGACCAACGTGTGGTCAACTTACACCGCCACTTTGGGATTAGGTCCCAATGGCAGCATGGGTGTTGACATTCATGTGGAAGATGTCAAGAACGGCGAGATGCTAACCAAGCTTAGTGTTACCATAGGTCGTGAGACCCATGTAGTGTACATCAAGTTTGTCTGCAACGCGACATCGGGCATTGGCAATGCCGGCATTGCATCGGCATCGTTTGATGTATACGACCTCACAGGCAGCGTAGTAGCCAAGGGAGTCTCGGCGTCGGGTCTCCGCTCGCTTCGTGCGGGAGTGTATATATTGGTGGATGCGAACACCCACACTGCCCGCAAATACGTGGTTAGATAAGATTGCTTAGTCTATCTTATATTTACTGAAACTAATTTTAGGGTTATGATCAAAAAATTACTTTTATGCTTAGCCATGGTTGCTTTCGTGGGTACGGCGAATGCCCAGAACGCAATCAGGCTCGGCTCCGGCTTTGCGAAAAACAGTAGCAAGCAGGTTCAGAAGGCAGCAAGCCTGAAGTTGCCAGACTTCGGCTTGAGTGTTGTCAACAAGGTATCGGGCCGTCCGATGCAGCTTTCCTCGACGGCCAATGGTGCCAAGAAACTTGCGCCCATGCAGCGTGCAGACGCAACCTCTTATGTCCTGTGGGGCTATCCCATGAACTCACAAGGTTCCGGCTATGTGTGGGGATGGAATGCTTTTTCACAGGTGTTTGATGATGCTTCTATGGCCGGCCTCACAGACTATAATGTAGCTGTATATGTTCCATCTACTTATGCCAAGGCCGTTATCGACTCTGTTTACTCAGTGTTCTCGTCTGGCACCTATTCAAACTTTAAGATTTGGGTAAGTGCTTACGAGACAGACGGTCAGTACATCATCCTGCCGTCAACCCCCGAAGAGGCCGACTATTGTGAGAACATTGGTGACCACCAGGTTGATGCCCCGTCTGGCATGGTTGCGCAAGAGGGCTACGAATTGTCAACCCCGTATACAGTGCCTGATAACGGATGCTTCATCGGCATCTCGTTTACAACAACCGTAGAGTTACCATTGTTCACTTGGGATGTTGAATCATCGTCGGGTGCCTTCTTCATGCAGATGCCTTACCAGGGCGAAATGTTGTGGAACAACATGGCATCATACGGCATTTTCGGCAATCTGCCCATCATGGCATTGATGGACATATCTAATTGCTCGCAGAACGACGTCTCGATACAAACGATTCCCGAGACAGCCGTGCTGATGAATACCTCTTATGATTTTTCACCGGTTGTATACAACAACGCTATCGCCACAGATGTGACAAGCGTAAGCTATGTCCTCACTGTCGACGGCGAAGCCCAGGAGGAGCAGACACTTAATTTCTCATCGTCACTGCCCGGTGGATCTGGCGGTTACATCAGTGTTCCTTACACATTCACAACAGAGGGCATCCACCCTGTCAGCATAGAGATCACCAAGGTAAACGGCGAGGCAAACGCTTCGACATCTGCTTCGACGGCATTCGATGTGCTGGCCCTTGAGACATCAGCCACGCGCACACCGGTTGTCGAGGAGTTCACCGGCACATGGTGCGGATGGTGTCCTCGCGGCCATGTCGGCCTTGATTTGCTGAAGGAGAGTTATGGTGATGGCATTATAACCCTTGCCGCCCATGCATCATCCAGTTCGACAGAAATCGACCCGATGGAGTGTGCCACATACTTAGACGTTGTTTACGGTTTCGCCCAGAACTTCCCGTCAGCCCTTTACGACCGTTGCCTGCTTGGCGACGCATACCAGGGTATCGACGGTAACCAATATGCATTCGGTGCCACCCAATATGTTGATATATTGAACTCATCGTTCCCCTCTGAGGCAACAGTTACCCTCACTGCCGACTGGGGCGACACAGACAAGAATGTAATCAATGCAAACGTCGGTCTCACCTTCGGTTGCACGCGCATCAGCCTTGGTTCTGCCAATCCGTATGCCGTTGCCTTTGTTCTCTCTGAAGACGACATGACCGGCGACGGCCAGCAGTGGCTCCAGTACAACTATTATTCTGGCGACACGAGTTATGGCAATGACGACAACATGCTGAGCTGGGTGACTGCAGGTAAATATGTTCAGATGGATTATGACCATGTCGTCGTCCAGGGATGGGATGCGCTTCTCGGCATCGACGAGAGCGTGCCTTCCACTGTGTTCAAGGGTGAGAACCTGACATACAACGCCACTCTCGACATCTCGGCCAACACCCTCATACAGAACAAGGAAAAGCTGCATCTCACAGCCCTTCTCATCAACCGCAACAACTATTCAATAGTCAATGCGGCACAGGTGAGCCTCGGCGACGGTGGCAGCTCAGCCATCGAGGGTGTCACTGACGATGCCAACGGAGCATCCGAGGTTGCCCGTTACAATGTCAACGGCGTGCGCCTTGACAAGGCACAGAAGGGTCTTAACATAGTTAAGTACTCCGACGGTACCACCAAGAAGGTAATCGTGAAGTAAATCAGGCATATTGTTGTCTGCGGGCTATGCCCCTCATGCGGGGCACAACAGGCTTGTTGGAAGTCGCGGGCAGCAATGCAGAACAACAAAGCCGCAGGAAACTGCGTGTTTCCTGCGGCTTTCACATGATCGTTCTCCGGCCACCCGGTGGCCCGGCACACATAGCGGCAGGCTCTTCCGTTACATGGGGCCACAGTCAGTAGTATTAACTTAAGTCACTATTCATTATGTTTATGTTTAACAAAGTTCGTTTCATGGCAGATGCAGCATCCCACCCCTTGTAATGCAGGAGGGCGAGGCTGTAGCCCGAAGTCAGAGTCACGGTTCACAATGTTCATGTTTAACTAAAGTCGTTATGTGTGACATGCGGCCGCCCATGCGCCTTTGCGTTGTCACGCAAGCCTTGCGCAGGCTTTTATAGTCACAATCCGTCATGCCCATGTTCGACTCTCTTCGTAACGTTTGACATGCAGTAGCGTACATTCCTTCCAAGGGTGTCGCGGCCAGAAATAAATATATTAAATCACTATTAATTAAATTAATGTTTAACTAAAAAATTATCGTTATGATTAAAAGGTTGCTTTTAGGCGTAACTATGTTGGCTTCCCTCGGCTCCGTGAGCGCGCAGGAGGCTGTTGTGCTGAATCCTCAGCAAGTAGAAAACGTTAGCTCGTTGATGGAGAAGTCAGCAAACTTAAAAGTCGGTGACATGGGGTTCGCCGGTGCGTCCCAACATCCGTTGGGCATAGCACAGATGCCTTCGCAGTTGCGCAGCATGAAAAAGACTGCTCCGATGCGTCGTGCAGGAGAAGATAATACCATTTGGTTCGCCTACCCGATGAGTGCTGATGGCAAGTTTTCAGCAATAGGTTGGAAAATCATTTCAGTTATTTTTGATGACAAGGCCAGTGCTTACGCAAAACTTACCAACTATAACGTGGCATTTATGGTGCCCGGCAATTATGCCAAGGCCGTGGTCGATTCAGTCATAATGGTATTGGGTGTCGGCAAGTACACAAACGTAAAGCTGTGGATAGACGGTGTTAAGTCAAATGCCCAAGGGAGTATATCATTCCCGCAAACGCCCGACATGGCCGACTATCACGAGAATTTAGCCGACTTTGAGTTGAAGGGGGCGGGTAGGAACATGTTTGCCCTCAAGGACCTTGAGCTGGCTTCCAAATACACCATTCCGGAAAACGGATGCCTCATTGGCTTTTCTTTCACAACAACAACTGAGAGCCCTCTGGTGTTCTGGGGTGAACCCATGAGTGGCGGTTTCTTCTTTGGTGTTCCAGCACAAAATCAAGACGTCTTTCTTGACATGTCATTGTTGAACCTTGGCAGCTTGGTTGCGATGGCCCGTCTTGACGTTACCAACTGCTCACATGCCAATGTCTCAATGGACAAGCAGCTTGAGAAGCCGGCGCTGATCAACCAGGAGACAAGGCTGTCGGCTGCCGTCCACAATGATGCAGCTTCCGCGGTTGACAACGTGAGCTTTGTGCTTACAGTCGATGGCGAGGCCCAAAAGGAGAAGACATACAACTTCCCGGCCCCTCTGGCCGGAGGCGGCAATGACGAACTTGTAGTGCCTTACACCTTCACTACCGAGGGCGTCCATCAAGTGGAATTTAAGATAACAAAAGTCAATGGCGAGGTCAACACTTCATCGAATCCGTCAACTTCATATGAGGTGTTTGCCTTTGAGAAGTCGGCCAAGCGCACGTCGGTTGTCGAAGAGTTCACCGGTACTTGGTGCGTTTGGTGTCCTCGCGGCCACGTCGGTGTGCATAAGCTGAAGGAGAGGTATGGCGACGACATAATCATCCTTGCGGGGCATGCTTCGAGGGACGAGAAAGACGTCGATCCTATGGAGTGTGCTTCCTATTATGAGGTTATTAGGGCATACAACCCCGATTTCCCCATAGCCTTGTACGACCGTTCGGCTTTTGGTGACCCGTATGCAGATCCGGCAAGCAGCACACTTACTTATGGTTCCTATAAATATGTAGAATTCGTTAAAGAGATTATGCCAACGGAGGCAACGGTGGCTCTCACGGCCGACTGGGCCGACACAGGCAAGTCGGTCATCAATGCCAAGGTTGATTTCAGCTTCGGCTGCTCTCGCATCAGTCTTGGCTCTGCCAATCCTTATGCCATAGCCTTCGTGCTTTCTGAAGACGGCATGCAAGGCGAGAAAGACGACCACACCTGGTATCAGGCCAATGGATTTTCAGGCGGCACAGGATATAATGCCGACTTTGATAGTTGGACAAGTGCAGGCCGTTATGTTAATATGGCATACGACAATGTGATTGTTCAGGCGTGGGATGCCCTCAATGGCATAGACGAGAGTGTGCCCTCGGCGGTGATGAAGGATGAGAAACTGTCGTACAGCACCACTCTCGACATATCGGCCAATACGCTCATACAGAACAAGGAAAAACTGTATCTCACGGCCCTTCTCCTCAACCGCAACAACTATTCAATAGTCAATGCGGCACAGGTTAGCCTCGGCAATGGCGGCAGCGCATCCATCGAGGGTGTTACCGACGATGCCAACGATGCAACGGTGGTGGCCCGTTACAATGTCAACGGCGTGCGTCTTGACAAGGCTCAGAAGGGCCTCAACATCGTCAAGTACTCCGATGGCACCACAAAGAAGGTGATGGTCAAGTAATGCAGATTGTTTACCTCGTTTACCCCGGTGTGTCTTGACATAATCGGCAAGTGCATCGGTTATATTTAGAATGGCCGCGCATCCTTATATTTTGGCCGCAGGAAACAAACTGTTTCCTGCGGCCTTTTTGTCGTCATTCGGTTTTCGGCCGTGCCGTAGGCGTCATGCCACTGCCTGGTGGTTTTGTGGCCAGCCGTCCGCCTGTGGGTTGATGGCAGCCTTCCCCTTGCCCCCAATTGTCACGTTTATGCCCCATGCGGCTTCATCTCCGCTAGTCTGTGGCGTCGGCCTATGCATGGTGGCATCCTGTCCACCCCCCATTCCTCGTTATGGGGCAAGGCTCCCCCGCCCGGTTGCAGGGCATCTTGGCCGCCGCCTTTGCCCCCGGCTTGGCGGGCAACGGCGCGGCAATGCGTCAGGCAATATGCCGGCAACAGAGCGAAAGCACCATAAGTGCCGTGATAAGCATCAAAGGCGCATCCCCGGCGGATATGATGGCCGATTGGGCTCAATATGAAGCTGTGCACGGAATGCCCGCAGCAATCACCCTGTCTCTGATGGCGTCGAGTTCGTCGCGTGTGGCTTTCTTCAGGCCGTGGTCGGGCGTTTCGCGGTCAATGGTGTATATCATGACTTCACGCGGCGCAATCTCTACCACCTTATCAAGCCACGGGCCTACATATTCCTCGCCCGTGTTGTCAACGCTCACGCCCCCCGTAGACCCTTTCATGAACATGGTCTGTATTATCAGGTGCCCTTCATACGACTTCAGCGTCGACACCACGTCGTCCACATTGAATCTGCATGCCGGTCGGTTCACCAGGTTGATATACCCCGGGTCTACCGTGTCGAGTTTCAGAATGTTGTTGTCAACCCGCATGAGCGCATTGCGCACGTCGGGCCTGTGGGCCGCCGTCGAGTTGCTCAGCACCGAAATCCTTGCCTTCGGTGCATACCTGTCGCGCAGGCATATAGTGTCGCCTATTATCGCTGCGAAGTCGGGGTGCAGCGTAGGTTCGCCGTTGCCGGCAAACGTCAGCACGTCGGGCAGCAGCCCCTCGGCCGCCATCTGCTTCAGCTTTGCCTCGAGAGCGCCAGCCACCTCTTCCCGAGTGGGTCTCGGCAGTGCTGGTCGCCTTTGTGCGTTCAGTCCGCATTCACAGTAAATGCAGTCGAAAGTGCAAATCTTGCCGTCGGCCGGCATCAGGTTGATGCCAAGAGATACTCCCAGCCTCCGGCTGTGTATCGGCCCGAAAATGGGCGAAGGGTATATCACAGTGCTCATGATTCATTTCTTTTGGTTAATACGTTGATGGTGCAGTCCGGCACCGCCAGATGCCCGGCCTCGGGCCCGGCCGGCGCCTTC
>ENA-ORNW01000482-ORNW01000482.1-human-gut-metagenome-genome-assembly--contig:-NODE-482-length-39154-cov-4.246119_pt1 | contig 39154 bp, 46 predicted proteins | sample MGYA00242121_ERZ509034 | MGnify/ENA primary metagenome ERZ509034 (study PRJEB26280, sample SAMEA2338689) | human gut metagenome | biome: human gut; feature: human-associated habitat; material: faeces... | reverse complement strand
TGAAATAAAGGTAATAGAGGGAAATTAATTTCCCTCTATTACCTTTATTTCATCTATGGAGAGATCAAATATCTCATATATCTTTTGATTAATCTGATTTTCAACATCGTATCCATTCAACTGTTGATCAAGGAGAATATCTAATCCCATTGATTGAATGCTACTTGGAATGGGTAATTTTTCTATAAACATTGGTTTATATTCAAAATAGCCTCCATTACGAGTAACTCCAAGATTTCTAATATAGTAATCAGCTAATTTGGAATTAAGAATAGCTAAAATAGCTTTATCATACGGAACTATCATTGTGGCTGGAGCGTTGATATACATACCTTCAGGAGCATAAGCAAAAGAGGCCGTCAAATTGAGATTTCCCCACACAATTTTCTGTTTATTAAAATCGTCCATATATGCGCAGTTGCGTAAATTATATGGCGTATCACCTTTGTCGGCCCGTGTGGAAATTTGGTCCCAATACTGATCCAAATGAGCTTTGATGGTTGGGTAATCACCTATATCAATACGACTTATGCCCTTTTCTTTGATGCCGTTATGCGTGTTTATCAACCATAAATCCGCAAACTCATAATTATACCTTTTGATATCCCTGCCGCGAAGAATCGGTCGTATAAGTTCATCAGTTCTAATACGCTCTTTTTCTGTTCCACAAGCGGCTAATAATTCAGTCCTTTTCTCTCCAGATATGATAAAAGCTTCATTATATCCTGTGAGAATGCCACGATAAATATTGATGTCCCAATCTTTCAATGGAGTTCCAACTTCCTCAATTTTACGCTTAATACTTTGCTCAATTGGAGATAAAATGACCCAGCTATCGCAATTTCTAAATTCTGTTTTAGTCTGATTTTCGCTAAAATAATCGCTCAATTTATTTATCTCAAACCCATCTTTCTTTATTGAACATGAGCGAGTTTCGAAAGCATTGGCTTGTTTTGTCAGCATCAGAATATTTACATCAACTGTCGCGGAGTCAAATATTCGAGTGCCCGCAAAATCAATTAATTGTATAGGATTGGTTTGTTCAACAAAGTAGTGCCGCAACGCTTTCCCATAGCCAGCTCGCATCCATTTGTTTGAGGTAATGAACGATAATAAACAATCGGGTTTAAGTAGATTCATGCCGAGTTCATAGAATAAACAGTATATATCCCCTGTACGTTCATAGCTTTGATAGCCCATTCGTCCGAGCGTTTCAGAGTCATGCCCCATTGATTGCAATTGAATATATGGGGGATTACCGATAATGCAATCGAATCCGATAAAATTACCCTCATCGTCTAATACCTCCGGAAATTCGATGCGCCACTCAAATGCACCGAGATACATTTTATTTGATTTGATTTCATTGAAATACGCTTCAAGTTTTTTGACTTCTTCCGAATATTTTTTGATCACCTTTTGTCTCTCCTTCATCTGTTTACTTGTCCATTCAGTTGAAGAGAAAAGCTCTTGTCCTTGTAAATCACTTAGTTCCAATCGTCGGCGGAGCAAGCGTGTTTGTTTGGGATCACGACGATTGATTTCTGTCGTAAGAGTCGATTTGATTCGTGCAATCATTTCATCTAACTGGCGCTTTTCCTCTTTGCTGTGCGCATTTTGGTAATCAGTCACAGCCTTTTTATATTCAGCAATAGAAATTCCAGTCGATTGCAATACTTGTGAAATGCTCTGTTGCAAGTCAAACCGATGGAGCAATGAGTTGCCAGATTTAATATTAATATCGATGTTGGGCAGTGTTTCCAATTCCGTGAAATTACTTTCACGGGTATAATACGCATTTTTCAACAACTCTATCCAAAGGCGCAAACGGCATATATTTACCGAGTTAGGGTTGATGTCAACGCCGAACAAGCAATTCTCGATAATCGTGCGTTTCTCCTTGAATAAAGCCTCTTGAATGCGCTGGCTTTCAGGATGTCCGGGCATGTAATTGAAAACGTCTCCGTCCGCATCGGTAATAATCAATTCATCACTATTTATTTCAATCTGGTAATTCTGTTTTTTGATACGGCGTTTTTCGCAGTCGAGCAAGATTCCGAGATCGAATTTCGTTGCTATAATTTCATTTAATGCAGATACAAGAAAATGCCCGGAACCGACTGCCGGATCACACAAACGAATAGAGTTTACTACATGATTCGCCTCTATTAGATTTGGAATATCTTTATTTTTTAAAGCGTCGTAGTTTGCACACGACCACCCGAAATGGGCATTAAATTTTTGCACGATAACATGGCGGATTGCTTCACGGCACATATACATTGTAATGGCTCCAGGTGTAAAAACTGAGCCGTCTCGGTGGCCATTGATTTTTTCAAAAATAAGCCCGAGAACCGAAGCATTGATCAGTGTTTTCGCCCTTTCTTCAATGCCTTCTTCTCCTTCGCTGGCAAAATCATATGCATCGAGAAATTCCAATAAATAGCGTAATGTGGGCAGTCGCTTGTATCGCGGTTTATTATTTTCTTTCAGTACGGTTCCGGACCAAATTGGAAGCTCTTGATTTCCGAGATTGCTGATTCGAATTGTTGCCCCTTCCAATTGGTTAATCTCAAAAAGAGAACTGTTCAAATAGGGAACTTTGGAGTAACGGCTATTAATCGATGCGGTTCGGGTGTTGATTTTTCTAGCAAGCACTTTGAAAAATAAGTCGTTCAACTCGTCGTAATCGGAAATGTTCGTCGGATTCATAAAAGCGTATGCTTTATCGCCTTTATGATATTTTATCATTTGAGCTTCCAATAATTTCAGAAAAAGAATACGATTAATCCAATTAATTGAAAGTTCAAGTGCGATGTTAAATAGTTGCGATTTCCTATCAGTTCCGTATGAGGCCAGATTTTCTACATAGTGTAAACAGTCTTCTGAGTCGAGCACATCGATTGTACTCTCGATAATTGAAGCCTCGTTACGTTCATTGGGATTTCTGCGAGTAATGATCCGTTTGCCTTTGTCCCCCACTTCTTCAAGCCCCATGATGTAAAGCAACTCGGAATAAAAATTCTTATTAAGCGAGTTACTGTCATTTTGAAATGGGAGCTTCAATAAATGGCTCGGGCTAAATATTTTATAGAGTTCAATCAGTTTCTTGTCCTTGTTCGTATCAAGATAATGTCGATAGTTTCGTAAGTCGAAATACGTGTAAGTTATTTTGTCTTTAACAGCCTCTATGTATTTTGATGCAATTTCTTTATAAAAGAAATCCGTTTTATTACTAGGCAATCTTCCCGCTGTAAAATCATCAAAATATTGACAGAGTTCTTTATTGTTAGCGAAAAATTTTTCAAACTCATGAGCATCAAATATAAAAAACTCGAAGATGCTGCTTACTACGAAGTATTTTAATTGAATGTTCTTGTTTTCGATTCGTTCACGGAGATAATATAAAATGATTTCCTGTAACGCTTTTCGATTAATGTCGTTACGTGTAATCATTTCCTGCGAACCAGGCTTTTTAACCTCGAAAATTACTCCGATCGGAGCATCCGAATTGTTGCCTAAATGAATAACGCAATCAATGTGTCCAGTCGGAGCAATTTTGTAGCCGGGCGTGTAAAATGATTCCTTTAGGAAATCCATAATGTCGCCTTTTAATTTCTCTTCGACTTCATTTTCATTGATCTGCATAAAAAGATTGCGCAAACTCTTTTTGAAACGGTCGAATTCAATTTTCTCGATTTTAAGTTGGCGATAGGCTTTATTCAGCGATTGGGGAATTGTTAATTCAGGCATAATGTGTCAAAATTTATCGAAGATAATAAAAATATCATTTATTTTAAGCACATTATGCATATGTGAGAGCATTTATTCTTTAAAAATAGTTGATTAAATTCAAGCGGAACTGATATTCCAGAAGGGAGTGTTAATTTCTACACGAGATAATCCCCTGATAAACGACACATGTATAATAAGACCTCAACAGGATGAATCGACAATATTGCAGTATCACGGTAGTCGAGAGAACTTTAAAGAAGATTGCAGATGCCAAAACAAAAGTGACTATAATTTAAAGAAAATGACTATATTAGATGAGTGATTTTTTTTAATGAATTTATCGCAGATATAGTTTAAAACTATTAAAAGCTATGTTATGATGACTTTCTTGATAATCCTTTTTGTTCTTATTGGTATCGGTTGTATCATAAGATATGCAACTGAGGGTACGTGTTCGGCTTATGCTATGCCGGAAGATTCTCGACCCGCGCCTGTGTTAAAGCCTTTATCTGAGAAGTCACTGGAAGAACTTCAGAGCGAATTGTCACAGGTAGAGATAGACCTTGAAATGCAAAAAATCAAATATCAGGGCGCTTGTTCTAATCCTTATGTTTGGTCTGCGACAAGAAACATGGTAAAACAAAATTTAGAAAATTATATAAGTCGGCGGCAGGAAATAATAGGAGAGATCAACAGAAGGAATAATAATTCCCGGTCAAACTCTGACTATATAATACAAGAGTAAATGCCGACAGACTAGCATTATAAATGAGCTAAAGAATCTTTCAGAATAATTGATTATGAATAAATTTTTACTGTTGATAGCTTCCTCGTTATTGCTGTTCGCGGCAGTTGGTTGCAGTAATGACAATGGTGGTGAAAAGCCGGACACTCCAGCGGTGCCGCCCCAATTGGGAGAGTTAGCCCCAATTAGTTTGAGCCATGAAGAATTGGTTTCGGAAAAAATCATTCCTGTTGTCTATTCTAATAAAATCAAGATTACAACAGTCGGTCATTTATCCATAACAAGCCAATTATCCGCAGCAGACGAAAGCAGGACGAAGATTATGCTTTATATTGTTCCGAATAGCGATGATACGAAGGGATATTTGGAAAGTTCGGTAAGTATAAACTATGATGAGACTTGTATCGGGACGTTTAAAGTGTATCAAGCCCGAAGGCGTTACAGTACGATGCCTGTTAACTGGAATAAAGCGGTTGGTAAATTATCCAATCTACCAAAAGATGGTTTGGAGGCAACGAAATATGTTTATAATCTTGAAAAAACCACGAATGGCGCAGATTCTTATAAAAATTATCCCGCATTCGCATGGTGTATCGATATGAACTACGATCCTGAAAATAATATGGAATGGTATTTACCTGTATATGGCGAAAAAGCGTATGAGGATATTTACACCAGTGATTGGAACTCTCATCATAACTTTTGGTCGTCTTCCCTAAATACTCAGGGGTCAGCGGTTACAATACTCAAGTGGGTCAATAGCATACAACAAGCGACGTATGCCGCCAGGTTAAGTGAGTCTCACTATGTTGCAGCCGCCAGAGCTGCAAAATAGAGTCTTAATGACCTTGTATGTATTAAAATGATTTGATTATGAAAAGGCTTATTGTGCTATTTTCTGCTTTGATTGTAGCTTTAACATCCTGCTCTTCTGAGAAACAAGATTTGTATGAGAAGGCCGATTATTTCGTCAATAGCCTTTATACGGATTATGAAAGTTATGGTATTTTGGGCGGAGTAGATCATACAGAATACACAGAAAATAGATATTATAAAATCACACCAGTTGGTAGGTTGATTAATGTCAGGATCGAAAAAGATGCAGATAGTGAAGAGTATGAAAAGTTGGAAGCCGATTTAACGAGGCATTTCAAAAACGATCCTCGTGTGAATAAGGTTTATATCTGTAAGGCAGGAACTGTAATGATTGACTGTAGAAATTGAATTGCGGGTATTTTTAAATCGAAATAACCACCTTTGATTGCTAATTAAATCATAACAATTTATATGGCAAAGAATGAAGTTATCGCAGGAGACTATAAAGGATGTTCCGTCAAAATTAAAGATGGGGTCGCTGTAATTGGCGAATCTGGATTCTTAGGAAGGACTTTTAGAACCATCAATAAGAACTCTGTAGTGGAATACGAAGTTATTACTGAGGAGAGCCGAAAAAGTGCGAAATCGGCCGTAGGCAGAGCTTTGGTTGGCAGCATATTATTGGGAGGCGTTGGATTACTAGCTGGTCTATCGGCAAAAAGCAAAGGAACATACACTATTGCGATACAGTTTAGACAGAATGATAAGGCATTAATCGAAGTCGATGACAAAATTTATAAAGCTATAATTAAAGAGTGTTTTTAATTGGTTGAAAATAAATGTAGTACTCTATGAAATTTTCCACCTACACTTGGCAATTATACAAACAGTCCGATCAAGGGAAAGCGGCTATAGCTGCATTTATGCCTGAATGCGAAGATGATTGTTACAACGTCTTCATAAAATACAATCCCGGTTTTACGGGAGACAAAGATACGTATACTGATTTACTCGAAACCGCCTATGTATGGGCGTCAGATTGGGAAATCGATTCACTGGAAGATGCAAAAGATGCGTTTACATTTATTGTGAATCACGGTTTACGGATGGAAGGCCAGGATGTGATCTTTCCCCAAGAATATGACTTTATTCTGCTGATTATTTCACCGCTATCATTCGGATTGTACAATAGCTCCAAATTCTTTATTCCCAATTTCTTTCAATACAATTTCTACGCTCTCAAAAAGTTGGTCGATTATTTCGAGCTGGAGTTGCCGGATTATCCCAAAAAGAGCGATTATCGCGCTCGGTGCATGTACTACTGGGAGCTTTGCGAGATGTTTTATAAGTTTCGGATGGATAACGATCTATCCCCGGAAGAGCTTTGCGCGTTCATTTATGACTTTGCTCCCAATGTGATCGGCGAACAGCCTATTGCAGAGTTGCCGGAGCCAACAAACGCGTGGTTTATCGGCGGAGTGTTGCAGAATGAAGATAAGGACCCGAATTACGTAAGTTCATGGCAAGCCAATTCGGAAACAAAACGAGGTGATATCTTGATACAATATGAAACGGCCCCAATAAGCGCGATTACCGCCATAAGAATTGCTACAACAGACGGAATTATAGACCCGTTCTTTCATTGGTATACGTGGGCGCATATGAGTCAATATACGGCAATCCCACCAATTACTTTGAAAGAATTAAGATCCGATCCATATTTTTCCACACACCCGCTCATTCGCAAGAGTTTTCAAGGGGTCAATGGTTGGCAGATAACCGGACAAGATTACAACGAGCTATTGCGGATAATTCAAACAAAAGGCGGCGACATGAACAAATTGCCGCGATTATATGCGCCTCCAGCACCAATAGTGGGAAACGTCAAGCGAGAACGAGACGTAGAGGTTGAATTACTCGAATACTATCTCGGCAAGGTGGGATTTGTCGAAGGGCGGGATTACCGGAGGCAGTTACCCATCCACGCAGGACGCGGGCATCGCATATTTCCAGATTATGCTTTGCACTACGATGAAACGCCGGATTACGAACGTGCACGGGTTCTGATTGAAGCTAAACTTGAAATGAAAAACAATGCTCAGATCGAAGCATGCTTCAAACAGGCATATTCCTATGCAAAATTACTGGAGTCGTCCGTGATCGTTCTCTGCGATAAAAACTGTTTGATGATCTACGAAAAGAAAGACAGCTTCGATCGTGACCGATACACGAAAATCTACTGGGGAGAACTTGAAAGCCCGGATAAGTTTAATGAGCTAAAAAACTTTTTAAAATAATTGATTATGAAAAAGATTTTACTGATGGTGGCTGCTGTCTGTTTGTTTGGATGCGCTTCGAAAGAAAAAAAAGCTTTAAAATTAATTGACAAAGAAATGTTTAGTACGCTTTATGATTATGATAGTTATCAACCAGTAGAAATAAAAATAGATAGCGCTTTCACATCCATTTATATGGATAGTACCATTAGAGTACACGCAGCAAAAATAATCGCAATACTATCTCTATTGGAGGAAAGTAAAAAAAACGTTGATGAAGCGTTAAGTACAGCCCAAATATGGCAGGATAGTTATTCAGCTTATGGTCGTCAAAAATTTTTAACTGCTAAAGAAAAAGCATCGAAATGTATTGAAGAAATGAAGGCATCCATAAAACTCTGGGGAGAGAGTAAGGATACAATTACAATGCATGCAAAAGCCTTCAATCCCGAATTTCAAGGTTGGCAAGCAACTCACAAGTTTCGATGCAAAAGCAAAGGGGGAAGTAGTTTATTATCGACGCATATATATGTTTTTGACCCCAAAATGAAACAGATATTATACTCATACGACACAGAAGATGAAGACTTGACAAAAGCACACGATATTATTGACCAAGCTTTAGCTCAAACAGAGTGATTCTCATTTAGAATAATTACTTCTGATAATTATAAAGCCGAGGAATAATCCTCGGCTTTTTTTATGCAAAAATCAACGACTTTATTTATAATACTCCTTCCCCCGGATATTCTCGTGATCCGGGATGCTAGATTCTTGGTCTTTACAGAAAGGTTCAATATATCTTTTCAGATCACAGGGAGAATCAAACCGCCTTGTTTCTCCCTGTGCAGAAACCATAGCTATAAAATCGCCTGTCTTTTCGAAAAGATCGGTAATAGGAACATCCAGAGCGGTAGCGATTGCTTTCAATCTCTCAAGTGTAGGATTTCCAGAAAGGGATAACGACAAAGCTCCTTCGCTAATTCCAATTTTTGCCGCTAATTCCTTTGCTGTTGTTCCCCTTTCCTTTAGCAATTCTTTTACCCGTAACATATTTAGATATAATTAAAGTCATTCCGTAATGCAAATATATGATTAAATTTTGGTAAACCACAATAATCACAAGTAAAATTCAAGAAAAATAAAATTATTTATTGGTTTTATTTGGTTGTTAATTTTATAATACTTAAATTTGCATTGTGAAAGTTTTAGAAAACTAAAATTATAAACTAAAACCATACAACTATGAAAACCTACCTAGCAACAGCACACCTCGCAAAATGGGGTAATGCAGATGAAAGAAAAAACAACTTTTTGCAAAAGCACTTCACGAACAAACGTCGAGCCGCTGAATGGTTGCGCCGGGTAAAAGTGAAATTTTCAACAGGCAATCACACGGCTTTTTGTTCTTGGACTTCTATTGATGAATTAAAATAGTACGACTATGAAAGCTGTATTTAATGAAATGATTAACAGTGTTCGATATTACGACATTCACGGTGCAAGGTATATAGCGTTGGCCAAGTTCAAAGGCGGCTACTCAAAAGGCGATTTTTTTAATGTTTACACCGAAACAGGTAGAAAATACGGTTGTAAATACGACGGTGAAAGTATCGAAACAAGTATTGAAGCTCTTGAAGATGAACTATTGCCCGAAATCGGCGATACTGTTGAATACGATATTGAAGAGTATACCGACCAAACGCATACGGCCATTCATACGATTAGATGCACGGCAAAGGTGCTCGACGTTTTCGAGAACGGCGATATTCGTACCGATCGTGACGGTGTAAGAACCAGTAGTGAATACGAAGTAATAAAGAAAGGGGTTACAGATTTGCACCCCGTACCCCTTTCGAAAAAGTAATGATTCTTAATAAATTAAAAACCAATACTGCTATGACAAATGTACAAACAAATCTGAAGAATCCAATATGCCCATTGCCGAAAAGTTTACAGATTGGGTTAGACGACCAAGTTGTTATTAACGGGCAATGCGGTTGGGTAGACTTCATCGGGGTTGATACAATAGCCCTTATCACCTCTCAGAATGAGTTGATGTGTGTAAAGCTCGTCGAGATCAACGATGCAGAAGTGATCGGCCGATTTGAAGCCAATCAGTTATGTCGTGTCAATTTGGTAATTGATAAAAACCATACACGCTATGAATAACCTTCAAATCTTCAATAATCAGCAATTCGGTCAGATTCGGGTTGTTGAATTTCAAAATCAACCCTATTTCGCAGGTATAGATGTAGCTAACATCTTGGGGTACGAAAACCCGCAAAAGGCTCTGAGAGATCACATAGATGAAGATGATCGGACATTAATCCAATTATCTGACTTTCAAGAGGTGAACGAATCGTTACCCCCTCACATGAGAGGCTCTAAGATAATGGTTATCAACGAATCCGGCGTTTACTCTCTCGTATTCGGTTCTAAATTACCATCAGCAAAACAGTTCAAACGTTGGGTGAGAAGCGAGGTTTTACCCTCGGTTCGTAAACATGGGGCCTACCTGACCGATCAAAAAGTCGAAGAAGTACTGACCGACCCTGATACCCTGATTAAGCTTGCAACTCAGTTAAAGGCCGAACGAGCCGAAAAAGAGCGTCTGAAAGAGCAGCACCGATTAGCAGAAGAGCAAATCAAGCTCAGTCAGCCGAAAGTCGAGTATTACAATACCGTATTACAATCTGACAGTCTGATAGCAACCAATGTAATAGCCGATCAGTTGGGTTTAAGCGCTAAACGTTTAAATGAAATATTGCAGCAGAGACAAGTGATTTACAGGCAAAACGACACGTTCGTACTGTATGCTAAATACCGGTGCCTCGGTTACGAAGGGTACAGAACGCACACCTATATCAGTAACTCTACGGGCAAGCAGCACACCAAGCAGCATCTTTATTGGACTGAAAAAGGTAGAGAGTTCATACATGGATTTTTAAATGGCAAACAATCTAAAATCGTGTAACTATGAAAACTGCTCTTGCAATCTTTCTGACCAACGGCAATATAGTTATCACGGGTGTTAACATATTTAAAGTATTCGACAGTATATCACAAGCTGTCAACTACTGCAACGATAAGGGCATAAAAGCCCGAATGCTATAAACTTATAACCATGAAGCGAAAAATCATCAAAATATCAAAAGAACGGGCTATTGAGATCGCGATGAACACGAATGGCATCACTAGAGAAATAGCCGAAAAATACACGGACAGCGAACTGAAAGAAGTGCTGCGCCTTCTCAAACTGAAAGCTAACTTTTAAAACTTGCAACCATGAAAACTACCGATTTACGCGAGATTATGCGTCTTGCATGGCGAATGTTGAAAATTACGGGCCGGGCCTTCGATGAGTGCCTTCGCCGGGCATGGGCCAATTTCAAGCTGCGAAAAGCGATGCAAAATAAGATCGTTGAGTTCTTTTACGTCAAGTCGAGCACCGGCGAACTTCGTCAGGCATTCGGCACGCTTCAAAGGTGTGTTATCGATGACAAGATTAATGGCTCTGAGCGCAAAGAGAACGAAATGTGCTTCACTTATTATGACTGCGAGCAAGAGGGGTTCAGGTCTTTCAAGCGGTTTAATCTGGTGAAGATCGTGAATGCCTGAAATTTTCACACCGCACCGTCTCGTCATTTGCGGGCGGTGTGGTTGTCAAAAAATAATTCGTATTTTCAGTAAAAATATTTGTTTTATCACGTACCCACCTAAATCTTTGCACTATAACATGCGGGGTAGTGTAACGGTAACACGGCGGGTTAGTGTCCCAGCAGATCACAAGTTCGAATCTTGTCCCCGCTACAGAATCTAAAAATATCGTTATGAATGTATTGACACTCATCATTAAAAAGAAATGGCTCGACGAAATTCTGTCGGGTGAAAAAACAACAGAAGAACGCGAAATTCGCCCGAAGACGATCAAGAAATACGCGACAATAGTCGATCTCGCAACTGGCAAAAGTTATGACAACTACGACGATCTTTTCGCCGAGGTAAAGCCGAACGACAAGGGTTTTGACTTCGTGCCGCGCAAATACGACGCACTTCAGTTATATGCAGGTTATGAGACCGGCCGACCCGGCGTCCTCGTCGAAGTTAAAAGTGCAAGATGTATTCCTTTCTTCTATGAGGACGACAATTCGCCTGTATGGGACGAGTACAACGGCCAGAACGTACAGATGCTACACATCGAGTATCAGCTCGGTGATATTATCAGTAAAACCAATTGTTGAACCCTTTAAAATCATTGCTACACTAACACAGGTTACGGTGCAGGCCGCACAGACGGTGGCCAATTCATGAGTAGAGCAGACCGCCAGAAAGGTCTGAACAAAGTCTTTGGGGCAAAATAATGACCCCAATAGACCACGCAAACGAAGTGATTAGCCTTGTCCGCCAAAAAACGGACAGGGCGATCCTTTTTTATTCGTGTGGCAAAGATTCAGAGGTGCTATTAGACCTTATGGCCCCTCATTTCAAAGAGATCGTATGCGTGTTTATGTACTTCGTGAAGGGGTTAGACCACATAGACAACTATCTTCAAGCCGCAAAATCGAGGTACACCAATATTAAGATAATGCAAGTGCCCCACTGGAATTTATCAAGGGCGCTTCGAATTGGGCATTTCTGCGTCGCAAACACTCAGGTAAAAATAAAAAATCTCAAAGATATTGACGATCTCGTACGCTTCAATACAGGTATAGACTACACATTCTACGGCATGAAGCAAGCCGACGGACTTCATCGACGACTGATGCTTCGAGGCTATGAAAATGAAGCGATAAGCAACACCAATAAGGTATATCCTCTTTCTCAATGGAAAAAAGCTGATGTATTAGCGTACATCAAGACACGTAGACTGCCAGAGCCTATAAGTTATACCAAGGAGGCTGGGAATGGGCTATGGTTTGATGCTAAATGTTTTTCATACCTACGCACACACTACCCCCAAGACCTTGAGAAGATATATTCCGTATTCCCATTATCTAGAAACATACTCTTGAAATATGACGAAGAAAAACGAATACAAGCAGAGCGAGACGATAGTAATTAAACGCTCGCAGATAAACTTTGCACCGTACAACCCCCGCAAAGAAGACCCCAGCGTAATCAAGAAGCTCAAGAAGAACTTTAAAGCCGTCGGATATTTGGGAGGTATTGTGTGGAATAAGCGATCATCCTTTCTTGTGTCCGGGCATAAGCGCGTACAGACACTTGATATTATGAATGAGTACGACGGATCGCCTGAAAAAGACTACGACATCAAGGTAGAATCTGTTGATCTGGACGACAAGACCGAACGCGAGCAGAACATCTTCATGAACTCACCATCGGCTATGGGTGAATTCGATATGGAGAAGATGAAAATACTCGTACCTGAAATAGACTATCTATCAGCAGGGCTTTCTGAAGCTGATATGAACATCTTCGGTATATCCATACTCCAAGAAGAGGTTAATTCGGGACTCATATCCGTGGTGGACGACTTCGCAGAGCTTCAGCGACCAATGCAGGAGCGCAAGGACGCGGTAAAAGAGATGAAGGCGCAAATAAGACAGCAGGCGGAACAAAATGTAGAGGAAATAGAATCATTCGCGATGATTCAATTCAAATCATATAGAGCAAAGTCATCCTTTATGCTTCGTTTTGGCTTTCAGGCAGACGATAAGGTTATTCCCGGCGAGCAGTTCGCAGATATGATCGAACGTGTGGAGTAGGCTTAACACATTGGACAGTATAAAAAATGAAAGGGAGGGATAAAAAACCGGCGTTGGAGATATTTGAGCAGGTTGCCAATGCGTGTGGCGGCGTGTTATCCGAGATCGCCGCCAACCTGAATGTATCGAGGGCGACGGTCTATAATTGGTGTAAGAGCGACGAGGGTTTCGCAGAGGCATTCGAAGATTCCCGCGAGCGGTTTATAGATCTCGCCGAGAGCAACCTCCGAAAGCTTGTGGCTGGCGTTCCAAATATTATCACAGACGAGAATGGGAACAAGGTGTTCGATGGATGGAAAGAACGCCCATCCGAGACGTCAATCATATTCACCCTTAAAACGAGGGGGAAAAAGCGCGGATACGTGGAACGCCAAGAGGTGGATGCTAATGTAAACTTGAAGGGTTCCATCGATATCAAAGAATGGGTAAAGGATAGGTTGAAGAAAAAATGATCGAACCGCAAGATGCATATCTTCCCTTGTATGAAGATACCGAGCACTTCATCATCTTGATTACAGGAGGACGAGGTAGCGGAAAATCTTTCAACGCAGGCGCATTTGTCGAGCGTCTGACATTCGAAGAGGGACATGTTATCCTGTTTTGTCGCTATACCATGACTTCAGCGGCGGTATCGATTATCCCCGAATTTGTCGAGAAAATCGAAGCGGATGGTACAGGGGAATTCTTTCACATAACAAAGACTGACGTTGAAAATGTAATCTCTGGAAGCAAGGTTTTATTCCGGGGCATCAAAACTTCCTCAGGGAATCAGACCGCAAAACTTAAATCAATCCAGGGTATCACGACTTTCGTATGCGATGAAGCCGAAGAGTGGACGAGTGAAGTTGACTTTGATAAATTGGTTCTTTCAATCCGCCAAAAGAACATCCAAAATAGGGTTGTCATCATTATGAACCCAACGGATTCAAACCATTTCATCTACAAGAAATATATCGAAAAGACCCACAAGACTATTAAGATTGATGGCGTGGACGTTCAGATAAGCACGCATCCGAATGTACTTCATATTCATACATCATATTTTGACAACACGGACAACCTCAGCGATGAATTTATTCGAGAGGTTGAGCGTATGAAGATTGAAAATCCAGACAAATATGCACACGTGGTGATCGGTCGCTGGGTGGATGTAGCGGAAGGGGCGATCTTCAAAAAGATCAATCCGATTAAGGAGTTTCCGGCTTGGTGTGAGAAGGTTGCCTTGGGGCAGGATTTCGGATACTCTAACGATCCGACCGCCATTGTAAAATGCGGAGTGATTGGCAATGCTTTATATATTGACGAAGTATGCTATAAAACCCATATGCTGACAAAAGATATTATTTCAGAGTTGAAACCTTATAACGATCTGAAAGTAATGTCCGAATCGGCAGATCCCCGATTGATCGACGAGATAAGTAATGCCGGAATCAAGATATATCCGGTAGAGAAAGGCAGTGGGTCTATTATTGCCGGCATCGAAAAGATGCTCGAAATGGAAATATACATAACCGAGCGATCTTACAATATGTTGATGGAATTTAGAAATTACGTCTGGGATAAAGATAAAGATGGAAGGCCGGTCAATCAACCGGCAGACGGGCAGGCCGACCATCTTATCGATGCAGTGCGCTATTATATATTGGGGATGATCCTCGGGAAAGTCCGACAAGTAAAAAACTACGAAGGATATTTTTAAGTCATGAAAACATTAGAGGAGATATTTGCATTACCAACAGAGGCGGAAAAGATATTTTATCTCAAGTACCGGCGCACGCCCTCGCCTGATGTAGATTCCTTGTACAAGGACTGGAACCCCGACCTCCACGAGGTGATGGATGAGAATATCCGCCCCGATAGTAAAGTGATTGCCGAAGAAGCCAAACAGGACCCCATAACAGGCAAAGATATTCCGGCTCGGTATAAGAAGGACGATATCAATCCTACTAACCGGATTATGCTTCCTTTGGAACAGGACATTACAAACATTCATACCGCCTGGACTGTAGGAAATGACCCGAAAGTAAATTGCAAACCAAACAACGACCAAGAACAGGAGCTATTGTCCGTCATCAATAGTGTTTGCCGAAAAAACAAGATGCGCTACAATAATAAGCGTATTGTCCGCTCTTGGTTGTCCGAAACCGAAGTTGCCGAGTATTGGTATGTCGTCAAGGATGATAGTTTTTGGCGCAAAATCCTTGCTCAGGTGAAAAGTATGCTCGGACACGGTCACATGCCGCAGTATAAACTCCGTTGTGCCATTTGGTCGCCATTTCGGGGAGATAAGCTATATCCGTTTTTCGATGAAAAGGGCGATTATCTCGCTTTGAGCCGGGAATACCGGATAAAAGACATCGACGGTACGGAGACGATTTATTTTATGACCGTCACCGATCAAAAAGTGTATAAATGGAAGATGGATTCCGATTGGGTAAAAGTCAGCGAATTTAGACACAACTTTGAGAAGAACCCGACGATTTACTCCTGGCGGCCTCAGTCGTTGTGCCACAACATTAAACCGATCCGAGAGAGATTGGAACGGTTGATGTCGAATTTCGCTGATTGTATCGACCGCTGCTTCTTTCCGTATCTGATCCTTGAAGGCGATATACAGGGAACACCGCAGCAGTCGGGCAAAAACAGGCTTATCAAAGTCACCAACAACGGTAAGGTATATTATCTCAATTGGGATCAATCAAGCGATGCCGTGCGGTTGGAGCTGGACGGTCTATGGAATAAAGCCTATCAGCTCACCAACACGCCGCAACTCTCTCTGGAAGCACTCAAGGGATTGGGTGAAGTTCCGTCCGGCAAGGCGTTTCAATTTCTGTTTATGGGGACAAATCTCGCTGTCGACAATCACGCGGAGGTAATCGGTGAGCATATTCAGCGACGGTATAATTTCCTCGCATCCGCTGTGGGGTCGCTCAATGCAGAATACCTAAAAGCTGCCCAAACCATAGACATTGAGACGGAGATACAGCCGTTTTCCATTAATGATTTAGCAGAGAAGATCAAGAACGCTTCAGATGCTTGCGGAAAGCCGGTAGCATCCCTTAAAACCGGTGTAATGATGGCCGGACTGGTAGACGACTACAAAGATGAGATCGAACAGATCGCAGAAGAAGAGAAAAACGGTACAATTGAGAATAAAAATTAAAAATAACAGCGAAAATATTTGGATATACACGTACCCGCCCCAATATTTGCATTGAGTTATGGCTGTTCTATCGAAACGACGGGAACATCTGGATTCGAGATGAAAGAACGGAGTGTGAAAATAGCAGTACTGCACGAAATCCGGTGCAAAAAGTGCGGGCGAAAACTCGCTGAAATGCAAGGAGTAGTACAGATAAAGTGTCCCAAATGCGGCCACCTAGCCACATATCGGATTTAAAATAACGATTTACAGAGTGCCACCGAGCGCCAATTTCCTTACGGGGAGGTTGGCGCTTTTTATTTCAATCGAAAATTATGAAAGAAAAACTTTTGGCATTGCTCAAAACCAAATTCCAAGGGGTTGATGATGCGATCCTCGACCGAATCGCAACGAAGAAGGCCGAGGGTGTGACGGACGAAGCACAGTTACCTACCATTATGGAGGGGATCGGGTTTCAGGACGTGTTGACAAGCTACGGCGATTTCCGTGCCGGGGATGCTTCAGTTAAAGCCGTAAGCAATTATGAGAAGAAGCATAACATAAAGGACGGAAAGCCTATCGGGCAACCTGCCACCGGGGACGGGCAGACAAATAACGAACCCGCAAAGCCTTTCGATGCCGAGGCACTTAAAGCCGATATGCTAAAGGCGCTCCGTGAGGAGATGGCTGCTGCAGCCCAACAGGAACAGCAGGAGGTGCAACGAGCCGCTGCCATCGCATCGAAAGCTAAAGAGTACGGAATTCCCGAAAAATTCGCTGCCAAATTCAGCATCGCTCAGGATGTCAATCTCGACGAGTATTTCAAAAGCGTGAAACAGGAGATGGCAGACGCAGGCTTTGAGTTTTCCGAACCGCCCGCACAGGGCGGCGGTATGACCGACAACGGAAATGAAATCGCCAAACTGATCAACACGGGCACAGAACAGATTGTTAAATCTCAAAACAAGTAAAAATGCCAGCAGGATTTAAGTATGACCTGAACCCGATGGATATGCTGAAAGAACTGTGCCGGTTCGACACGGTTTACCGTCTGTCCGGAGGTTTCAATTTCGAGGACGCAAATGTGCCCTCTGGGACGATGCTGATGCCGCTTGCGCCGCTGTATGTCGATTTCAAGACACGCAAGGCCGTAGCGGTGAAGAATGTTAAAGTAATCGAGAAAGTTACTACCGGAACCAAGATCAAAATTGCCAAAGGATCGCTCGCTTATGTGGGTATGCACCTGGGGGATGGAACAAATGGCGCTACGGTATCGAGCATCAGTACCTCCAACGCTAATTATGACGAACTCACTATGAGTGCGACCCTCGCAGCAGAAAAAGACGCTATCCTCTTCGAGGCTTCCTCTGTTGCGGGTACGACACCAAAAAAGACGGCAAACTTCCTCAATTATGCCGTTACCAAAGCCGAAAGCGGTGCTACGGTGACCGCAATCGCTCAGGCTTACGAGGTGCAGGAGTCGAAACTATACGCCCCGATTTCAGCCAAAGACAAGGAGACCCTTACGTCTCGATTCCTTTTCACCATCTAAAACAAGACGACAATGAAATTAACACTTGAAGTTTTATTCAACGATCCCAATGTCGTCAAGGCCGTAATCGACCGTTCGGTGGCGACACAGCAGGATGAAATCTTCTGGAAACGGTATCTCGACTTCGAGGAGACCAAATCCCGTGTTTTCAAAACATATCTCGGAACCGTTACGGGGGTAACGGCAGGCTCGGTTATCGACCGCAACTCCAACAAACCCCTGCGTGAGCGTAAATCACTCGGCAGCGGTTATGGAGAAGTGGCCTATCTGGGCGACCGTTATCAGATGGACAACGACCGCCTGGATATGATCAAGTCGCTCATCGATAAGTTTAATTCGGCCCGCTCGGCAGATCAGGCATCGGCCATGAATGCCATTATCGACTACATCGTGGACGACGTGCGTCAAATCCGACTTGCACCCCACAAGCGCATGGATATTGTCGTGGGCGATCTGCGTTCCAATGGCAAAGCCTCGGTTACCCTCGCGGACAACCCGCAGGGTATCGCGCTGCTCGACATGGAACTTCCTGTCAAGAAGATTACTCCGGCCGCCAGCGACAAGAGTAATTTTATTTCCTACCTCAAGAAACAGATAGAAGCATTGCGCCCGACGATGGGTCGCTTCTCCGTGATGGAGATGTCGCGCTCCACGTTCAACAAGAACATCGTGGGTTCGAGCGAATTTACGAACACCTACAAGATGATCTTCAGCGGGGCGCAGATGGCATTGGCCGGAGGGCTTATTACCGATGCGATGACTAATCAGGTTTTTGGAGGGATTGGGTTGCCTCCGGTACGCATTATTGACGATATGGTAGCTTTGCCGGGCGGTACGAGCAAACCTGTATTCCAAGACGACCGCATTACACTGCTTCCGCAGGACAAGATCGGCAAGATGATGTGGCATGAGCCTTATGAAATCGCCGATCCTATCCCCAATAAGGCGTACACCCGTCTGGAAGGCGGTATGTGGACTTCGAACTGGCGCACCGAAGAGGGGCGGTTTATGGAGTACGGTGCTGAGTGGATTCCCAACTTTACCGCTCCGAACAAGATCGCCATTCTCGACCTCTCAACGATGAATGCGTAATTCATGACGAACTACGAGGCAATATCGGCGAAACTGTACCCTTACAGCGTGGATGATAACCTGATCGAGGTATCGTGTATCGACAACGGATTGGAGCGTGACGATGTATATTCTCCCAAGCAAAAAACTGAGGTTGCAATGACGGTTATTTCGATTCTGCGCAACCTGATCGCCTTGTCCGGCGAAAACAACGGAGGATACAGTCTTTCTTATGACGTAAACGGACTGAAAACGCGCATTTATCAAATCGCGCAAGGTAACGGTTTTACCGATATTGCCGACGAGTTCAATTCTAAACCTCAGATTACTTTTCTGTGATCCGGTTCCCTTATATTCTTGAAATTTGGCACGAGGAAGATGCTACGCTGAATCCCGATGGTTCGTGGACTGCAGGTGTCCACCAGTGGCATATCGTCGGGAAGTGCAATGTCCGGCAAAACGGACAGGCGAGGCAGATTAAAGGGCAAAACGGAGATTCTTTCCTCTACTCATTCGAGGTTACGATGCCTGCCAATACACAACCCATCCCAATTGGAACGAAAGTTCGCGTCTTGGACAATCGTGGTTTCAATGTTTTTGACCGTACACCTCAAGTCGGCGATAACCCGAAAAATACGAATGCCGCACTGTATACTGTACAGGGATTCAGCAAAAGCGGACAACGGAATGAAGACGTGCGGCTATGGCTCTGAAATGGACAAATCCCCAAGACCTCGACCGATATTTTCGTCAATTGCAGGAAGAGTATGACCGCAAGGCTATTATTTGGCTCGAATCGCTCGGAGAGCGAGTTGTAAAATACGCTCGCGAACACGGATCATACGCCGACCGAACCGGCAACTTACGTAATTCCATAGGTTATATAGTCATTCAGTCCGGGAAAGTCGTAAAGGATGGTTGCGGTAACAGCGCACCCCAACGGAAAACTCGCGAACACCTGCTTGATGTAGCGAAAGAACGAAAAGGTTATAAAACCTATCTCGTATGGGGAACAGGTATTGAATACGCGAGGTGTGTCGAGGCAAAAGGATTCGATGTGATAGAAGGATCAGGGGACTGGGTGGAATCCAACGCTGAAACACTCAAGGCCGAATTCGCGAGATTTTTAAAAAGCAACAAATTATGAATCTGACATCGACAGAAACATTCAAGTTCATTTGGGATCGCATCCTCGATTCGCCGTTACATGAAGCTGTACCGATCATGTATGCCGATCATTATCCGAACAATCCGACAGGAGAATTTATCGTTATGACCTCTTTGTCGAACGTTATCGGTACTTCACAGGTTGTTACGGTAAACGTGAATCTTTACGTGCCGGACAATACGCCGACGATCAACACGGAGAAACAGCGCTATCCTGATCGCAACCGGCTGAATGAATTAACGCGTATCGCTTTTGATTCGCTGGCAAATTATCCCATCGCGGAACGCTGGTTTTTCGACGTGAGCGATGAGACTATCGTTAGTGAGGAGAATATTTCCTACACTTTTTCAAACATTAAAGTCAAACTTAAAAAACATTAGATCATGCAACTTGTAGGTCTTAATTCCTGCCATGCAGGAGCACCGCTGCCTAAAGGCGTAAAAGATGCAGGAGCGACTGCGCTCTTGAAGGCATTAACTAAAATTACGCAGCCTTATAATGGCGGTGTAACGTTCAACTTCTCGAACCCCACGAGTAATAAGTTTCATCGCGAAGGCGAGACCGATCCTTTCTTTTCGCTGCGCGACGTAACCTCGGGTTCAAAGGAAATCACCTGGAACATCGCCGACTTCGACGACGCCACGATGGAGTTCTATTTCGGCACGACCGAGGCTGCCAAAGGGGAACTGTATGAGGGAGAGAAATCATTCGTGTTCGACTCCAAATCGGGTGGCTCTCTCGCTTTCGCGCGCCTGAAGTACACAGCCACCCTGACAGGGGGATTGAATACGAGCGATCCGCTTCAGATCGCCGTTTCTGCCGAAGTACTTGCCCCCGCAGAAGGCGGTGTCGCATGGAGCCCCATCGCAACGCCTGAGTACACGGTGACTGAATAGCTGTGACCTCCATCCCGCCGGGAAGTTAACGACTTGCATCACGTAGCGAGAACGGGGCGGGAACAAATTTAGCGCATATGAAAAACAAGACCTCAGCAACCGATAAACGGGCATACGACATTCTTGCGGAAAAGCCAGAATCTTTTGAAATAGAGGGATTGGATGGCAAGAAAGAGACACTATACCTCCATCCCCTCCAATTGGGCCGGTTGGCAATGATCAGTCGTCGTTTGTTAGACATAGACCTATCCTTGTCCGATGAAACGGAAAACGAAGTGCAAAAAATGTGGCGTATTTGTGCGGAGAAACCACACGAGGTAGCGGAAATAATAGCCATCGCAACCCTTAGAACCAAGCAGGAAATCGATGAGAGACTGACAGAGAGGACGGAATTGCTCCTCAATTCCCCGACTATGCAGCCTGCAGCGCTTACCAATATTTTGTATTCTATAGTTTTTCAATCCTATTGTGCGGATTTTATGAAGGCTATTCGCTCGGTAAAAACGCTTCAGGTAACGATTTCCCCAGAGATGAAGACGGAGAGGATAGCCACTACGGGGGACGAAGTATCTGGGGACAAATCGACGCTTTCATAAGTCGCTATCATTGGACGCTCGAATATATCCTGTGGGGCGTTTCATGGGCCAACATACAGCTTATGATTGCCGATGCCCTCAGAACGGATTACAAGGACAGATCGGGATATAGCCAACAAAATAGTAATGTACCCGAAATCATGGATATGAATGACCCTAAATCAATGGATGTTCTACTCAAAATGACAGGAGGAAGATAAAACATGCTCGACGAAATTATAAAATCAGCATCAGCACTCGGTGCTTGCAAACAGATAGACGAGGCCAATGACTATCGTTCGTTAACCACGCTGTTTTTCTCCCCGCAGGGACAGGAGTTCTGTAAAAAACACAACTTCCCATCCCTTGAGATATTCAGGCAGATTAAAAACGACATTGAAAGAAAGGGTATTTATATCGATTGCGGGACAATCGACCTTCCGGAAAGAAAACATATTTGTCTGATCGGAGATACCACGGCTACTATCGAGGCATCGGGTGTTGAATATGTTCATACGATCATCCTGATGCACGGAGCCAAGGCCATTATCAACGCATCTAATTATGCCGTGTTGCATATTGTCAATGTCAGTGGTTTAGATGTTACAATCAATAAGGATAACACCGTTGCCGTATTATGATAAACCTTACCGTAGTTATAGATAATGACGAGGCGATCCGGAAATTCCGGGAGCTTCAGCAAGTTGCAAAATCCACAACCTCAAGCATGGTTACTGATGCAGACAGGATGGATGCCGCTATGCACCGATTCGGGATGACGATGGGTAAAGTCGGCGTTGCCGCCGCTCTTGCCGGCCTGGTAAAACAGATCGCACAAACCCGAGGGGAATTTCAGCAATTAGAGGTAGCTTTCACCACCTTACTCCAGAGCAAAGAGAAAGCGGATGCCCTGATGTCACAGATGGTCGATCTGGCGGCAAAAACGCCTTTCGACTTGCAAGGCGTGGCCTCCGGAGCTCGTCAGCTTCTCGCATACGGATTCGCGGCAGAGGACATTACCGATACGTTGACCCGTCTGGGCAATGTAGCGGCGGGACTGGGATTACCATTGGAGCGCCTCACTTATTTGTACGGCACAACCGCCGTGCAAGGACGGGTGTATGCACGGGATATGCTCCAGTTCACGGGCTCTGGTATTCCTATGCTGCAGGAGATGGCAAAAATGTACGGCAAGACCACCGAAGAGATCAATGCAATGGTTTCGGCAGGTAAAATAGGCTTCGAGGACGTGCGCAAGGTTATCGAAAATATGACCAATGAAGGCGGTCAGTTCCATAACCTGATGCAAGAGCAATCCAAGACCATCACAGGCCTTATTTCAAATTTGGGGGACGTTCTCGATACGATGTTCAACGATATCGGTAAATCATCAGAAGGAATGATTACCGGGGTGCTACAGGGTACTATTTCATTGGTTGAGAACTATGAGAAAATAATCGACATCCTTGTGGCTTTGACAGCTACTTATGGGGCGTATAAAGCTGCACTCATTCTTACTGCAGCAGCACAGCGCACTAATATGGTAGTTATGAGGGAAGCTGTACTACAAAAAGTTCTCGCATTAAAGATGGGTAAAGAGTTGACCGCAGTTCAGGCGGTGGAAGCTGCTCGTATGGCGCTGGTGACTAAAGGTTGGAAGGCTCTTACTGTTGCAATCAAAGCAAATACGGTCGCCCTGTTGGCGAATCCTGTCACATGGATTACAGCTGCTATTGCGGCACTCGCTTATGGCGTTTATAAACTCGCCACTGCCGAAAGTGTCGAGGAAAAAGCGATCCGGAATGTTTCGGATGCAATGGAGAAATACAAGCAAAAGCAAGACGACTTGAGATCCAGTGCAGAAGAATCGATTCGCACAATGAACGACGAGGTTAGCACTGCTTACAGCAAGCAGAAAGCGTACGAAGATCTCATTGCAGCCTACCCCGAATTACTCCAAAAATACACCGAAGAGCAGATTAAGATGATGATGCTCACGGAACAAGGCAAGGAGTTATTGAAAATATTGAATAAAATCAGAGGCGAAAGGGATAAAGCCGCCCTACAAACGGGATATGATGAAGCGCTAGCCAGATACAGACGAATAGATTCGGGTCAGGAGGGGTCTGCAATTTCTTATAAATCCAATTTGCGTCAAGCCGAAGCTGATCTTGAAAAATGGCGTGAAAAACTCAATAAGTATAAGGAGACCGAAGCATCTTCCGCTCCTATTGAGGTCAAGGTCGCATCGCTCCAAGAAAATATTAACGAACTCACACTCCAAAACCTGGAGATCGACACGCTGATTGCAGAGGCCCGGAAGAAGCGCAAAGATCATCCGGATTTATTTATTCCGTATACTGAAAGTGAGGAGTATTTACAGAAAAAGAAACAATCTAACCTGAAAACTATCAAATCCGATGAAGATAAAATAACATCCCTAAATGGTGGTGATAATAAAAATGCCGTTAAAAATAAAGCCTATTGGGAGCAGCAAAAAAAAGAGGCTACTGAAGCTATAGAGGCTATGTCTGATGTGGAGCTAAAAACAGCCAAAGCGGCCGAACTCCGAAAAAGAATTGCAGAAGCGCAGACAAAAATTGATGCCTATAGTACATCCAAAAATAATAAAGCCAACAAAGATTACCTTAAAACGCAGAAGGAACTTTCCGACGCTATCCTTGCCAATGATCTGGCCTTGCAACAATCCCGTATTGATATTCTTGCAGAGGGAAAGGAAAAGGAATTACAGCAGATCGAATTGAACAACGAAAAAGCCGTTCAGCAGATCGAGAAATCCCGCCAGGATTTAATTGCTAAGAATGGAGGCAAGCCGCTTTCTGAAGAGCAGGAAAAAAGTTTTACGGAACAGCTTAAAAACACAAATAACGCAACTGATAACCAGCGCATTGCTGCTGAATTAAAGTATGCCAAACAACTCGATGATGTCTACAAACAAATCACCGATAGCAGTCTGTCTGAAATTGATCGAGAGTCTAGAGGAATCAAGGAAAAATACCAGGAATTACGGGATACAGTAACCCGTCTTCTTGACGGTGGAAGTATTTCTCAGGAGAAAGCTAAAGAATGGTTCGGCATGATAAATCAAAACGAGATTGCCGACAATTTAGAGGCTGTGGTCAACAAATATGGCTCTGCCGAGGATAAGATTACCAAGATTCAGAAAGAGGCGGCTGCAGCCCGTGCAAAAGCGACCGAAAACAATCGCACCGACCTGATCCCTCAAATCGACAAACAGGAACAACAGGATATAGGCACGGTTAAAGCCGACGAGTTGATGAAAACCGACGACTGGATCAACTTGTTCCAGAATCTCGATGCACTTTCGAGTAAAGAGATTTATCGGATCATAGATAACATCAATGCACAGCTCAAAAATGCCGACCTAGATCCGATTAACTTTAAGGCAGTTACCGATCAGCTTGAGCAAGCACAAGAGAAAGCGATAACTAAAAATCCTTTTTCTGCTATCGTCCACAGTTTCAAAGATTACAAGACCGCTCAAGAGAAAGCTATTGGACTGCAAAACAAATACAATGAAACGCAGGACAAAGCCGATAAGGAAAACGCAGATCAGGCCAGTTTAGAGGCTATCCGAAAGAAACAACAAGCATGGCAAAGTGTTGTTAGCACCATTGGCGAAATGGGACAGGCACTTGGTGCGACCTCCGATCTTCTCGGGCAGTTCGGAATTGAGAGCGCCGAACTAGATGGAGTTGTGAGCGCCTTCAATTCAATAGCATCTATTGATGTAACCAGACCTTTTTCTGTTGTTACCGGCATCATTGGAGGTATATCCTCTCTGATCGGCGGCATATTTAACGGTAAGGACAGGCGTGCCCAAAAACGTATCGAAAGACTGCAAGACCAAGTAGATGCGCTTCAAAAATCATATGAAGAGTTAGATCGGGCTATAAATAAAGCCTATTCCAGTGATGCCAAAGAGTTGATCGAGGATCAGAATAAGATGCTCCAGCAGCAAAAAATACTTATTCAACAACAAATCCGCGAAGAACAAAGCAAAAAGAAAACGGATCATGACCAGATAAAACAGTGGCAGGATCAAATCGATGAGATCAACAACTCTATCGAAGATGGCATTGCAAAAGCTCAAGATGCGATATTCGGTTCTGATGTTCAATCGGCAATCAGTGATTTTGCGGATGCTTACGCTGAAGCGTGGGCGTCTGGTGAAGACCGGGCCGCAGTCTCGAAGGATTTTGTGAAGAACATGATTAAACAGATGATCGTCGAGGCTATGAAAATGGATATTGCCGCCCCGATGCAAAAGGTGCGGGACATGCTCGAAACGTTTTGGACTGACAAAATTATAACTCCATCTGAAGAAGAGATTATCAATCAGATGGTAGGTGATATTGGGAGTCAACTGGATGGCAAATATTCATGGGCCGACAAATATTTGAAGAATAAAGATGATTTAGGTCAAGAGGCATCCTCAAAAGGTTTTCAGACTATGTCACAAGAGACAGGCGAGGAGCTTAACGGCAGGTTTACAGCTATCCAGGAATACACGGCCAATATACGCGATACTGTTAACTCTATTTTGCTTCAAGGTGGCCAGCAACTGAACGAGACTATCAACATTCGCGATGTAGCTATTCAACTCAATGGAAATGTTGCAATCATTAAAGGCCACACTTCACACCTCGAAGAGATGGACAATAAGCTCGGTAAGATGGTGAAAATTATGAACGAAAAACTTTGATATGGACACAATTAACGGCAAACCCCTTTCTCAATTCGGGGCTACAATGTTAAGTGGAGCTTACGCGGAATTAATGACACCTGCCTCCTTAAAGTCTTTTCTGGAGAATAAGGACAGATCGAAAGATGGAACTGACGTTTTTATTAGCAATCCCAGGCAGGATGAAAAGGAGGTAACACTGAATTTTATCATTACTGGCAGTAGTCAGGCCGAATATATATCCCGGTATAATGCTTTTCTCTCCGAGTTATACACCGGACAAGTCTCGCTGTTTGTTGAAGATTTAAATCAAACATTCCGATTGTTGTATTCGAGTGTAACCAAATTCGGCAACTATCGGCTTCATGCCTGTGAAATCGCAGTAAAATTCAGAGAACCTAATCCGACCAACAGAAGCAACCTGTAATGATCAATATTAAGAACATAGACGGTTCCTTATTGTATGCCGCTCCTGTAACCAAAGATGCGGTATTTCATCATGAATTGATGTCCTCTGAATACATCGAATTGGTGTTTAATGAGGTCACGGTAATAGATATTCCTATTGGAGCCTATGTGGAGTACAACGGGAGCAGGTATACCGTCACCAATCCCGTTACCACGGATATCATAGACGGCGGGTATAAATACAGCATCCAATTCAAAGCCGATTGGATGCGATGGGAAGGTATTACCTATTTTTACATCAACGAATTCTCCCAGAAAAACGAGACAAGTTGGTCAATGACGGCTACTCCTGACTTGTTTTTGCAAATGATCGTGGAGAACATTTCACGGGCAACGGGGAAAACTTACACTTTTTCTTACGATTCCAGCCTGACAGCTACAAAAGACCTGCAATTCAACAATACGACTGTCCTTGAAGCTTTGTCGATGGTTGCCGATGCTTTTGAGACGGAATGGTGGATTGAAGGTACTGTGATACATTTATCCCGCTGCGAGCATGGCGATGCGTTGGCTTTGACCTATGGCCAAAATATAGGTGTTCCGAGTGTGCAACGTTCATCTGAATATGCAACACGCATCTATGCTTTCGGATCGACGCGAAACATTACTCAGGATTATCAAAACTGCGGCACAACGAATGCTTTGGTTGAAAAGCGGCTAACGCTTCCGGCAGGTAAATACCCGAACGGATATAAAGATATCAAACCGAATTTGTCCCCGGAGGAAATCATCGAAAAAACCGTGATATTCGATGATATATACCCCTCTTCTGATTTTGCGATTTCGGATGTGAGAGTGAAAGTTAGCGTTGACTCGACTACAGAGGTTGGAAAGGACGAGAACGGAAATCCGATTTATGCTTCAATGCCCGTATATTTCTTCAAAATTGCAGGAATAACATTTTCAGAAGATTTGATTATTGAAGGGCTGACGCTTAAAGTCCACTTCTTAACAGGCCACCTACAAGGACGGGAGTTCGAGCTGGCATATCACAAAGACACCTCAGAATATGAAATAATTGTCAACCAAGACGGCGCGATTAAGCTTCCGAATGAAACATTATTGCCACAAGACAATGATGTAGTCGTTCTGTTCAATATCGTAATGCCGGACGAATATGTGACTTCAGCTGAAAACAGGTTGGAAGCGGCGTTGGATGATTACATCGAGAAGAAGCTACTGAGCGACAACAATACCTATAGTTTCAAATCCAATCCCGTTACATTTGCTGAAAATAATACATCGGTCAATGTCGGTCGGAAGATTACTCTCAATCACGGAACAGGAATATTGCAATCTCGGATTTTATCAATTGAATACCCTTTGGAATATCCATCCAAAGTGGATATTAGTGTCGGAGAAAGCATCCCGCAAGGTAAAATATCCAGCGTAGAAACAGAGGTCGTAAATGCTTCGAGTACAATTGAGATCATTCAGGCGTACAACAATGTAGCTCAGACGGTTCAAAATCTATATGCAAGAACGCAAAACCAAATAACCGAAGGTCTTGCGAAACTTGCTAATATGTGGATATTGGATCAGTCTAAAGACACCACGCCAAATAAAACCAATCCGGATGTATGGTTTGTGCGTTCCCCATATGATGTCGTGGGCCTCAAAGGCATCAGCGCTTACGGTCTGGGTCCCACCTCCGGCGGCGGTGCATCCGGTTCCCTCGGAGAGTTGGTCAACGTCGGGCAGTGGGCCGACGCTGTGCCTACCGCCGACCGGGTGATGGTACAACTGGCCGGGGCTACACATTGGTCTGCAAAGCCGCTCGCCGATCTGGTCGGTCTCGATACTGCGGCCCTTGCACAATACCTGACCGCAAACAGCTACCTCAAGGCAAGCGATATTTCAAGTTATCTGACCTGGGCCAACCTTTCCGGTAAGCCTACGGTTTACCCGACGAGTTGGGAATTGGTGACGGGCCGGCCAACGAAACTCTCCGATCTGACCGATGACGTTGTAACGGGCAACTATCTGCCTAAGCCAACATGGGATGCCGTATTCGAAGTGGTCACGGTGGACGGCACACCGGCGCTGAAAGTCAAGTACGATATTCTCGGGCTCAAAGGCATCACAGCCTATGCGGACGGCACCCTCTCCGGCGGGTTTTCCGGTGCGTTGGTCGATCTGGTGGACGTAGCAGTGACTAATCTTGCCTCCGGGGACATTCTCAAGTACAACGGGACGCATTTTGTAAACGTGCCGGTCTCGTCCATTGCCGGGGCTTCGTCGTGGGATCAGATCACCGGGAAACCGGAGTATTACCCGACCCGGTGGGCGGACGTGTTCGGTGCACCTGCGTCCCTTCCGGCCTCTGACGTATACCCGTGGGCTAAAGCGGCCTCGAAGCCGACCTATACCGCCGCCGAAGTCGGGGCGCTGGCTTTGAGCGGAGGCACCCTAACTGGTAATGTAATCACTATCGGCTCGTTCATCCTGGCGAATAGCGGTGCATACCCTCAGTTAACTTTTCGCGCAACAGCGGATAATTCAGAGAGGCTGCTTTTTCGGCATGGCAACGATCTGAAATGGAGGTACAATGGCACCAACGACGGAATAATATACCATTCGGGCAACTTCAATCCGGGGAATTACCTGCTACTTTCCGGCGGTACGATGACGGGGGATATCACCTTTGGATCGAATGGCAGGTCTCTAAGGGGTTCCGATGGAGGTAATATTGCCGGTGTGTTATATGATACACCTAATGCAAGATATGTTACGGCTATCGGGACAGGAAGTAGACGTTTGATTTTGGTCTCTCCGGCTTCAATATACAGGGGGGCAGGCGGAGTGGCTGAAAACTACATGATTTACGATTCCGGTAATTTCAATCCCTCGTCCAAGCTGGATAAGTCCGTTTGGGATGAAGCCTTCGAGCTAAAAACGGTAAACGGTGTGCGGGTGATTTCGGCAAAGCTGGACTTTCTCAGCGTTGCTGGTATCAGCGCGTATGCTACCGGCCCATCTTCGGGCGGCGGTGGCGGCGGATTGGATTACGACCTGCTCAAACAGGCCCTGACCGGTGCGATCATCCCGGACGGTTATCCGTTCACGATCTCCGCTTCGTTTCTCGGAGCCATCGACAAAACCTATTTGACGGGCAAACTGGCGAACACATACGCGGACAAGGTACATACCCACCTGTGGGCCAATATTACCGACCGGCCTACGGCACTTCCGGCCAACGGAGGCAATGCCGATACGGTGGATAATTTGCACGCTTCGTCTTTCGCCCAAATCAAAAGTTATACTTATCCAGATGGCGGAATAAACAACATTACGGACTTGGATTTCACCGGGAATATACAGGCGCATTTCCCGGGGCATGAATACTCCTGTATCTGGCAGGGGAAGGATTTTCGGGGTGTGATTTTTCAGCTCAAGTTACGGGACTATGCCGGAAAGCAATCTATGATGTATCGGGGTAGTCTTACAAAAACATGGAGGACGGTTTGGGATTCCAGCAACTTCAATCCGGATGATAAGTTCGGGTTCAGTGCCGATCAGTTATCAGATTTGAACAATGCCCCGAACAATGCCTTCTTTGTCGGCGCACACAACGCGGCGAACGCTCCGGTTGCCGATAGCTGGTCGAACGGGTTTACGATTTCATACGGGAATAATCCGGATTTCCGAAAGCAGTTTGTATATGCCGGCGACAAGTGGTGGACAAGAGGAAGAGATGGTGTGAATTGGGGAACTTGGAGACAAATTTGGGATTCTGGCAGCTTCAATCCGGATAACTATCTCCTAAAGACTGCCAATGCGGTATCGGCCAGCAAATGGGCGACAGCGCGCACCCTCACCCTCACCGGCTCGGCTTCTGGCAATGTATCGATGGACGGCTCGGCGAACGTGTCGCTTAGTGTGACGAACAACCGGCTAAACTCGAATAGCGAGATGACCTATGGCTGGAATGGTATAAATTATTTTAACCTGGCAGGTACTGCCGGAGCAGCAGCAAAAACAAACGACACACCCACGACGGCATGGTGGCACATCCTGCGCTTTAACCACGGGAACAGCGCCGGGTATTATACCGATCTGGCAGTTCCGTTCAATGACAATACGCTGTACTATAAACGGGTGACTTCTGGAACCTTGCAGAACGGAGGATGGGTAAAAATTTGGGATGAGAAAAACGCCAACCTCTCGACTGTGGATTGGGCCGCGAAGAACATTACCGCTGCCGGTACCGTTACCGCCACCAAACTCGTACTCGGCGGAATAACCATCGACGTATACAACGGCGCACTGCGCGTGAACGGAAACCTTGTCGCTACAGGCGGCGTAACAGCATATCAATAAAACTATGGCACTCGGAAAAACGAATATTTCAATCGACCTCGTGCGCCGCACGCTCGGATCGTCGAAAACAGACGTAGGAGGGCTTTGCCTGGAGGATAAGGTAAACATGTTCTCCTACTACAAACCCATCGATTCGCAGGCTCAGTCTACCGATCCGAATACGGACTGGCCGGCCAACATCAAGCAGAATTTCGGGATCAACATCCCGGAACTCACTTTGCCCGTGGATACGGCTTTGAACTGGACGCGGGACAAACCCGTCGGCGGACGGCTCAGTCCGTACAGGTTGACCGACTTCGGCGGTTACGAGCACACCTCGCGGCCCTGCCTCAGTTCTGGTTGCATGGGAACCGTCAGCGTCAATATGTCTGATACGGGTTATACCACCCGTACGTTCACCTTCGAACAAATCCCTGCGAGCAGCAAGACGAACGTTTCGGCGCTGAACATGAAAGGGATTCAGTACTATTACTGGGGCTTCGCGTTGTTGACCTCGCTGACCGCCACCGAGGGTAAACTGATCACTTGCGACAAGACCATCGGTGAGGGCGGCAACAGCCTTACCGTGGACTTCTTCGAAATCGGAGCGGGAACGCACCACAAATACATGCTCTTCGTGCTGAGCAATAAAAAATCCACCTGGACGAATCAGGACGAATGGAACATCAGCGATCTGGAAGTCGATCCGCTGGTGGTGTATCACAACAGTACGTTCATCAATCCAGTTCCGCTCAATATCTTCAACTCGATCCTGATTTCGGCCAAGATGACCGGGATAAATACCGACGGCGCAAAATACACTTTCTATCCGTTCAGCAACTTTACATCCTCTCCGTTGCTGTTCCACGGTACTCAGTATGCGTATGTCAAGGTGACGATCACCAATATTGCAGAACACGAAGTAAGATACACCACGCTGCAAGAAGTAGAGGTGGTATCATTCTGGGGGACGGTCGAAAAAGGGATGCCCCTCGTATTGGATGCCACAACGGGAAACAGGGTTTCGATGATTGTTTTGGCTGCCGGGGAAAGCCGGGACTATGTGCTGGAAATCGAGCAATTCGCATGGCATAACGGGGAATTTCAGTTGGACAATTATCCGACCGGCGTTGTGAACTCATACATCAAACTCGGATTCGGCGAACTGCTCGACCAGACCGGAATCTTCCAGATACAGGCAAGGAACATCTAATTTGTTATCAACCAATAAAATCTTTCAATTATGTCAACAGTAAATGCAATTATCAACGAGAACAAGATCACCGCACAAACGATTCAGCGGCTTATCAAGGCAAGCGTAGGTTCGGCCGAAGTTTCGGCGGAGGTAACGATGACCAATGCCGTGGTCGCTTCCTACACGGGCGGCCAGATCACCGAGAACGGAGAAGTCAAAGCGTCGTTCAACCAGTACGCGGACGGCAAGATGCAGATCAGCGCGGATGTGGAGTACTTCTCGCAGGCGCAGGCGATCCTCACTCCGTTCATGCAGAAGATGGACGCCATCGCGCTGACGATGACCGAACAGCCTGAATCAGTAGTCGAAGCGTAACCCTAAAAACTCAAAAAGATGAAAAAGATCGAACTTGTAGCACTGACCCAGCTTTTGGGCAAAATCAGTTCCGGCAGCATTTCTCACGATGAGCGCAAAGGGTTGCTCGACACAATGAAGGTTGCCAAATACAACCTCGAAATGCGCGACGAGAAGATGCGCACGGCAATGAAGAAGTACGGTATCGAGATCGACCAGAATACCGGCAGGATCTCCGAGGGTAACGACAAAACCGCTGTCGCTTCGTTCCTCGACGAGATGAACAAAGTGGACGCAGCAGACGTGGAACTCAAGCCGTTTCTTTCGGAGGCCGGGGCCGATGCGCTGTGGGAGGAAAACAAACTCACCACCTCGGAACGCATGATGCTCGACGAACTGGTGAAGCAGCCCGAGCCGGAAGTTCCGGAGAAACCGGCGGCCAAAACGAAAAAGTAATCTCTAAAGCCAAACTACAATGACAAAATCAAACCTTTGGCAGATCATCACCGGGATGGTGGTGACTGCAATCTGCGGAGTAATCCTGAATATGGGCGTATTCTCGTTCTTTCCTGCGCTAATCGTTGCGATTGCGTGGGCCGGGATCAAACAGACCTCCGGCAAAGAGTACAAGGACAAGAACGGCAACTACGTTGAGCCGAAGTTCTGGAAAGACTTTGTACCCGTGCTGGCCGGGGCGCTGGTCATGTGGGCCATCGTAATGATCGGATAATTATCAGGCGGCGAAGCCCGGCGGCATTCCCGCCGGAGCTTTCCCGGCCAGTAAAACAACGAATATGGAACATTTGAATTTACAAGCCCTCGCCGACAACCTGAGCCTTTTCGCGTTCATCTACCTGTGCGTGTTCGGCGCTATCGCGATGGATCTGTGGAGCGGAGTGCGCAAGGCGAAAAAACGTCATGAGCTGCGCATGAGCAACGGCTATAAACGCACCGTGGACAAGATCGCCCGCTACTACAATATGCTGTTGGTTGTGTCGATTATGGACGCGCTGCTGATCGTCTCACAGGCACATAGTTTTTGCGGGCTGCCGTGCCTGCCGTATTTGTCGATTATCGGGGCGCTGTTCCTCTGCTTCATTGAACTGAAAAGCATCTTCGAAAAGGCGGAGGATAAGACCAAGTTCGCAGAATCGGCACTGATTGCCGGGAGGATCATCGCCAACAAGGACGATCTGAAAAAGCTGGTGGAGGAACTGACGAATAAAAAACAGCAGGAGGAACCATGAAATACTTTACCATTCCCGAACTGACCGCCTCGGCCAAGGCCCGGGCGCTCGGGATCGATAATACCCCGCCGCCGGGAGTGAAGATCAAACTTTCGACACTCGTAAACAACTTGCTCGACCCGATCCGCGAAAAATGGGGAGGCCCGATCACGGTCAACAGCGGTTATCGGTGCCCGAGACTGAATAATGAAGTTGGCGGCGTACCCACCAGCCAGCACGTTCGGGGCGAAGCTGCCGATATTACCGTCGGTAGCCCGGCAAAAAATAACCAACTGTTCAAAATGATCGTGGACGGGGGCTTCGATTTCGATCAACTGATCGACGAGAGCGGATACAGTTGGATTCACATTTCATACTCGCCGGGCAGGAACCGGCGGCAAATCCTACACAAGAAATGAAACGATTGATACTATTAACCCTCGTTTTGGGCCTTCTGAGCTGTTCGGCCAGTCGAAAGGTGTCATCGTCCACCGAGACGAAGATCACTGATAAAACCGAAGCGAATGTGACGCAGAAGCGGGACAAGGATTCCTCCGGGCGGACGGAATCGCGTGTGACGGAGGATTCATCCGGGACCAAAGACAAAGAGGTGGTCATCGAGAAGTTCGACACGGACAAACCGACCGATCCGGCCACAGGTACCCCGCCGTTGAAAGAGCGCACGACAATCCGGGAACGCCAGGGATCGGCCCGGCAGACGCAAACGATTACCAAAACCGAAACCAACGTTCACGAATCGGATTCAATCGCTGACCGGTCAAAGTACAATATAGAATTGCATAATCAAGTATCAGACATTGTAAAAACGAAAAGGGCCGTGCCGTGGTGGGTATGGGTTATAGGTGGGGGATGTATTTTGATAGTTGGCTGGATGGTTAAAAGAAGGCTGAAATTACTCTGACCCACAGGAAACGTTCCCCTAAATGTTCCCATTAAAAAGGATAAGCCATTGATAGTTAGTGTTCTATCAATGGCTTCTGTGGTTCTAGCAGGACTCGAACCTGCATTTAAAGTTTAGGAAACTTCCGTTCTATCCCTTGAACTATAGAACCTCCAACTTGTTCAGTCCTGTTTTCTATAGGCTGTTGCGACATCTCATCGGTATGAGGTGAGTTCGTCCGGTGTGTACGCAATATGTTTGATGACGGTGTTTTTGGGGCTTATTTGGAAAAATCCCCGCCGTTGTAGGCCCATTTCACGTAAAGGGCTCCCCAGGTATATCCTCCGCCGAATGCGGACAGAATCAGGTTGTCGCCTTTGCGCAGGCGCGATTCGTAATCCCAAAGACAGAGCGGAATAGTTGCTGCCGTGGTGTTGCCGAACTTGTCGATATTGATCATGCATTTTTCGGCCGGAAGCCCCATTCGGTGTGCCGTTGCGTCGATGATACGCAGGTTGGCCTGGTGCGGTACCAGGTAGCGGATATCGTCGGCGGTCAGGTGGTTACGCTCCATGATTTCGACCGATGTATCGGCCATGTTCGATACGGCGGCTTTGAAAACGGGCTGTCCTTCCTGATAGACATAGTGCCAGCCTTTGTCTACCGTATCGTGTGTCGGGGGATAGGCGGAGCCGCCGGCTTTCATGTGCAGGTGCTGCGCGCCGGATGCGTCCGAATGCAGGATCGCGTCGAGGACACCTGTACCGTCAGTCGTCGGTTCGAGCAGTACGGCTGCGGCGCCGTCACCGAAGATCGGGCAGGTAGAGCGGTCGGTGTAGTCGATGATTGAAGACATCTTGTCGGCGCCGACTACGACGATCTTTTTATAAGGTCCCGCTTCGATAAGTTTCGATGCGGTGTTCAGGGCGAAGATAAAGCCGCTGCAGGCTGCCGACAGGTCGAATCCGAAAGCCTTTTTCATGCCGCTTTTATGGGCGATCAGGTTGGCCGTCGACGGGAAGAACATGTCGGGCGTTACCGTGGCGCAGATCACTACGTCGATGTCCATCGGATCGGTTCCCGTTTTTTCGAGCAGGTCGTTCACGGCGCGCTCTCCCATATAAGAGGTGCCGAGGCCCTCGCCTTTGAGAATGTGGCGGGTTTTGATGCCGATGCGTGACATGATCCATTCGTCGGAGGTGTCCACCATGTGGCTCAGCTCGATGTTGTCGAGAATGTAGTCGGGCAGGTAGGCGCCCACGCCTGTAATCGCTGCGGTTGTCTTTGTCGTCATTAGCTGAAAATTTCTCGGAGTTTGGCTGCCACTCCCGCCTTGATCGTCTTTTCAGTCTGGAGAACCATGTTTTCGATGGCGGTTGCGCTGGAGCAGCCGTGGCCGATGATTACGGTGGAATTGATGCCTAACACGGGCGTCCCACCCACTTTTTCGTAATTGAGATTTTCGAAATAGGTATTTTTCAAACCCTGTTGGCGCGTCATCTCAAAAATACCTTCCGACATCTTGAGAATCGTGTTGCCTACGAAACCGTCGCAAACGATCACATCCGCCACGCTGCTGTCGAATAAGTGTTTCGCTTCGATGTTGCCGACGAAATTGAAGTCGGTGCTGTTATCCATCAGTTCGTAGGTAGCCTTCGTTTGTTGGTTGCCTTTCTCTTTCTCTTCGCCGATGTTCAGCAGGGCCACCCGCGGGTTAGCCTTGCCCATCACGCTTTTTGCGTAAGTGCTGCCGATGATACCGTATTGGTAAAGAACGTCGGGTTTGCAGTCTACATTCAGGCCTACGTCCAACAGCAGCGCTTCGCTGCCGTCGATAGTGGGGAACAGGGCCGAAATGGTCGGACGGATTACACCTTCGATCTGCTTGACGGTATACATGCAACCCACCATCATTGCGCCGGTGCTTCCGGCGCTTGCAAAGCCGTCGATCTTGCCTTCGAGCAGGTGGTTAAAACCGACCACGATGCTTGAGTCGGTTTTTTTCGAGAAAGCCTGCGTCGGATTGTCGCCCATTTCGATCACTTCACTCGTATGCACGATGTCGAAAGTGCCGGCCGGGCAGTTTTCCTCGGCTAGAATCTCCTCGATGCGGCTCTTGTCGCCGAAAAGGACGATCCGGCTGTCCCGCGCCAGTTTGCGCGAAGCGCTGATGGCGCCTAGTACGACCGTCCGCGGGGCAAAGTCTCCGCCCATTGCATCAATTCCTATTCTGGTCATAGTCATTGGAGCTTAATGGGGGCCGGCATGCCTATTCCGCTTTTTTCTCGATCGCTACACGGCCCCTATAATAGCCGCACTCGGGGCAAACCCGGTGGTAAAGGACGGTCGCGCCGCAGTTCGAGCAGGTCGCCAATGTGGGAACGGCGGCTTTGTAATGGGTTCTTCTCTTGTCTCTTCTCGTACTGGAGACTTTATGTTTAGGATGTGCCATGTTGAGAATGTTTTTATGATATAACTCTTAATCTACTTCTTTTGTTGTTCTTGTTCCAATTTCTTTTTCAGCGTTTCCAGTTCGCTCCAAGGCGAGTCGCCGTCTTGCGCCGGGGCATTTTCCGTTGCGGCCTCGGCTGCGGTTTGCTGCACGAACTGCTCGAACTCCTCTTCACTGACAATCCGAAAACGCGAGAGCATTTCGGGATTGCACAGGCTGTGGCCTTCGGCATCCTCCGGGTGAATCTTCCGGTAGGGCAGGCTCAGTGATATGCTTTCATAAATATATTGCCCCAACGGGAGTTCCGTCTCATTGGGACTCAGCCACATCACTTCGCCGTCGCTCTCTTTTTCAGTCTCCGAAAACCGGACCTGCAGCGTTCCTGCATAGTGTACGGGCATCATGAATTCGTCCAGGCAGCGGTCGCAGGTCACCTCCGCTTCACCGTCGATTGTGAAGTCCAACGTCAGCAGGCGTTCCGTTTTGACCAATTCGACACTGACCGATGCATGCCCCCTGTGAATCTCCGAACCCTCGAAAGCGTCGAAAAAACGGTCGTCCACCTCAAATTCAAAATGGTGGTTTCCAATGCTCAACCCTTTGTACGGGATCGCGTATCGCTTCAAAATATCCACTCAGCTACTGAAAAATAGAGCACAAATGTATATATTTTTACCGGATATGCAAAACCTTTGCGCATATCTTTACAAACCTTGCGACTTGGCGACCAGCGCCAGATCGCACAGGGCCGCTGCTACGGCCGATTCGATCACCACCACGGCCCGCATTGCGATGCACGCGTCATGGCGGCCTTTGATGACCAGCCGTTCAGGGGTGCCTGTTTCGGTATTCAGCGTGAGCTGCGGCGACGATATGCTCGAAGTGGGCTTTACGGCCACCCGCACCACCACCGGGGTGCCGTTGGTGATGCCGCCGACGATACCTCCCGAATGGTTCGTAGCTGTCGCGCCGTCGGGCGACATGATCGGGTCGTTGTTTTCGCTGCCGTGCAGTTTGGCCGATCCGAAACCGAGTCCGAACTCCACTGCCTTGACTGCCGGGACGGAGTAGAGCAGGTGGCTCATCACGCTTTCGGCCGAGTCGAAGAAGGGTTCGCCCAATCCCACCGGTACGCCGCTGGCGGTACATTCGACGATACCGCCTACCGAATCCTGCGTCCGCAACGCCTCTTCGATGATTTCGGGGAACCGGTCCGGATCGGCACAGCCTCCGATTTCGGAGAGCACGGTGTCGAATTTGATTTTATTCTTGTAAAGTTTCTTGAGGATCAGTTTGGCTACTACCCCGGCCGTAACCAGTCCGAGGGTCAGCCGTCCCGAAAAATGCCCGCCTCCGCGGTAATCGGCAAATCCTTTGTATTTGGTCATCGCTACCCAGTCGGCGTGCGACGGGCGCGGGTGGGTGACCAGGTTGCGGTAGTCTCCCGAAAGCGTATTTTCATTGTAATAGACGACCGTCAGCGGCGCTCCGGTCGTGCGCCCGTTGAAAACGCCCGTAACGATGTGCGGGGCGTCACTCTCTTTGCGCGGGGTGGTTCCCCGCTTGCCGCTTTTGCGCCGTGCGAGGTCTGCCGCGAAGGATTTTTCACTCAGGGCGATGCCTGCCGGCACGCCGTCCAGCGTGACGCCGACCATGCCGCCGTGCGATTCGCCGAAAATGGAGATTCGGAATAACCTGCCGAAGCTGTTCATCTGATGTCTGGTTATAAGGTTTGGCGCCTTGCGGCGGATATTTTGCGTTTGGATGCCGGTGTGCAAGAATCCGAATTCAGGTTGCTTCGGTCTTTATGTCGCCGGTTTTTTTATGT
>ENA-ORNW01000480-ORNW01000480.1-human-gut-metagenome-genome-assembly--contig:-NODE-480-length-39309-cov-4.735186_pt1 | contig 39309 bp, 27 predicted proteins | sample MGYA00242121_ERZ509034 | MGnify/ENA primary metagenome ERZ509034 (study PRJEB26280, sample SAMEA2338689) | human gut metagenome | biome: human gut; feature: human-associated habitat; material: faeces... | reverse complement strand
GCTCAAAAATGAAATTCAGCAGATGTGACAGACTGATAAACGAAGCCGCCTTGTGCTAAACTGATGATGGTACGCACCAGAATTTTTGTCAAGGAGGACACGAAAATGCTTTACACAGAAAAAGAGAAGCATGAAATTGAACGAGTAAAGGAGGTCTTTGCGGAACATCTGCGGCAAAGCCCTGATTTTGAACTGCTCTGGTCGGACAAGGTAGGCTATGTCTGGCTGGCGATTGGCGTAAATCCACTTTATGTGGATACTGGCATCAGGATAGAATCAGCCGCCGATCTCTGCTTCAAGTGTTTGGATGATGTTGCTATGGATGTTTTGTATATGACGGGCAACGATCATGCACCGGAAGCAGCCGACCCGCTGGAATTAGCCGAAATCAAGCGGCGCTGGGAGCCATATATCAACCAGCTGCCAGACTATGCGTATCTCTGCAAAGACCTGCTGAACGGAAAAATGTAATCTATCAAACGAGGTGTCAGGAGCCATACGGTGCTTCTGACACCTTTTTTGTGGATTTTTGTGAATTTGATTAAAAAGTCCTTGACAATTTGTCTCTGGCAAAACAGCTAAGTCGATTCTTATTTCCTGCGGTGCCAGATTAGCCCCATTTGACATTGCGGAGCTGCGTGACCTTATGGCCTACGATGAAATGGAACTGGATTTGCTGGGGGACCGCCGCACGGCCTTGTTCGTTATCATTTCCGACACGGACGATACGTTCAATTTCGTGGTGTCCATCATGTACACCCAGCTTTTCAATCTGCTTTGTGACCGTGCAGACGATCAATGCGGAGGTCAGCTAAAGTATCATGTGCGGCTGCTGCTCGATGAGTTTGCGAACATCGGTCTGATCCCGAAGTTTGATAAGCTGATCGCCACCATCCGCAGCCGCGAGATTTCGGCATCCATCATCCTGCAGTCGCAGAGCCAGTTGAAAACCATCTACAAGGATGCCGCAGAAACGATCATCGGCAACTGCGACACCATGCTGTTCCTCGGCGGCAAGGAAAGCTCGACGCTCAAAGAAATATCCGAAACCCTGGGGAAAGAAACCATCGACCTATATAACACTTCCGACACGCGCGGGCAAAGCCCTTCCTTTGGTACAACCTACCAAAAGACCGGAAAGGAGCTTATGAGCCGGGACGAGCTTTCTGTCATGGATGGCAGCAAGTGCATCCTGCAGCTGCGCGGAGTCAGGCCATTCCTGAGCGACAAATTCGACATTACCAAGCATAAGCGGTACAAGGAGCTTTCGGACTTTGATAAGAAAAACGCTTTCGATGTGGAACGCTACCTGAAGCACGAACTAAGGCTGCGGATGGATGAAGAATTTGATTGCTACGAGGTGGATGTGTCCGAAGAAAGCACAGCATAGGAAGGAGGTCATTATCCGAAGTAAATTCGCCCGCCCGCCTGTCCGGGCAGACCCCGTGGCAGGAAATTCACCCGACTGATCTCTACATTTTGCGATTCCAAAAGGCTGATTTTTTATGAAAATGAAAGGAGAAGCCAGAATTGCAGGAGCAGGCAGCACCGAAGATGTGCCAGCCTGTTTTTCTTTTGGAATCGTGTTTTTTATCAACGCTGCAATCTGGCGAAACAACACTATGGAATTCTTCAATCAGGCTATTACCGTTCTGCAGACTCTCGTTGTTGCCATCGGCGCGGGCCTTGGCGTTTGGGGCGTTGTGAACCTCATGGAAGGGTACGGAAACGACAACCCCGGCGCAAAGTCGCAGGGCATGAAGCAGCTGATGTCCGGCGGCGGTGTCATCCTCATCGGCACCCAGCTCATCCCGCTGCTTTCTGGTCTGTTCGGCTAATCAACAAGCGATAGGAGGAAAACCCGCCATTGTTCGATAATATTTTCGCGGCAATCGAAAAATGGATGAGGGAACTTCTTTCCGGCATGGTGGAGTCCAACCTGAGTACGATGTTTACAGCGGTCAACCAACAGACCAGTGAAATCGCTGCTCAGGTCGGGCAGACACCGCAAGGGTGGAACAGCAGTATTTTCAGCATGATCCGTAACATTTCGGATTCGGTGGTGATCCCCATTGCGGGAATCATCATCACGCTGATCCTCTGCTACGAACTGATTTCGATGCTGACAGAGCGGAACAATCTGCACGATGTGGACACCTGGATGTTCTTCAAGTATTTCGTGAAGATGTGGATCGCAGTCTATCTCGTCAGTCATACGTTCGATATTGCAATGGCGGTATTTGACATTGGACAGTCGGTGGTAAATTTTTCCTCTGGCATTATCCGTGGCAATACCGCCATTGATATTAGTTCTCTTTCCATGCAGATGCAGGCGGCAATGGCAACAATGGCGATTGGCGAACTGGTGACGCTGGCATTGGAAACCCTTGTTGTAAGCTGGTGTCTGAAAATTCTGTCGGTGGTTATCACGGTAATTATGTACGGCAGAATGATAGAAATATACCTCTACACTTCGCTTGCTCCGATTCCATTTGCAACCATGAGCAACCGTGAATGGGGTCATGTGGGTACGAACTACTTCCGGGGACTGTTCGCTCTGGCATTTCAGGCGTTCCTGATGATGGTCTGCGTGGCAATCTATGCAGCCCTTATCGGCAGCATCCGGGTATCTTCGGATATTCACTCGGCATTGTTCGGCACAATGGCCTACACGGTGATTCTTTGTTTCTCGCTGCTCAAAACGGGAAGTCTGTCCAAACAGATCTTCGGCAGTCACTAAATCCGGGAAAATCCAATGAAAGGAAAAGACAGCAGACAACGCCGTTTCCCGGCGGCGGTCTGGCTGTTCTGGTGATAAATGGCCTATGTAACGATTCCCAAAGACCTTTCCAAAGTGAAGAACAAGGTCTTTCTGAACCTGACGAAACGCCAGCTCGTGTGTATGGGGTTTGCAGCAGGCATTGGCGTTCCGTTCTATTTTCTTATGCGCGGTACGCTGGGAACCAGCAATGCAGCGGCAGGCATGGTGCTCCTGATGCTGCCGGAATTTTTCTTTGCTCTGTACGAGAAAAACGGGATGCACCTTGAAACCATCCTGACGAATTTCATCAGTGTCCGATTCAAACGTCCTGCGGTACGCCGCTATGAGGTTGAAAACCTATATGAGCGGGAACTGGAAAACGCAGCACCGATCCAGAAGAAAGGAGGCTTCCTTGGTAAAAAGTGAACCGAAGAAGAAACCGCAGCCGGGCGGCTTCTTCCAGAGGTTCTTTCGGAAATCCGAAAAGAGCCAGAAGGAACAGCGGTTGACTGTGCAGCGTTCCATTCCATATCTGGAAATGGGGCGCGACGGTATCTGCCGGGTGGAGGAACATCTGTATTCCAAAACCGTCCGATTCTACGACATTAACTACCAGCTGGCACAGAACGAGGATAAGAACACCATCTTTGAAAGCTGGTGCGACTTCCTCAACTACTTCGATGCCAGTATCCGCTTTCAGTTGTCGTTCATCAACCACAAGAGCGACATGAGTGAGTATAACAGGGTCATTCAGATCGAGCCGCAGCACGACCAGTTCGATGATGTCCGCATGGAATATGCGCAGATGCTGAAACAGCAGCTTGCCAAGGGTAACAACGGTCTGGTTCGGACGAAGTACATCACGTTCAGCATCGAAGCAAAAAGTGTCCGGGAAGCAAAGCCCCGGTTGGAGCGTATCGAAACCGATATTCTCAACAATTTCAAGGTGCTGGGTGTGAAAGCCTACCCGCTGAACGGCGTGGAACGGCTTCAGATCATGTACGAAACCTTTCATCAGGAGGAACAGCAGAAGTTCGATTTCAGCTATGACCGCATCCTGCAGAGCGGCATGACCACCAAGGACTTTATTGCGCCGACCAGTTTCCTGTTCAAAAGCGGCAAGGACTTTATGATGGGGGACACCTATGGTGCTGCATCCTATCTGAACATCCTTGCCCCAGAACTGACGGATAAGGTGCTGGCCGAGTTTCTGGATATGGACAAAAATCTGGTGGTCAGTATCCATGTGCAGTCGGTAGACCAGCTGAAAGCCATCAAACTGATTAAGGGCAAAATTACTGACCTGGACCGTATGAAAATTGAGGAACAGAAGAAAGCTGTGAGGTCTGGTTATGATATGGAAATTATTCCGAGTGACCTTGCAACTTATGGTGGCGAGGCCAAGAAGATTCTGGATGATCTGCAGAGCCGTAATGAGCGTATGTTCCTTGTTACGGTGCTTTTCCTCAATACGGCCAAGACAAAGCAGGAGTTGGATAGTGCTGTGTTTCAGACTGCTGGTATCGCTCAGAAGTTTAACTGCACTCTGAACCGTCTGGACTATCTGCAGGAGCAGGGCCTTATGAGCAGCCTGCCGCTGGCAAATAACCTCGTTCCCATCAAGCGCGCACTGACGACCACTTCCACCGCGATTTTTGTTCCGTTTACGACGCAGGAGCTTTTCATGGAGGGCGATTCCCTCTATTACGGTCTGAATGCGGTATCCAACAACATGATCATGGCAGACCGCAAGCAGCTGAAAAACCCGAACGGTCTGATCCTCGGCACACCGGGAAGCGGTAAGTCGTTCAGTGCAAAGCGTGAAATCACCAATGTGTTCTTCACCACGACAGACGATATTATCGTCGCAGATCCTGAAGGAGAGTATTATCCGCTGGTGGAAGCGTTGGGCGGTCAGGTTATCCATATTTCGTCCACCAGTAAGGACTATATCAACCCGATGGACATCAATCTGAACTATGCGGACGATGATAACCCGCTGGGCATGAAATCGGACTTTATTCTTTCCCTGTGCGAACTTATCATGGGCGCACGGGATGGCATGGAGCCGGAAGAAAAGTCGGTCATTGACCGCTGCCTGCCGCTGGTCTACCAGAAATATCTGAATGACCCGAAGCCGGAGAATATGCCGACGCTTGGTGATCTGTACGACTGCCTGCGGGAGCAGAAAGAGCGGCAGGCGCAGCGTATCGCCACAGCGTTGGAAATCTACGTCAATGGTTCGCTGCGAGTGTTCAACCACCAGACCAATGTGGAACTGGATAACCGCATCATCTGTTTCGACATCAAGGAGTTGGGCAAACAGCTGAAAAAATTGGGGATGCTCATCGTCCAGGATCAGGTCTGGAACCGCGTTACCATCAACCGCAACAGCAAAAAGAACACCCGGTACTATATAGACGAGTTCCACCTCCTGCTGAAAGAGGAACAGACCGCTGCATACAGCGTCGAAATCTGGAAGCGGTTCCGAAAATGGGGCGGTGTACCGACAGGAATTACGCAGAACATTAAGGATTTGCTGGCCAGCCGGGAAATCGAAAACATCTTCGAGAACAGCGATTTCATTTATATGCTCAACCAGGCATCCGGCGACCGGCAAATCCTTGCCAAGCAGTTGAATATTTCGCCGTTCCAGCTGTCGTATGTGACGAACAGCAACGAGGGCGAGGGGCTGCTGTTCTACGGCAACACGATTATCCCGTTCAAGGATAAGTTCGATACATCGCTGAAACTGTATGGCCTGATGACCACCAAGCCCAATGAGATGGGAAAATATAAGGAGAAAAAAGAAGCATGAACACACCGAACATTTTTGACCGACTGAGCCGCAAGATTCATCATCACTCTGACATGGAGCCGCACGAAAGCGATTCCGGCCCGCCCTTTGGTGAGGTGGAGCCGCTCAACTTCCACGATGAAGAATCGGTGGTGCATACGGTGCTGGAGGACTTTTACGCCGTTGGTACACTGGCCGATGAACTGACTGACGGCTTTCACATGGAAGCCCACGGTTATCTTGACCGTGAGGAAGTGAATGCCCGTCTGATCGCCTTTGCCCGGAAGCTGGAGCAGGTGATTGATAAGTGGGAAACCCACGCAGCCCTGCTTGCATGACGGTTCCAGCCGGAAGGAGGTGATTTCCATAGCAGACAAGAAATTCCGAGGCAGAGATAAAATCGTTCAGAAAATGACCAAGGATGGTCTGGTGGATGAAAACCTCCGCACCGGGGAACAGAAGTCCGCGACCGCAGAAGAAAAGCCGAAGCCGGAAGATTCGGCAAAGGATACTGCGGAAAAGGAAACAGATGAAAAACCTATCGTGGAAGAAGAACGGTGCATGGATGCCGAGGTCGCGGAGGAGGAAACACCCCGGCATCACAGCACCGCCAAGCAGAGCGCAGACTATTATAAAGCCCATCAGGAGGAGGATAAGCCAAAGGATGCGCCTGCGGAATCGGATGCAGAGCCGCCAACAAAGAAGGGGCGACTTTCTTTTGAGGATGAAAAAGGCGGTATTGTCTGTGGCATGGGAATGGGCGTTAAGAAGGTGGCGAAGAAAGGAGTGGACACCGCCACCGGGTTTGCCCATCAGAAAGTACATCAAGTGGAAAAGGACAATTCCGGCGTGGAAGCTGCTCATAAGTCGGAAGAAGCCGCCGAACGCCTGCACCACTTTGTCAAAGGCCGGAAAAAGCCGAAAGAGACATCCGCCAGAGCGGAGAAAAGAGGTGGGGAGAATCAGAAATCCAGCCGCCTGAAATTCTCCAAGAGTGAGGGCGGCACTGCAGAAAATGCAGCAGAACCGTCGCTGAAAAAGAAACAGCCCCAGCCACCGCCGACTGTCGCAGGAGGTGAATCAAAAACAGTCGGTGCGAAGTTTTACCAGAAAAAGCAGTATAAGGATGCCTATGCAGCCGCCAAGCGCGGCCAGAAAGCCGGAACTGCCGCCAGCAAGCAGGCAGCAGCGGCAACAAACACCATTACGGAGAAAGCGAAAGCGGCGGTGCAGGAGATCGTCGTGCAGAATAAAACCCTGTGGCTCAGTATTGGTGTTGGCATCCTTCTGGTGATGGTCATGCTGGGAGCCTTTTCAAGCTGCGGTGCAGCAATTCAGGGAACGGGTAGTACCTTTGTGGGAACAACCTACCCCAGCAAGGATGCCGACATGAAAGGCGCGGAAGAGGATTATCTGGAACTGGAAAAGGAACTGGATAATCAGATTCGGCAGATGGAATCCACACATCCGGGCTATGATGAATACCGCTATCAGCTGGACGAGATCGGCCATGACCCGTATCAGCTTATTTCCCATCTGACTGCGGTTTATGAGCAGTTCACCAGAGGACAGGTCAAGCCTGTTATCAAAGAACTGTTCAAGCAGCAGTATCTCCTGAAAGTGTGGGAAACGATAGAGATTCGCACTCGCATGGAAACCAGAGTAGGGGTTCGGCCAACGATTGACGCTTTTGGAAATGTCAGCATGGAAACCTATACCTATCAGGAAGAAGTGGAGTACGAGTATAAAATCCTCAATATCCTGCTGAAAAATAAGGGTTTCGATACCATCGCGCGGAAGAATATGAACCAGAAGCAGACCGGGCGATACGATGCCTATAACCTGACCTACGGCAACCGCCCCGAACTGTTCGGCGCAGGCTCCCCGACATACAGCGGCGGTACAACAGGCAGCATCGGTACAGGCAGCGGTACTGGTGGCTCCGGCGGTGGTTTCAAGTATGATATTCCATCGGAAGCCCTTTCGGATGAAAAGTTCGCAAGGATGATTGAGGAAGCCGAAAAGTATCTTGGTATGCCGTATGTGTGGGGCGGCAGTTCCCCAAGCACCAGTTTTGACTGTTCCGGCTTCGTTTGCTGGGTCATCAATAACAGCGGCAATGGGTGGAGCGTTGGGCGTACAACAGCCAACGGTCTACGCGGAAAGTGCAGCTATGTTTCCCCTGCGGATGCACAGCCTGGTGACTTGATCTTCTTTGAGAAAACCTATAACACCGTTGGCGCGTCGCACGTTGGAATCTACGTCGGCAATGGCATGATGATCCACTGCGGCGATCCCATTTCCTATACCAGCATCAATTCGACCTACTGGCAAAGCCACTTTTTAGGCTTTGGCCGCATCAACTGAAAGGAGGGCCGATGGGCAAGAAATTACAGAAATATCTGGACGAAGCCGAAAAGACAGAACAGCAGATCGCGGAACTGGAAAAACGGCTGAGAACCATCCGGGCAGCACAGAAAAAGGAAGAGGACAGCGAGATCATTCGTGCCATCCGCAGCACCAAGATGGGCGGGCGCGAACTGCTGGCTCTGCTGGACAACATTCAGGCGGGCAACGTGACGTTCCTGACCGCTGTAAACAACGCTTCGGAGGAAGCAGAAACGGAGGAAGCGATTGAAAAAGATGCTTAAACGGCTGGGAGTTGTTATCCCCAGCACAATTCTGACCCTGCTGATGGCAGTGGGCTTTTCGACCCCGGCCTTTGCCTATGTGGATACCACCGAGGTGGCAGAGGAACCTGTGCAGGTGATCGAGGAAGCAGAGCCGACCGAGGAAGAAAAGATCCCGTTCACCATCGCAGGCAACGGCGAGGTAGAGGACAACATGGTGGATGACCCCAGCAAGGAGTTCTTCACGGTCAAGACCAAGGGCGGCAACACGTTCTTTCTGGTGATCGACCGGGCGCGGAACAGCGAAAACGTCTATATGCTCTCGATGATCGACGAGTACGATTTGCAGGAGTTTCTGGACGATGAAGAGCGGAACGGCAAGCAGGAAGAAGAAACGCCTGCAGTAGTTCTGCCCGAAACCAAACCTGAACCTACCCCGGATGTGGAAATCGAAGAACCGAAAGAAGAATCGAGCGGCGGCATGAATAAGATTCTGCTGCTGGTATTCGTGGCTGCGCTGGGCGGTGCAGGTGCTTTCTTCTACTTCTACATTTATAAGCCGAAGCCGAAGGAAGAAACTCCGCAGAGTGAAAATCTGGAAACCGACCAGAGCCTTGCGACTGTGAACGAGGACAGCCAGCAGGAGTAAAACCATGAGATAAGGGGGCAGGGGTAGTCGAAAGGCTATCCCTGCTTTTTTCATAGGAAAGGAGAAATCTTTGAAATATCTGGTGATTGCAGAAAAACCGAGTGTATCGAAATCCATTGCAAAAGTGATCGGTGCATACCGACAGGAGGACGGGTATCTGGAGGGTGGGGATTGCGTGGTCAGCTGGTGTCTGGGGCATCTGGCAGAGTATGCAGCTCCGGAACACTACGATGAACGCTATGAAAACTGGCGTTTTGAGGATTTGCCGATTCTCCCTGTCGAGTGGAAACTGCTGGTACACAATACAAAGAAGCCGCAGTTCAATGTCCTGCGCAAACTGCTCCGCAGCAAGAAATTTGATTATGTGGTGAACGCCTGCGACGCAGGGCGCGAGGGCGAAGCGATTTTCCGCCGTGTGTATGCTCTTGCCGGCAGCAAACTCCCCATCAAGCGGTTGTGGATCAGCAGCATGGAGGATGCCGCCATCCAGCAGGGCTTTAAAAACCTGAAAGATGGTGCGGCCTACGACAACCTGTTTGCAGCGTCCGAGTGCAGAGCAAAAGCAGATTGGCTGATCGGTATGAATGGAACCCGTGCTTTTACGAAAAAGTACGGCAGAAAGCAGACCGTTGGCCGTGTGCAGACCCCAACGCTGGCGATGCTGGCCGAACGGCAGACCAAAATCCAGAACTTTGTAAAGGAACCCTATTATAAAGTGGAACTGTCAGGTGGGGGCGTGGTTGCAGTATCGGAACAGATGGCGCAGGGGCAGGATGCCGATACCATGCAGGCCGCTTGCGATGGTCAGTGTGCGGTGGTCGGCAGCATCGAGCGCAAGCGAGTGGAGAAGAAGCCCCCGAAGCTGTATGACCTGACGACCTTACAGCGAGAAGCAAACCGCTATTACAGTCTGAGCGCCAGCCAGACCTTGCAGGCGTTGCAGGAGTTGTATGAAGAAAAGCTGGTGACATATCCAAGAACGGACAGCCAGTTTGTGACCGAGGATATGAGAACGACAGTGGAATCCCTGGTGCTGGCTCTAGATGGCCAGACTGTGGATGTGAGCTGCGTTATCAATAACAGCAAGGTCACAGACCACCACGCGATCCTGCCGACAATGCAGAGCGTAAAATGCAGCAAGGAAAAACTGTCCGAAACCAAACAGAGGATTCTTTCGCTTATCATCTGGAAACTGGTGCAGGCTGTGCAACCGCCGTTCATCTATGAGGATGTGCTGGTAACAGTGTGCTGCCAGGGCAGGAACTTCACGGCAAAATATAAGGATGTTCTGCAGCCCGGTTATACTGCAAAACCTGTTCCGCTTGTGGAGCCGGAGAAGAACAAGGATGCGTCACTTCCGAACGATCTGGAACAGGGGATGGTTATTCCGGTGGTACGGGCAGAAAAAAAGCAGGGCTTTACTTCACCGCCGAAAGTCTACACCGAAGATACCCTGCTGTCGGCCATGGAAACCGCAGGCAACAAGGAATTTGAAAAGGACACCGAGAAGAAAGGTCTGGGAACCCCTGCAACGCGCGCCGCAATTCTGGAAAAGCTGGTATCCTCCGGCTATGTGCAGCGTAAAGGCAAGCAGATGATTCCTACGGAGGACGGTGTGGCCGCGATCCGCAATATCCCGGACTACCTGAAATCTGCCAGCATGACAGCCGAGTGGGAAAATGACCTGCTGCGGATGGAGCGCGGCGAGATCAAGCCACATGATTTTATGCAGGGCATCCACGGACTGCTCGATAGGATGCTGGCCGACCTCCGGCAGATTCCTACCGTCGCGGCAGCTCCCCATCATAATAAGGTAAGCGTAGGAAGCTGCCCGGTCTGCGGAAATCCTGTGCATGAGAGTAAACTCAGCTTTTGCTGTGCAGACCGCAGCTGTAAATTTGCCCTCTGGAAAGAAAGCAGATACTTGTCCAACATGAGAAAGACGCTGGACAGGAAGATGGCGGCAGACCTTTTGAAGAAAGGCCGCACCCATGTAAAAGACTTTTATTCCGTGAAAAAAGACAAGATGTTTGCTGCTGACCTTGTGATGCGCGTCGAAGATGGCCGCGCACAGTACAGCCTGGAATTTCCCAAAGCACCGATGAAAGAGAAAACATAAAGGAGGTTTGACCCTTGCCACAGATTAACGATATTCGAGAATTGGCGCAGCAGAACGCCCGGTATGTCAGTAACTCGCCACAGGACTGGATGAGTTATCTGGATGTGGCGGCGCGGCTGTACCGCTATTCGTTCACCGATGCACTCCTGATCCACGCACAGCGGCCTGATGCGACCGCCTGCGCAGAACTGGAACTCTGGAATCAGAAAATGAGCCGATGGGTCAACCGTGGCGCAAAAGGCATCGCGCTTCTGGATGATACCGGACCGCGTACCAAGCTGCGGTATGTGTTCGATATTGCTGACACCCATCTGGTGCGCGGAGGAAAAACACCGCTCTTATGGAATCTGGACAGCCACGAGCATGAGCAGGCTATCTTAGACCATCTGGAAGATACCTATGGCTTATCCCAGACAGACAGCATGAATACTGCCCTGATGGAACTGGCACAGCAGCTGACCGCCGACAATCTGGATGAAGCGATGGATGGTCTGTCCTATGAGGTGGCAGATACGTTTCTGGAAGAACTGGACGAAGATAACATCCGCGTCCGCTTCCGGGAACTGATGACCAACAGTATTTTCTATACGCTTTCCCGCCGCTGCGGGCAGGAGCCTATGGATGTGCTGGACGATGATGACTTTATCTGTATCGTGGATTTCAACAAGCTGCCGGCACTGTCGTTTCTTGGCAACGCGGTTTCCGAACAGTGCGAAGCGGTTCTTTTTGACATTGGCCGTGAGATGCGGAAAATTTACAAAAAAGAAATCACGCAGCAGCTTGAAAAATCCGTTGACAGCTTGTATAATACCAATACGGACTTTAACACATTAAAGCACGAAACTAAAGAAAACACGACCAAAGGAGGACAAGAAAATGGAGTTGACGTATTACCGCAAGGGAGATTATCTGTTCCCGAATCTGGCCGTGAAGGACGAGCCGCAGATCATCGGGAAGTACGGGATGCTGCGCAGGACGTACCTGAAAGAGAACCGCAAGAACTGGTATCAGAGTATGCTGATGAGCGGCAGGCTGAACCAGCATCTGGCGCAGATCGAGGAAGCAGCGGAGAGCCGGGTGGAAACCCTGCTGGACAGCCTGAACGAGAAATTTCCGGCACCGAGCAAGGAGAAAGACCCGCTGGCATGGGCGGCGCACCAGAACAACCTGACGACGATGGCCGAGGAGATCGTCTTGAAGGAATTGGTGTACAATTAACTGAACCGACAACGGAACAGGATTTGAGCGAAGCAGAGGAAGAAATTGCCTCTGCTTTTTCTTTTCCTGATTTGCCCACCGTGGAACAGCAGATCCGTGCCATCGAAGAACCGATTCGGGCGCGGTATGCGGACGAGATTGCACTTGATTCCGAAGTAGTCGATGAAATCCTGCGCACGGGCAGCAACCGCAGCAAGGGTCAGCTGCGTCTGATCTACAATTTCATGGTCGAGAAAGCCCCGGAAGAATACACAGAGTTCGTGAAAAACGAATATGGTACGGGCGGCAAAGGCTTTGAAATTGACGGCGCAAAGTATGCAGTCTGGTTCGATGATTTAGGACTGCGTATTGCAGTAGGCAGTACGGCAAAGGGCGGCACGATTGCCAATGCGTTTTTATCCTGGGAGGATGTCAGCAATCGTATCCATGAACTGCTCCGGCAGGGCGAGTATGCGCCGCAGGCCGTTCTGGATGCTGCACGGCAGAATACCTTGCAGGAACACGCGCAGACATTGGCTTATATGGAGCGCGACTTGGCAGATGGCGTTGCCGAAGCAGTGTTTCAGGATACAGAGATCTTCAGGGGTGGTTTCCCGGAACTGACGGACAGACTGGCGGGTCTGCTGGACGATGCAGCTTTTCTGACCGATCTCAATGAAAGATTGTCCGCGCTGGGAGAAGCCTATGCCGAAGATAAAGACCTGATGCGGATGCACTTTTATAAGCCGGATAAAGTAGCGGCTCTGTTCCAGCAGTTTGCAAAGCCTTATCAGAATTATGCAGCAAGAGAGGGCTTTCACTGGAACGAGCATAAGAAGTTCATCACGGAGGATGAAATCAATGCTTACTTCACACGGGGCAGCAATTACTCGGACAGTCGGCTGGCAATCTATTCGTTCTTCTTAAACCATGAAGATAAGAAAGAGCGGGCAGACTTTCTGAAAGACCATTACGGAATCGGCGGCAGCAGCCATGCACTCTGCGGGGCAGATGATTCTCACGAAGATCACGATGGCAGGGGCATTTCTTTGGAGCGTGGCTCATACGGGAATCCGTATGCCAGCGTTCATCTGAACTGGAATCAGGCCGCAGGCCGGATTGACCAGCTTATCCGCGACAGTGAATATCTGAAACCAGCGGACTATTCCCGGATGCCTGTCTATGAGCAGGAGCAGATGGCAATGCGGGTGATAGGCTTCTATCATCACCTGCCGAACGAAGTGGAACGGCCTTATCCGCAAGACCTTTACCATGAAGAAGGCCGAAAGGCTCTCGTCGAAAAGCTGGCAGCCCCTGAACAAGCAGCGGAACTTCTGGAGCAGATGGACACTGCACTGCTGTCTGTGCCGATGGATTCCGAAGAATATGAGCGCAAGGCAGAATTCCTCTCTATCCTGCACCAGTATGTCGAGGGAACGTACACGATCTTCCCGGAAAAAAAGCAGGCTGTTGAGATTGTGGGTCCTGAACAGGGGCAGATGTCCATGTTTGACTTCATGGAGCAGGAGCCGCAATCGAAAGAGCAGTCAACCGCCGCAGCGGTTGAGGAACCCCAAAAGGCAAAAGTCGTTGCGCGGTATCAGTCAACGGTGATGATGCAGGAGGGATATATCGAGGATATTGCAATTCTGCAATATTCCGATGGCAAGTTCTATAATCATTACAACTATGACGAAGAAACGGGAACAGGTACAGCAGAAACAGGGCCGTTTAACAGTCTGAATGATGCAAAGGCGGTCATTCGTCAAACGAGAGAAGATGCAAAAGCAGTAGAATCGTTTGAAAATCAGCCCAAGCAAATGTACAGCAGAGAAAACGGCAGTTTTCTGTATCTGGACAATGACCATCTGTACCGCATTGAGCGTTCCAATGCGCATGACGTTTATCTGAAAGATATGGAAAATTCGGCGGTGGCTGGCCGGGTCATTCCGTTACCGTCATATAGCGAAACGCTGGCGAAGAATCCGCTGAACGATTTCCTGAAACTGGATGCAGACCACACCCAGAAAGACAGCCGCAGCATCTATAAAGAATGTCTGTACACGCTGTTGGAAAAGGTAGAGCGCAGCGAAATCTATCCGTTGCTGCGTGACCGCGATACCACCGAGGAAGAAGCGGAAAATCTGATCCGTGAGAAAATTGAGGATTTGTTTGCTTCCAGTGAGGTGAAAAATGCCGTTTATTCTGAGGCATTTGACACATGGGCGCACTTCGGAGAGTGGATTCAGGAAGATATTTTCCAGCGCACCTATCAGGACGTTATTACGGACAGACGGGATGCTGTTGCACTGTATCAGGATAGCATGGATGCTCCGCAGTGGGTACGCGGCATTATGGTTCCGTATGCAGCGGAAGAAAAGACCGTTGAGCCGACCTTGCAGCCCATGCCGCTGGATGCCGCCAACGAGTACAACGCGCTGAAAGAGCGTTACCCGGATGCGCTGGTCGGTTATGAGCAGTATAGAAACTTTGAGTTCTACGGCGAGGATGCAAAGCGCGTTTCAGAACTTCTTGGCAGCAAGCTGTTGGAAAAGGAAACTGCACTCGGTAAGGTTGAGGTATCCGGTTTTCCGCATGAACAGTGGGTTTCACAGGCAATGAAGCTCTGGAAGCAAGGGGAGAACGTCTATCTGTCCGGCCAGCAGGAAGATGGAACCCATGCCCAAACGAAATACTTCCGCAGAGAGGAATATCTGCCTGTTAATACCATCATCGAACTGGACGATAGAGAGTTCCGTGTGGATTCGGTCAACTTTGAGCAGGGAACGGTCAGTTTGCAGGACATGACCCTTGCGAAAGAAGCCCGGTACCCGATCTTCCGAACGGAATCGCTGGAGTACATTCGGCATCTGTACGAACAGGCAGATGTGCCGATGGAAGAAGCGGTGGAAATCACAGTCTTTACGGCTCTGCACAATGCTGGTGTGGCCTACGAGGATTTCTCCCCGGAGCAGATGGATGTGATCTATTCGGTGGCAGAAGCAGGCGGCGAGTTGGAAGAACTGCTGAATCCTGACTTCCCGCCAGAACAGATGCAGCTGATCGCAGATGTGCAGAACCGAACGGATGCCATCAGCCGTGCAGCAGCAGAGGAAGCCCTTGAACAGCTGACCCAGCAGCCTATGACCCCGGAAGAGGTCAACCATGCACGGCGGCAGCACAATCTTCCGCTGGACAGTGGAGCAGAAACAGAACAGCCTGCACAGCCCAAACAGAAACCTATTAACTTCCGCATTACGGACGATGATCTCGGTGCAGGAGGGCCGAAAACAAAGTATAAAGCCAATGTGGAAGCCATTCGGGTGCTACAAACACTGGATGCAGAGCAGCGGCAGGCTACCGCAGAAGAGCAGGAGATACTTTCCCGGTATGTGGGCTGGGGCGGCATTCCGCAGGCATTCGATGAAAGCAATGCGGAGTGGTCGAAAGAGTATGCCGAACTGCAGTCCCTGCTCACGACAGATGAGTACAAGGAAGCCCGTGCCAGTACCCTGAATGCGTTTTACACTTCCCCTACGGTCATCAAGGCGATGTATGAAGCCCTGGGCAATATGGGATTGTCCAAAGGCAATGTACTGGAACCGTCCTGCGGTGTCGGTAACTTCATGGGTCTTGTGCCTGAAAGCATGGAGAACATCAAGATGTATGGTGTGGAGCTGGACAACGTATCAGGACGCATTGCACAGCAGCTTTATCAGAAGAACAAAATTGCAGTGCAGGGCTTTGAAACAATGCAGTTCCCGGACAGTTTCTTTGATTGTGTGGTGGGTAATGTGCCGTTCGGCAATTACAAAGTGCCGGATAAGCGGTATGACCGCCACAACTTCCTCATCCATGATTACTTTATTGCAAAAAGTCTTGACCTTGTTCGTCCGGGCGGCGTGGTGGCGATAGTCACTTCCAGCGGTACGATGGATAAAAAGGATTCCTCTGTCCGAGAGTATCTTGCCAACCGTGCCGATCTGGCCGGTGCAATTCGCCTGCCAAACAATGCGTTCCAGCGCAATGCGAACACAAGTGTTGTAGCTGACATTTTGTTCCTGCAAAAGCGTGACCGGGCGGCAGTGGAGCGGGCAGAGTGGGTAGACCTTGGCACAACGCCGGAGGGATACCCCATCAACCAGTATTTTGCGCAGCATCCTGAAATGGTGCTGGGTGAGATCACGACTGAAAGTACACAGTACGGCAAACAGGAAACCACGGTCAAGCCCATCGAGGGCGCAGACCTTGCACAACAGTTGAAAGCAGCCGTTGAGAACATCCATGCGGAAATCACTGAGCCGGAAATCACGGACGATGAACTTGACCAGAACGCAGAACCACTTCCGGCAGACCCAAACGTGAAGAATTTCAGTTACACCAATGTGGACGGACAGGTCTATTACCGTGAAAACTCCTATATGAACAAGGTTGACCTGCCTGCGGTCACGGCAGAGCGTGTGCTGGGGATGATTGCCCTGCGGGAAACCACACAGAAATTGCTGGACTGCCAGTTGCACGATGGTACGGATGCCGAAGTGGAACTGCTGCAAGGAAAGCTGAAAGACCAGTATAAGCGGTTCACAGCGCAGTATGGTCTGATCAACAGCACCGCCAACAAACGGGCATTCCGGCAGGATAGCAGCTATTGTCTGCTGGCATCTCTTGAGATTCTGGACGAGGATAAAAACCTCAAGTGGCTGGCAGATATTTTCACGAAACGCACTATTCGCAAGCCGGAACCCGTCACCTCTGTGGATACTCCGAGTGAAGCCCTGGCACTCTCCATTGGAGAAAAAGCAAAGGTCGATGTGCCGTTTATGGCAGAACTTTGCGGAAAGACAGAGCAGGAAGTGACCGAAGAACTGGCAGGTGTTATCTTCCGAAATCCTGTCACACAGGCGTGGGTGACGGCGGACGAATATCTGTCCGGCAACGTCCGGGAAAAGCTGGCAACGGCAGAAACCTTTGCCGCAAACCACCTGGAGTATCAGGTCAATGTCGAGTATCTCAAGCGGGTACAGCCGAAAGATTTGAATGCTTCGGAGATTGAAGTGCGGCTTGGTGCAAACTGGATCAAGGCAGAGTACATTACGGACTTCATGGAGCGGGTGTTCAAAACGCCGAGTTACTATATCGGAAGTTCCATCAAGGCAACCTATTCGGAGATCAGCGGCGCATGGAACATCAGCGGAAAGTCACTTGACCGGAGTAATCCCCGTGTGACGAACACCTATGGCACAATGCGGGTCAACGGCTATCGACTGCTGGAAGATGCGCTGAATCTCCGGGATACCAAAATTTACGATACCATCTATGAGGATGGAAAAGAAAGGAGAGTGCTGAACAAAAAAGAAACCATGCTGGCGCAGCAGGCACAGGAAGCGATTCGGGATGCGTTCAAGCAGTGGATTTTCAAGGATTTAGACCGCAGAGAGGAACTTTGCAAGGTCTACAATGAGCGGTTCAATGCGATTCGTCCCCGTGAATACGATGGCAGTCACATCAAGTTCGTGGGCATGACCCCGGAAATCAGCCTGATGCCGCACCAGAAAAATGCAGTGGCGCATATCCTGTATGGCAATAATACGCTGCTGGCGCATTGTGTGGGTGCTGGCAAAACCTTCCAGATGATCGCTGCCGGCATGGAAAGCCGCCGTCTGGGTCTGGCGCAGAAGAATCTTTATGTTGTGCCGAACCATCTGACGGAGCAGTGGGGCGCGGATTTCCTGCGGCTGTATCCGAATGCCAATGTGCTGGTGGCAACGAAAAAGGATTTTGAGCCAGCCAACCGGAAAAAGTTCTGTTCCCGAATCGCCACAGGTGATTACGATGCTATCATCATCGGGCATTCGCAGTTTGAGCGGATTCCGCTTTCCCCGGAACGGCAGAAATCCATGATCGAGCGGCAGATTCAGGACATCACCTTTGCGATTGCAGAAGCAAAGGCAGAGGACGATGTCAAGAGTTTCACGGTCAAGCAGATGGAGAAAACGAAGAAAACCTTGCAGGCAAAACTCCAGAAGTTGAACGACCAGAGCCGCAAGGATGATGTAGTCACATTTGAGCAGCTTGGTGTTGACCGCCTGTTTGTAGACGAGAGCCATTTCTATAAAAATATGTTCCTCTACACAAAAATGCGGAATATCGCTGGTATTGCTCAGACCGATGCGCAGAAATCCTCGGATATGTTTGCAAAATGCCAGTATCTCGATGAGATCACGGGCGGCAAGGGCGTGACCTTTGCAACAGGCACACCTGTGTCGAACAGCATGGTGGAGCTGTACACCATTATGCGCTACTTGCAGTATGACACCTTACAGAAACTTCATCTTGGACATTTTGATAGCTGGGCGGCTTCGTTTGGCGAAACCGTAACGGCAATCGAATTGTCCCCAGAGGGAACGGGCTACCGTGCAAAGACGCGGTTCGCCCGGTTTTTCAATCTCCCTGAATTGATTTCACTGTTCAAGGAGTCCGCAGACGTACAGACGGCAGATATGCTGAATCTGCCTGTGCCAGAAGCAGAGTACATCAATGAGGTGCTAAAACCCAGTGAAACGCAGCAGGAAATGGTGAGCAGCTTTGCCGACCGTGCAGAGCGTGTGCGGAACGGAAATGTCGATCCGAGAACCGATAATATGCTCAAAATCACGAACGACGGCAGAAAGCTGGCCTTGGATCAGCGGCTTATCAATGACCTGCTGCCAGATGAGCCGGAAAGTAAGGTCAACCTCTGCGTGGAGAATGCCTATCAGGTATGGGAAGAATCTACGCCAGACAAATCCACCCAGTTGATTTTCTGCGACTTATCGACCCCGAAAGCAGACGGAACATTCAATGTGTACGATGATGTCCGGGAAAAACTGGTGGCAAAGGGAATCCCCCGTGAGGAGATTGCTTTTATCCATGAGGCAAATACCGAAACCAAAAAGGCAGAACTGTTTGCAAAGGTGCGCTCCGGTCAGGTGCGTATCCTGCTTGGTTCGACCCCGAAACTTGGTGCTGGTACAAACATTCAGGACAGACTGATCGCCCTGCATCATCTGGACTGCCCGTGGAAGCCCTCTGATCTGGAACAGCAGGAAGGACGCATTCTTCGTCAGGGAAACCGCAACCAGAAAGTGAAGATTTTCCGTTACGTCACAGAGAATACGTTCGATTCGTATATGTGGCAAATTCTGGAAAATAAACAGAAGTTCATCTCGCAGATCATGACCTCGAAATCTCCTGTTCGTGCCTGCGATGATGTGGACGATACCGCGCTGACCTATGCAGAAATCAAAGCATTGGCAACGGGAAATCCCTACATCAAGGAAAAGATGGATTTGGATATTCAGGTCAGCAAGCTGAAGCTGATGCGGGCCAACCACACCAGCCAGATTTACAGCCTGGAATCGGATATTGCACGGCGGTATCCGGCAGAAATCACGGCAGCGAAAGAGCGCATAGCAGGTCTGAAAGCTGACCTTGCAGTGGCAAAGCCGTTGCTGGAACAGGACAAGGAGAAGTTCTCCATCACGGTGGAGGACAGGGTTTATACCGACCGCAAGGAAGCAGGCTCGGCAATTTTTGCAGCCTGTGCCGCAATGAAGATCGCTAAGACAGAGGGGCAAATCGCAGATTTGGGAGGGTTTGCAATCAGTTCCCGGTTTGATGCGTTCGCCCAGACATTCAAGCTGACCATCAAGCGGCAGAGCAGTTATACGATTGAACTTGGCAGTGATCCGGCTGGCAATATCCAGCGTATTCTCAATGCGCTGGCATCTATCGAAAAGACACTGCCGCAGGTGGAGCGCAGATTGGAAACCTTACAGCAGCAGTTGGCAGAAGCAAAGGAAGAAGTGCAGCGTCCGTTCCCGCAGGAGGCGGAATTAAACGAAAAATCTGCACGGCTTGCAGAATTGAATGCCCTGCTGGATATGGACGAAAAGGGGGATGATGCGGCTCTTGGCATGGATGAGGAAGTAACGGATAGCGAACTTCCTGCGCCGAAACGTGAGATTGAGCGGAGTGCAGATAACGTAAAACGTCCGTCGATCCTTGCACAGCTTCACGAAAAGCAGGCAGAACGCATGGCAGAGCCGAAACCGCAGAAAAAGAAAAGTCACGATATGGAACTATAACTGAGAATGCCCCGTCAGATCTCCGAAAGGGAATCTGATGGGGCAGATTTTGTAAAGGAGGGCATTTGCTGACATTAACACCGATCAATCTGAAAACTGCAAACGCATTTGTGCAGCAGTATCACCGCCATCATAAGCCGACAAGAGGACACAAGTTTTCCATCGGAGTTTCAGACAGTGGTTCACTGGTGGGTGTGGCAATATGCGGCAGACCTGTTGCGCGGCGGCTGGATGATGGCTATACGCTGGAAATCAACCGCCTTTGTACGGATGGTACACTGAATGCTTGCAGTATCCTCTATGCTACCGCATACCGGGCGGCAAGGGCAATGGGCTATACAAAGGTTGTCACTTATATTCTGGACACCGAAAACGGCGTATCGCTCAAAGCTGCCGGATATGTTTGTGAGGGCCGTGCTGGAGGATTGGAATGGAACGGCGAGAGAAAGCCGAAGATGGCGAACCAGTATCCGTATCAGATGAAAACTAGATGGGTCAAAAAAATCGAAAAGGAGGGCATGAATGGCAGATAAGCGGGCAGACCAGCTCAAAGAAATCACGGAACGGTTAGAGCAGGGCGTAAAGGACATTTTTACTTCGGAAATGTATACGAAGTACCTGCTTACAATGTCGAAATTCCACAATTACAGCTTCAATAATACGCTGCTGATCGCAATGCAGCGTCCAGATGCTACGTTGGTGGCTGGGTACAATGCCTGGAAAAATAAGTTTAACCGCTATGTGAAAAAGGGTGAAAAGGGCATCCAGATCATCGCGCCTGCCCCGGTAAAGGAACGGGAAGAGAGGGAGAAAATCGACAAGGACACCGGGCTTACGGTGCTGAATGAGAGCGGGGAGCCGGAAATCGAAGTGGTGGAGAGGGTGATTCCCCGGTTCCGGGTAACAACGGTTTTCGATTATGCCCAGACAGACGGAGAACCGCTTCCTACGCTGGAAGTGAATGAACTGACTGCCCGTGTCAAGGATTATACCCTGCTGAAAGAGGCAATCGAACAGGTATCTCCTGTGCCAATTCGTTTTGGAGAGATCGAGGGCAACGCAAAAGGTTATTACAGCCACATGGACAAAGAAATCTGTGTTCGTGCCGATATGGGTGAGAGCCAGACCATCAAGACGATGATCCATGAGGTTGCTCATGCCATGCTGCATGACAGCGACCAGATGAAACAGCGCGGCGAGGAAAAAGACCAGCTTACCAAAGAAACAGAAGCGGAAAGCATTGCATTTACGGTTTGCTCGGCACTTGGCATTGATACTTCGGACTACTCGTTCCCGTATGTAGCAAGCTGGGCAAGCGGCAAGGAACTGAAAGAATTGAAAGATTCGATGGATACGATTCGATTGACCGCTGCTGATTTTCTTGAAAAACTGGAAACGGCGGTGGCAGAAAGGAGTGTGGAGCGCATGACGGCGATGGAATATGCTGAAAAGCTGATTGCGGACAAGGAACGGGACAAAACCGTTTTTGACAACAGCCAGCGAAATCTCATTGTAAACTTTGCTTACAAGCTGGATGACCGGGCGGCAACGGAAGAACTTGCCAACAATCTGTCGGCTGCGGTTGCGGCTGAAAACACGGAAGAAATCAATCGCCTGATGTGGGAAGCAGAGGAGAATATCGAAAGTCTGCCGGATGGCATGATCGGTCTTTCGGAAATGCACGAATATGGGTATCTGAAAGATGATGTTCTGCCGCTGACAAAGGAAGGCGCACGGGAGTGGCATCGGCTGGGTGAGAGGATTTATCCGTTGTTCCGTGATGGAACGGCAGGTGATTATGTAAGCCAAGAGGGAATCGAGCTGCACGATGGCATTTTCGGCATTAAGGCAGACGCATGGGATGCGATTCTGTTGGAACAACGGGAAGATTATGCAGAGGATGAGTATGCGCGCCCGGATTTTCAGCTGACGGTGATAAACCGTGAACAGGCTCTGCGGCTGTACGATGAGGGTAAGCAGATTTATCTTGTCCGCATCAGTCCGTGGCCGATTCTTGTCACGGCACGAGAGGAAATCGAGCGCGGAAGTGATACCTTCCAGATTGCAATAGCAGATTTTGAGCAGGAGCGGAGTATGACAGAACAGGAAAATATGCTGCTGTATGGCAGCGAGAAGCAGTTCGGTATTTATCAGATCACAGAGCGTGACCCGGAACACGACTACCGTTTCATGGGGCTGGACTATGTGGAGAAGAAAGACATAACGGTTACCCGTGCAGATTATGACCTGATCTATGCCGCACCGCTTACGGAAAAGGATACGCTGGATGGCATTTATGAACGATTCAATATTCAGCGTCCAGCAGACTTTACGGGGCATTCGCTGTCGGTCAGCGATGTGGTGGTACTCAATGATGGCAGTACGGTCAAAGCCTACTATGTGGACAGCATCGGCTTTGCTGAACTGCCGGAATTTTTCAAGGAAAGGAATGTGGATTTGCAGAAAGAAAACCTTTTGAACGAAGAACTGCAGGAAATCGAAATCTTTGATAAGCCGGGTCTTTTCAGAAATGGCCGACTGCGGGATGAAGATGTGCCGGAGAACTTATATCGCTATGATCTGCGCGGTTCGGACTACGACCCAGGCCAGCCCATTACAGTGGAGAAAACTGTGGTGGTGAACCACGCAGCATCTGTTCTGATGGCCGAAGAACTTGACCTTGGTGCAGAGGGGCGGCTGGAGCTTGGCGAGGAAGGGCTGAACTTCACAGGCGCGGAGTTGACTGTGCGAGAGTTCATGGAGGAACAGCAGCAGAAAAGAAGTGGTCTGATCCACGGCGATTCCAACCACATCGCAGTCGAGGGACATCTCGGCACATGGTATGCTGTTGATGAAACGGAAGTCGGCGGCGAGAAGTTCTTCCTGCTGGAACATGAGGAACACGGCGATATGGCGGCCTGCGTTGCAGTCAATGAGCAGGGCAAACTGGTAGCAGAAAATCTGTGGAACGGGTTCGGGGATGATTTTCTGGATGCAGTAAAGGATTACCTTTCTGAAAAATGGAATATGCCGAAAAAAGAAGATGTGGTATCGGAGATTATTGAAAAGGCTGCGCCTGTGCCGGACAACAGCGCACAGGGCTATTCGGATGTGCCTGTCTACTATGAGCCGTTCAGCTATGCCAAAGAAAATGACGAGGTGGATTTATACCGCACTTCCTATCGGCTGAACGGCGAGTGTAAGCAGGCAATCCATGAAGCGATTGCGGACAATTATGACGGGATGTACCTTGGCGATGGTGCAGTCGATCAGGTGGTGCGGCAGTACGGTATGGAGCGTGTGGGGTACATTCTTGCGAATACCTTGCGCTACAAAAACTATGATGGCCGTTTTTCTCCCGACAATAAGGAATGGGCAGAGCAAGCCAGCACCCCGGAGCATAATGCAGACCGCATGACCTTCCGCACGGATTGGGTGATTGACAGCCACCCGGCTATTCTGGATGGCTTTGTGACGATGTTCCGAAAAGAACTGGAAGCACGGAAAGAACAGGAGCAGCCTTTCGTAAAGCAGTTCTATGTGGTCGAAAATTTGCAGGCCGCGCCTTTGAAAATTGAGCGGTTCGGAAATCTCGACGATGCAATGTCGCAGTATCAGGCACTTCCGAACCATTACATGAAAGCCTTGGGCGTGGAAAAGAATCCTGATCCTCTGCCTGGTTCGCTGGATATTTTGCAGTGCAAGAACGGCATTGACACCATCGTGGAGGACTATAAAACGGTTCCGGGCTGGGATAACCCGTATATCCAGAATCATGTTGTCCAGCCGTTGCAGGGAGCCTTAGCCGTGCAGGATGTGGAACTGGCCTACGAATTGCCGGATGCCTATTTCCACATCCAGACCTGTGACGATGGCTTCGACTATACCTTATATAATAAGGACTTTACAGAACGGGATGGCGGCATCCTTGAAACGGATGGAGATAAGCCTGTGCAGGAGGCTATGACGGAGCTGCTGGCAGAGTTCGGCTGCGATGCGGCAGAGGGTAAAGTCATGGATGCGGCAGAACTGCGGGAACAGGCTGATGCGGTGGCTGAACAGCAGGCAGAAGTTTTGAAAGAAAAACTCGCCGCAGAAAGACCTACGCCGGAAGAAACGCTCAGCTTTTATGTCGCGGAGTGTTTGGAGTTTACATTTGCGGGAGAGTTTCACGACCACCTGACAATGGAAGAAGCATTGGAAGCCTACGACAAGATTCCGTCCGAACGGATGAATGCCGACAAGTGCATTGGATTCTGCATCGAGGAAGATGGTGGCTTTGTTGGAATGTATGAGCTGGTCGTGAACGACAAAGTGCAACGTGAAAACATCAATTCCATCAATTATTTCAGGGATGATAAGCTGGTGCAGCAGGCTATTTCCGATATGGAAAAGCTGATGGCGGCACGGCAGCAGAGTAAAGAGCAGGAACGCGGCAGTACGAAAAAGTCTGTTCTGGATGCCCTGCGCAGTCTGAAAGCCAAGAAACAGGGGCAGCCTGCACAGGAACAGCCCAAACCGCAGAAAAGCAAAAAGAGAGGAGATATTGAGTTATGAGCAATGTGCGTTTTGATGAACTGGAATTGATGCTGATGGCGATGTTTGAGCAGCCGACACTCAGAGATACGATTCAGGTGTTGAAGGAAGTTCAGCCGCTTGTGGCAGAGGATGCAGAGATGTCTGCGCTTGTCCAGCAGACCATCCCAAAGATGCAGCGGTTGACTGAGCCACAGTTCAAGGGGCTGGAGCTGGAATGGTATAGGCCGGAGGATGATGCAGGAAAATGAGTTCAGATGTGTTTGCAATCTATCAGATCGATAATTCTGAGAAAAACCGTGAGTATCGCTGCCGCAGCTATGAATACCAGATTCAGCATGGCTTTATGATAACCGCAGACAATTATGGTACGGGCTACTCTGGTACGGCTTCACGGGGAATGGGCGCGGAAGCGATTCGTAAAAAGATGGAAAGCATTAACCCGGACAAATTCAAAATCAGAAAATTTGGGGTCAGTGATGTCATCGGATTGACTGCGGCAGGCAAAACCTCTTTTTTCTATGTTGATAAGGATAGGCTGGTGAGATTCAACGGCTTTTTCCCAAAGCCCCAGAGCGGCACATACCTGATTCTTGATGAGGGCGGCTATCAGGTGGCAGGGCAAAAAGGCACATGGCTGGTATCGGATGAAGTAGAGGTCGATGGTCAGCGGTTTGTTCAGATGAGAAGTGAACAAACAAAAAATCCGCCACCGAGCATTATTCTTCACGAGAGTGGAGCCTTTGTGACGCAGACAGCTTTAGGTTTCGATGGAGAAGCTACCAGAAAGATGAGTGCTTTTTTACAAGGCCCAAAGCCTGAACTGCTGCACCATCAGAAGTTCTTTGAAAACGGTACAGCGGAACGCGCCAAAGAATCCGGCACGGAGCAAAATTACAATATGATAGATGGCTGCGTCAACAATGTACCGAAAAAGCCCCGGCGCATTGGCGGCAGGTGGTCGGTGCTTGATCGGCTGCATATTAAGCAGGCTGAGCGGCGACAAAAAGACAATGCGCCGCAGCAGGAACAGGAAAGAAGCCGAAAAAGTTAAAATACCGTAATATCGTTGAGATGGCTTCCCCCAAAAGGAGGCCATCTTTTTTGCGTTAAAATCAAAAATGTAAAAAACTTTTTTACATCACGATTGATTTCCCGAAGTTGATGGTATATAATAATAGCAGAAGGGAGAGATGAAAATGCGTTTTGATGAACTTTTTGAAATGAGAAAACTGACAGGGACAAAATTAAAGGACTATATTCGCAGCAATGGATTCTCAAAAGTATCGTTCTGCAAGAAAACAGAGATTTCTCGCCCTACTTTAGATAAGATTTTGAATGGCGAGATAGATAGTAAAAGTACATTCGATAAGCATTTGAATAAAATTCTTACCAGTTTGAGCATTGACCCGGATACCTTGATGGGATTTTCACCGAGGGTGCAAAGTGTAGATGCCGTGTACTCGCAGAATGCGCCGATTGATTATCAGATGAATGATAAGGCAAAGATAGAGTACGATCTGTTGCAGGATATTCTAAACCTTTGCAGTGTTTATTATTAAAGGCGGAAGGCTATGAGTGAGCGAATTACAGCAGCCAACTTAGATGAAGTTATCAAAAGGAACGAAGTCATTGAGGAACAGATGAAGCAGAGTGCTTCGCTTATCTGGTCAAAATACAATCCGATGCAGATAAATTCTCCGATACAGTTGGCGTTACAGATTTTAAGACCGTATGGTTTGATACAGCTGCCGATTGATAATCACTATTTGAGCGGAGCGATTTTTGTTCGGGATGGAAAACGAATCCCCTTGATAAATACGGCACTTCCGAGAGCAAATCAGTATTTTACTGCGTGGCATGAGATTTATCATCTATTGTTTGATGAAGTTTCTTTTGACCATTTGATTGAATCCGAAATCCTGATGGAAGAACGAAAAGCAGAATACTTTGCTGCGCTTATGCTTCTGGGAAACCTTATGCCGTATTTTGAGGGCTTAAAGGATATGGAGTTCCAAGCAAAAGCGTTTCAGTGCATGAACGCTTTCCAAGCTCCCTATAAGGCGGTGCTGATTTCTCTGTATGAAAGTGCAGTAAAGAATGGGAATACGGCTATTGCGGAAGAAGTTAAGGAAAACTTTGATGTGCAGGTTGAAGATATTGCACAGAGATTCCGCGATTTGGGATTGGATGATTCCCTTGTACGGCCTTCGTATGTAGTAAATGTAAGTCCGCTACAAGAGAAAATCAATAAGACGATTCGCAATGAGCCGGAAGTGGAATACCATAAAGACAATGAAGCATTTCTGAAAACGGTTTTAAGTGAATTTAAAATGCTGACGGGAGAGGCCGATGCTTAATATACCAGAGTATAAAGAATATGCTGGGGAGACCAAAATAGCACTTATGGATAACTCATCACTGGCATTTATGCACGAGTTGAGCCAGAGAAGTTATCCATCTGATGGAATCCTCAGCGTATACGATTTGATTCTGATACCAAAGTGGGTAATGGAGGAAATTGAGGATTCTACATACAGAAGCACCTATGTTGAGCAGCTTCAGGCACAAGGGTATCCTATTCGTTGGATTGATGAAACAAAGTACGGTGCTTTTGTCAATGATGAAGATGTGAACCTGTACTACATCGTTGAAGCTGCGGTATCGCGTGTGTCAGAGTTGATGCGCTTCCTTCGCAGAAAAGTAAAAACCGAAGATCTGATTGACTTGCCTTCCGCAGAGGAATGGATGAACCGGCTGTACGATGAATGGCCGATTCATGGAAGAACGCTGTTAACGGGTCGCACTCTTAAAAAGAATGCGGGAGAAATCTCGTTGACGATCCTTGCTGAAATATTCGCGTGGTATCATGATGGAGTGGACAGCCTGACAATCTATACGCAGGATACGGATGCGCATGAGTTCCAAACGAATGCAGAGCGCATTTTAATTGGAAATTCTGAATTTACTCCTGCGCTGGATTCTCCGATTTCGGTGGCCTTTAAGTCAAATGACTTTATTTTGTGCCAGATGTATCGTGAGGGAGCCTTGACTTTGGATGCGGTGCGGCAGCTTCGCCACGATGATAGAAAATTGACTTATACACGGCAGCAAGCGGATAAGTCGATTATTTGCCGCAAAGAAGTTATAACGAAAGAGCAGTTCATTGATTTGATTCAGGATGCGACAGTTCAAATCCTGTTCTAAGAGTAATATGGTAGAAAAGGGTCAGCCCTAGTCTTTCGCAGGAAAGACCAGGGCTGACTTTTTGTTTTATAGAGAGTGTTCGTTCTTTCGGGATTGCTGCTGTTCGCGCCGTGCTTCTCGTTCTGTTCCCAGAATGTTATCTACATTGGCACATACAGTCTGGAGTTCCCTGTGGTAATCTTTGAAATAGTGGTAGGTGTCATACTGGGCATCTTTCTGAATGGTAAGCTGCTCCTTTTCAGCCCGGAGGTCTTTCATGGTCGGGAACCTTCCATCTGGGGAGTGCTGCTTTAGGATGCGGAGGGCTTCTTCATATTTGGCAATATCTTCTGCATGAGCCTGACGGAAAGATTTCTTATTGCCGGATTTCAAAAAATCACCATAGACTGTTTTTGTAGAAAGATACTGTCCTAAATAACGAATCTGTTCGTTGACCTTTTTCAATTTGGCTTCGGTGAATTTGGCATCACTTCGGGCTTTTGCCATTTTAGATTGAATGGCGTCAGTGGTATCGGAGAGTTTTTCGTAAGAATCGTATCCATGTTCCTGCACATAAGCGACTGTTCGTGCCATCTGCTGCAAATTGGAAATCTTGACTTTCTGCGCATAGGCGCGGCTCTGCTGTGCTTTTACGCAGGTCTGCAAGTCAACCACAAGGCGCAGGTCGGACTTAATGAACAAAATAGCCATAGGATCATCTGCTGCCCAATGAAGATTGTTCCGTTCTTTGTTCCGCGCATTTTCTGCAAAAATGCGGAGAAGCCTGTCGCGGTCATAATTAGAACCGAGAGCGCGGGCAGAAATAAATTTCTGTCGGTCAGCAGGAAGATAGCTGAATCGTCCACGATGGTCTTTTACCAAAATTCCGTATTCCGCTTTTAATAACCGTTGAAATTTCTCAAAAGATGTGGCACGTTCCGCAATGTCAGAAATGGCATTGCGGATTTTTTCTTTGTTTGTTTCAAAGGTGGTGTGCATGGGGGTGATGCCATCGCCCAGAAGTTCCATGTTTGCAATGTCCAGATTCAGCTGCCCGCGCCGCTGCGCATGGTACTCCTGCTGTGTGATTTTATTCGCAGCAGGGGAGAGCAGATCGACCTGATGCAGCCCTTCGCGCTGGCAAATATCCATCAAAGATTTTTGCAGGTGTTTCAAATAGTCTTTGGTAAGGTGGTGCTTGTAACCAGCCTTGCAGTCGATTGGCCGTTCGGTGTAGGTCTGAGGCTCTATATCGAATTTGCGCAGGCTGTTGATTATGATGTGGGTATGGATGTTGCCTGTGCCGTTATTGCCATCTGTATGGGTGCAGACCAAAGCCTGATGCCCCGGAAAATTAGCTTTTGCGTATTCCAGCCCGATGGCCTGTGCACGTTCTCCTGTTAAATCGTGGTCGGCGTTATCTCTGGGGTCATGGCTGATAATGTAGTGGTGGCTTTTGATTTCATCATAGGTGTTGTTCTTATGGTACTGCTGGTTTAACAGTTCACATTCAAGGTCGAAGGTTTCGGGATTGCAGTTCAATCCCTCAAGGTAAAATTCATCCCGGAGCATCATGTTCCCATTTTCATCAAGAACGGGAACCAGATGAAACTCATCATGCTGGTATTTCAGATAGTCGATGGCACTCCCATAATTGGCATTTTTACTTGCGATGTGTTTTAGAATTGCCACGATACACACCTCCAAGCTGAACGATTTCCTGCCGCAATTCACGGATTTCCGCAATGCATTTCTTTAGTTCTTCCAACATTCCTCGTGATGCCAGACCGCCGCCGTGGAAATAGCGGGCAATCTGGTTGAGGTTATTCCCGATGCCAGCAGCCTGAGCAGTCAACTTCTGGATTTCACCAATATCGGCAACGATGTTGTAGTTGACAGTCACTTTTTCAGATAGAGCCTGCTTGCGCACAAAAGTGGAGATGGGATAACCAGCATCTTTTGCATATCCGGCCACCAGTTCATATTCAATGCTGCTGAAACGAACCATTACATTGCTGGTGCGTCTGATGCTTTCTTCCTTTTTTGGTCGTGCCATAGTGTGATCCTCCTGCGTTTTTATAGTTGCGAAGCAACTTCCGATAAGCCGTAGGCGTTCGGCTGCGAACACATTCATGTGGAGCCAGATAGCCAAAATCCAAGATTTTGTGCGTACCGTGGGAATGGGGAACGGAATCCCCATCAAGATTGCCGGGAACGAAAAATCACGGAAGTGAGTTTTGAGTTACTATGGGCGAATCTTGCGCTAAGAGAGAAAAGCCCCAGCGTTTTACCGTATTCCGCAGGCCCATCAAAAAAGCTGCTTCTATAAATATGAATCCAAAGCCCCGATGCAGGATACACTTTTCAAAATTTTCTGTAATTTTTTCAAACACTGTATCCCCCAATGCCTTTCTGAATTCATATTAGTAAAGGGGGATTGATTTCCATGAAGCAGAAAGAACGATTTGACGAAAAGCCCAAGCAGGAGCATACGGAGCCTAAGCATCACAAAAAAGCCGTCATCAAGGGCATTACTGTATATGAATCATTTCGGTCAGAAGGCAGCGAACTGTGGGATTGTCTGTTGCAGAGCATGGGAAAGCACTGAACAAGAACAATTTTTGAAATTCTGAAAAAATGTGCGCAGCAGCTTGATTTTTGCGCGGCAGCTTGGTAAAATACAGACGGGTTAAGTGAATAGTGCAATCAAAAGCCATTAACTTTCTGGATTTTACCATGCAATATGCGTGGAGACGGGAGGTTTAATGGCTTTGTTTTTTTACAAGGAAAAGAATAAAGACATACGGGCAGCGGCCTATCTGAGATTGTCCATCGAGGATGGCGACAAGGCTGAGAGCAACAGCATCGGCAATCAGAGAGAACTGATTCGGGATTTTGCTGCAGAACGGCCAGGACTGCATTTGGTTGAAGAGTACGCTGATGATGGCTACACAGGAACCAACTTTGAACGTCCGGGCTTCAAGCGGATGATGGAGGATATTAAATCCGGCAAAATCAACTGCATCATCGTCAAGGACTTATCCCGACTTGGCCGTAACTACATCGAGATGGGAAAGTATCTGGAACAGATTTTTCCCATGATGGGGATTCGCTTCATTGCCATCAATGACAACTATGACAATGCGAACACCGAGAGCAGCGATTCGGACAGCATTGTGGTTCCGTTCAAGAATCTGTTGAACGATTCCTACTGCCGGGATATTTCCATCAAGGTGCGCAGCCAGTTGGACATGAAACGGCGCAAAGGAGAGTTCATCGGTGGCTATGCAATCTACGGCTACTGCAAAGATGAACGGAACAAAAACCGTCTGGTGGTAGACGAGTATGCAGCAGATATTGTCCGTTCTATCTACCGCAGAAAACTGGAAGGTATGAGCGCACAGGCGATTGCCGAACAGCTGAACAGCGAGAATGTGCTGGCCCCCAGCGAGTACAAACGGCTGTGCGGTTTGAATTACCATAGTGGGTTCAAAGCTGGCACTCATGCAAAGTGGCAGGCGATTCAGGTGCTTCGGATTCTGAAAAATGAAGTCTACACAGGGACGATGGTGCAGGGCCGACGGCAGAAAATCAATTACAAAATCAAGAAAATTCGGGATGTGGAAGAATCCGGCTGGATCAGAGTTCCCAATATGCACGAAGCAATCATTCCGCAAAAGCTGTTCGATACGGTGCAGGAAGTTTTGAAGCTGGACACCTGCGCATCGAAAGGCCAGCAGACTGTAAATCTATTTTCGGGCATCGTTCGCTGCGGCGGCTGTGGACAGAACATGGTGCGGCGTACCGTATCAAAAAACGGAAAGAAATATATTTATCTGCACTGCGTCACAAACCACAACGGTCTGGGCTGTTCCTCGCATCTTATCAGCGAAAGTAAGTTGGAAGAGGTGGTGCTGGCCGCATTGCAGGGAAAAATCCAGCAGATCAGTGGACTGGAACATCGTCTGGATGAAATCAATGAGATTCCCAAGAATGAACGCAGACTGAAATCTGTGGAAGAGCATCTGAAAATGCTGGAGCAGGAAGAACAAAAATATCAGACCTTGCGCCGCCAGCTTTATGAGGATATGAGCAATGGCATCGTCAGCCAGGAGGAGTACAAAGAGTTCAGCCATTCCTTTAATGAAAAGGTTGAAACTATCCGTAAGGCCAAAGCAGAAATGAACCGCCAGAGGGATTGCCTGAACAATCTGGATGTGGAGCATCTGCCGTGGATTGAAGATTTCAAGTCCTACCAAAACCTGACAAGTCTGAACCGCCGCGTTCTGGTGGAACTGGTAGAGAGCATCACCGTCTATGATAAGGAACACATTCATATCCAATACCGCTTCGATCAGGAAATTCGCAATGTGCTGGAATATTGCAGTAGTGTTCCGGCAGCAGAAACGGAGGAAAGTGCAGTATGAAGTGTGTAAGCTATACCCGGACACTTCCTTGGAAGAACCATCAAGGTGAACTGGCGATTGCCGAGCAGAATCAGCGTATTGCGGCATATCTGGCGGAACATAAAGAACTGGATTTGCTGAAAAAGTATTCTGACCGCAAGAACGATGAAAAGGCGCGCACCGCGTTTGACCAAATGACCGATGATGGCGTAGAACGAAATTTTGATTGCATTATTGTGGCATCCATGTACTACTGTGGGCCGGATTTCCCGGCGGCACGACAGGCAATCAAGGAAACGCTCTATGCGACGGGCATCGACCTGATCGTGCTGGAGGAGGGTTTGGACACCAGAACAGCCAGCCGAAAAGAAGTCGAGGACTATTTTGAAGCAAAACGCTGTGAGATGCACGCAGAAATCATGTTTGCGTGGAGAAGGAAACAAGGCGCAGGATTCCGGCTAACAAACTCTGTTCCATTTGGCTATATCCGCAGGAATGGCGAAAGCAACATGATAAAGGATGAAGAAGTCGCTCCTTATTTAAGCGAGGCTTTTTCCAGATATGCGTCCGGTCGAAAAATGCGTGATATTGCAAAGTGGTTAAATGAGCAGGGCGTGGAACCCCCCATGAAGCACAAAAAGAGAATTTTGGGAAAACCTTATGATGAGGAACCAGACCAGTGGACAACGGATATGCTGAGGTGTTTATTCCGAAACCCGACTTATACGGGTGCGGCGGCAAATGGAAGCCGCCAGATCATTGCAGAAAACTGCCATGAACCATACATAACCAAAGAACAGTTTCATGCGTTCCCGTGCAATCTGCGCGAGGGCGAAAACAAAATTTCCATTCGGAAAAGCTACAAAAAGCCGAATCCGCTGGCAAAGCACATTGTCTGTACCTGTGGACGCGCACTTTGCTGGCACAAGGATAAGAAAACAGGGGAGGAACTTTTCTATTGCCGTTACTGCCGCGCACACAAGGAAAACGGAAAGAATCTGAAAGTTCCGGCAGCTACCATTTATAAAAATGTGATGGATGCTCTGGAACTGGAACATCTGGAAGAAGAAAAGCTGGCTGCGGCGATTCAGCAGGGAGCAGGCAAGAAAGCGATTGAGGTCGTCCGGGCCGAGAGGTCTGTGCAGATGAAGTCCGTTCTGGCTGAACTGAATATGGAACAGTTTCGCCGTGTGCCGCTGTATGAAAGTTATATGGCAAATGAAATCACCGAAGAACAGTACCATGCGGAACTGATGGACTATGAAGAAGCGCATCGGAAATTGAATGAACAGCTTACAACAATTATGGAAGATACGCTGGTATGGGAACGAGCGTTGAGCCTGCGCAATCCATGGATTCAGCAGATGGCACAGTATAAGACCCCGGAGGAACTTGACCGTAATTTTGTCAAAAAGTACATCGAGCAGGTCACGGTTACATTACTGGACGATGAACAGGCAGAAATCAGCCTGACCATGAAAACGGATGAATGGAAACAGATGCTTAGTCGGATAGAAGTGGAGGGTACAGGCAGTGGCACGAAAGAGTAGAAAAAATCTCCAGCAGCCGGAACAGGCGGCAACTTCCGTGCTGCTCCCGGAACTGGAAGAAGCAAAGATACCAGCGGCAATCTATGGGCGGCTTTCTGTTGAGGATGATGAAAAAGAAGAAAGCATGGAAACGCAGATTGCGCTGGTGCAGGATTATATCAACCGCAGCAGGGAACTGAGCTATGTGGATACCTACTTCGACAATGGATTTACGGGAACAAATTTCAAGCGGCCTGCATTTACCCGCCTAATGAACGATGTGCGGCAGAAGAAAATCAAGTGCATTGTGGTGAAAGACCTCTCGCGCTTTGGTCGCAACTATCTGGAAGCAGGATACTATATCGAAACGGTGTTTCCGTTTTTGGGTGTTCGATTGATTGCTGTTACAGATAATTTTGATAGTACGCGCACAGAGGACATGGAAAGTCTGGCTCTCCCAATTCGGAATATGGTCAACGCAATGTACGCGAAAGATATATCCAAAAAGATATGGACTTCTTTGCAGCGTAAGAAAGAAGCAGGCTATGCAGTCGGAAACGATGCTCCGTATGGCTATATTCGGAACCCCATGACAAAGCGCAATGAAATTGACTCGGAAGCGGCATTTTATGTGCAGTTGATTTTCCAGTGGGAACTGATGGGCGTACCAATTTTTGAAATCGCCCGACGAATGACATTGCTGCAGGTTCCGACTCCACGGGAGTGGCATAGAAAAATGGTTGAGGGAAAAGAAGTGCTTACCTGTAAAAAGTGGGGCGTAACCACGATCCGGCACATCTTGGAAAATCAAACCTATGTGGGCGATACAATCAACAATAAAAGTACACAGAAGTTATTCGCAGGACAGGACAGGCACGACCTTCCGAAAGAACAGTGGTATGTGGCAAAGAACACACATCCGGCCATCATCGCAAGGGATGATTTTGAAAAGGTGCAAAAAATCTTGGACAAGAATCGAGCGGTATTCCATACCGTAAGAGCAAAGTCGGAGCAGATTCGGACAGAATATCAGAATGACCTTGCAGGAATGGTGTTTTGTGCAGACTGTGGCAGACCGATGGAGTTTGAACGACTGCCGCATGGAGCGGAAGAAAGTAAAAAGGTCTGCTATTACATCTGCAAGGCGCGGCAGGCTGACGATAAGTGCATCGGCCACCAGATTACAGAAAAGTTGCTGAAAGCCTTGATAATGGATCAGCTGCACCTGTTTATTACACAACTTAGTGATAGGCGCAAGGTGGTAGAAGAACTGCGAAAAATTGAAGATGTGCAAAATCCTGTCTACCGCGCAAAGGGCGAAATAATGAGCCTGACCGATAAAGTCAGTCAGATGGCAAAGAAACGGGAACAGCTTTATGCGGACTATGTGGCTGGTGTGGTGGATTCCGAAGATTACCAACTGATTCGGGAAGATTATTCCAGACAATATGATGGCCTGCGAGCCGCGCTGCAGGAAGCGGAGAACAAAAAAGTTCAGGTAGAACAGCAAATCGAAGAATACCTGAATATGACTTCTCATTTGGAAGAACATCTGGACAACTTTGAATTTGACATTCAGTTGGTAAAATCCCTTGTGCAGAAAATCGAAGTGAGTGCGGACAAGCGGATTCGGATTGTTTTCGGATTTCGGGATGTGTTTACAGAACTTGGAAAGGAGAGTGCAGAAACATGATTGCAGCGTATCAGCGCATTTCAAGGGCTGATGGCGATTTGGGCAAAGATGGCAAGGATAAGAGCAACAGCATTGAGAACCAGAAAGAACTGATCCAACGGTATATCTCCTGCAAAGAAAGCCTGCAAAATGTGCCTGTGATGGATTTTGTGGATGACGGCTACACAGGCAGCAATTTTGACAGACCTGGATTCCAGCAGATGATGGACGGTGTGCGCAATGGCAAGATTGATACCATCATCGTGAAAGACCTTTCCCGTTTTGGCCGTGATTATATCGGTGTGGGCGAATACATGGAGCAGATTTTCCCCCTGCTGGGTGTCCGGCTCATTGCCATCAACGATAACTATGACAGCAATAATTATAAAGGTACAACGCTGGGAATGGATGTGGTCGTCAGTAATCTGGTAAATACCATGTACTGCCGGGATGCAGGAAAGAAACTGCGGACTGCAAATCAGGTCAAGTGGCGTAAAGGCATCACAACTGCATCTGCTGCACCGTTCGGCTATCAATTTGACCCGGACAAAAAGGGTGCATTTGTCATTGACCCGCCAGCAGCAAAAATCGTGCGGCGTATTTTCGACCTTGCGATTCTGGGGTTGGGAACAAGAGATATAGCAATGATGCTCAATGACGAAAATGTTCCTGTGCCGAGCGTATATAACAAAGAAAATAAGGCGTATGGCAAGGAAACGACCTATACTATAGCTCCTGTGATCTTATGGGATAGTTCTCGCGTTTGGAAAATCCTCACGGCGTATGTGTACACCGGGGCGATGGTTTTGGGCAAAACCAAAACACTGATTTCCGGCAAAAGCATTATCAGAACAGTTCCCAAAGGGCAGCGGTACATTACAGAGGGAACCCATGAAGCAATCGTAAGTCGTGAAGAATTTGAAAAAGCGCAGCTTGTCATAAAGAGCAACAGCCATAAAGTGCTGATGGGCAGCGTGGACTTCCCGTTAAAAGGAAAAGTCCGCTGCGGAAATTGCAGACGGGTGATGGCGCACAATTTCAAACAGGTTGTGCCGACATTCTGGTGCAGAGAGGGCTTGGAACTGATTGGGCAGACCCAATGCACATCTGAGATATTTCAGGTCAGTGATATTGAAAGTGCCGTCTTTCAGGCACTGAAAAAGGAACTTTCCCTGCTGGATGTCCTCTATGGTGATATTCAAAAGGAAGAGCAGGATTTGAAGGAAGCCCACAAAAAGGCAAACCGCCGTAAAACTCTGATGGAGCAGGAACTTAAAAACCTGAAAGGGGAGAAGATGCGGATGTATGAAGAATATGCAGCCGGAACACTCCCACTTGATACCTACAAGCAGAAAAAACAGGAATGTGATAGACGAATTTCAGAGGTGCAAGAGCAAATTGAACAATTCAAAGCGGAAGAATCTGTCCAGAGCGTTGTTCCGGGAACCGTGCGCGCAGCGGCAGAGCAGGCAGAGAATTTCCTGCACGGTACGAGGCTCACGGCAGGTATGGTGTCGGCTTTTATTGAAAATGTCTTTGTGCATGATGGAGGGCGCATTGTGGTACGGTTCAAATACGAGCAGAGCATACAGGATACTGTAAAGGCACTGCAGACAGGCTGAATTTGAGATAGGACTGGGTTGCCCATGTTGGAACATCAAAGAGTGTATTATAACATGGGCAACGGACCAGTCGGAAAGAGGACACTATGAAAGCGATTCGATGGCTGTTAAAATTGATGTTGGTGATGATAACCCTGCCGCTGATCCTTGCTGTGTGGCTGGCAAAGTGGTTTGTGGTATTCCTGCATCATTGTTCGGCATGGATTTTCTATCTGCTGGGCAGTGTGCTATTGGCAACGGCGATTCTTTCGTACCTCATGCATCAGTCGCAAGGAATGGAAGCACTTCAAATGCTGATCGGCGGATTTGTGATTTTTATGATACCGCAGGTGGTCGGCGGTGTGGTAGTACTTCTGGAACTGGCGGCAGTAATGCTTCGGCAGGTATGGTACATATAAGACGCCCGACCAGGATAGCCTGCCTTTGGAACTGCTTGAATAAAAGCAACGCCCTCATAGTTGAGAGGATTTGTATCTTCTCGGCTATGAGGGTGTTTCATTCCGTAGGAATGTGATAGTTATAGAGGGAGCGTTTCTACCTATATATACCTATATATAATGGAATGCCGTCACAGCCACCGACTATACGGTACTATGACGGCATTATTTTTTATCGTCTGGAATGAACTGCACGACATCATTAGGAGAACAATCAAGCATCAGACAAAGTTTTTCTAATGTGGATAGTGTAATATTCCGATTTTTTTTCAGGGTGTCCAGCGTTTTGTTGTCCAAGCCGTTTTTGAGAAGCTGGTACTGTGTTACCTGCTTGCGGCGCATAGTTTCCCACAGAGGAGTAAAATCAATCAATGCTGTCACCACTTTTGCTTGTAAAAAATCATTCTTTACGTTTCATTATACGGGTTGGGTATGCAAATGGATATTGTGGAGATACCCACAATGCTGTATAATAAGTAAGATGGAGAGTCTGCAAATAGTGTTTGCCCATGTTATGACATTAATGATAATGCTATAACATGGGCAACTTTGTAATAGGAAGAAAAAGTGAAAGGAGGGGGAATGTGGCAAGCGATAGTCATGCTAAAAGGCCGATTGTGGTAGAACGGCGTAAGGAAAAGGGAAGAAAAAAGACACCTCGCCTGACAAAGACCTATGATGTAAAAATTATTCCTGCAACAGTGGGTGTCGTGGCGGAAACAGAAGAACCACCTAAAAAGCGTGTCGCTGCATACTGTCGTGTCAGCACAGATCAGGAGGCGCAGGAAACCAGTCTGGAAGAGCAAATGGCACATTTCAACACTGTTATAGCGGAGCATCCAGACTGGGAGCTGGCAGGCATTTATGCGGATGAAGGAATCTCTGGTACACAAGTTAAGCATCGAGTGCAGTTTCAGCAGATGATAGAGGATGCAAAGGCTAAGAAAATTGATCTGATTCTTACGAAGTCTATCAGCCGTTTTGCTCGTAATGTGGTGGACTGCCTGACTAATATTCGATTGCTGCGGAATCTCCGGCCGCCGGTCAGTGTGTATTTTGACAAGGAACGCTTGGATAGTCTGGATGAAAAGGCAGAAGTATTTCTGACGATGCTGGCTTCTTTCGCACAGGAGGAATCACGAAGCATCTCCACTAATATCAAGTGGGCAACTCGAAGCCGGATGAAAGCCGGAACGCAAAAAATCAGTACGACGAGTCTGCTGGGCTATGATACGGACGATGATGGTGAAATGGTAATCGTTACCAACGAAGCTGAAATTGTTCGTACCATCTATATGAGCTTTGATAAGGGAATGCACCCGGCAGAAATTGCAGAAAAGCTCAATGCGTTGGAAATCAGAACAATCAAAAATAACCCGTGGACGGGTGAATCGGTCAAGAATATCCTGCGGAATGAAAAATACTGCGGCGATGTTCTGATGCAGAAAACCTATACGGTAGATTGTTTGACCCACAAGACCAAGAAAAACGAAGGCGAGGTGGAGCAGTATTTTATACCAGACCATCATCCCGCAATCGTAGAACGAGAGATCTGGGATAAGGCACAGGTACGGCTGGAACAGATTGCAGGCAAGCGGAGGCGTATTCGCCCAAAGCAGCAAAGGCTGGTTCCTTTACGAAA
>ENA-ORNW01000479-ORNW01000479.1-human-gut-metagenome-genome-assembly--contig:-NODE-479-length-39418-cov-9.218886_pt1 | contig 39418 bp, 37 predicted proteins | sample MGYA00242121_ERZ509034 | MGnify/ENA primary metagenome ERZ509034 (study PRJEB26280, sample SAMEA2338689) | human gut metagenome | biome: human gut; feature: human-associated habitat; material: faeces... | reverse complement strand
ACGAGTGGTTTTTTGTTTCGCACGCTCTGCGTACTCAACTAACTAAAGTACATAATAAAAAGGATAATCCAATTGCGGATTATCCTTTTTATTCTTAACGATGAGCTAATAATGTCTGTTTTAATTTATCTTCGATCTGTACAAGTTCTGCTTCTGCTAATTTACGACGTTCACGTCCATCTTTTTGAATTTTTATAGTTTCTTCAATTGTAGAGATTAAATCTTCATTCACTTTTTTTACAGTTTCTATATCTACAATTCCACGTTCTGTTTCACGTGCTGTTTCTATCGTATTTTGTTTCAACATTTCAGCATTGCGTCGCAATAATTCGTTCGTTGTATCAGTTACTTCTCGTTGCATTTGTAAAACTTTTTGTTGTCTAGATAAACCAAGTGCAATCACAATCTGACTTTTCCACAATGGGATTGTATTATATATAGCACTTTGCACTTTGTCAACTAAAACTTTATCATTGTTTTGGATAAGACGTATCTGAGGTGCCGTCTGTATAGCTATTGTTTTACTTAATTTTAAATCATGAACTTTCTTTTCAAAACGACTAACAGCATTTTCAAAATCACTGACAACCTGAACTGCCATTTGATTTTGCGAATTTGCAGCTTCCATACGCAATTTTGGAATAGTATGCTGTTGCAATTCCAAAATCTTTTCTTCACCTGCTTTTATATATAATTGTAACTCCTTAAAATACTCTAAATTTCTCTGATACATAGTATCAAACATTACAATATCTTTCATCATGCTCATACGAGCTTTATCTAACTCACCTTGTATCTTATCAATTTGCACAGATAATTTATCGTATTCAGCCATCATACTTTTAGCACTGCCTACTAATGAACCAAGAATAGGTATTTTCTTTATAAATCCTCCATTATTTTTACCGGCAATATCAAACCCTTTTACCTTTACCACTAGATTGCTAAGTAAATCTCCAACATAACCACTGTCTTTACTACGAATATTATTTAAAATATTATCCGAGAATTCAGCTATATTTCTCTGAGCATTTATACCATATTGTACTGAAGTTTGAGCATTCGTCAAATCTATATTTTCTTTTATTTCATCTATACGTTTTCTATCTTCTGGTGAAATTAGCTCTGTTTGCTTTGTAACTTGTTCAATTTCTTCTTTTTTTGTCATTACTTGCCAATCTTTGCCATTAGCATCATTATTAGTAGTTTGTGTTTTTGCTTTAATCAAATCATCTAAACTAATATCTGGCATAATCTTCACCCTCTATTCATATTATCTAAAAATTTATGATAAAAATCATCTTTATCCATAAACAAATATCTTATACCTTCTATAAAGCCAGCAATAAAAGGTATTCCTGTCCATGAAAATAATAAATAAAAAATCCCCATAAATGTTTTACCCAAATAAAATTTATGTGCGCCAAAACCGCCAAATAAAATTCCTAGACCTCCAGCGATTAATTTTTTACGTAAAACTTCATCACTATCAAAAAATTTTTCTGGTAAATTTTTTAATTTCCAACGCATTTTTTTCATTGGTCTATTGCACATATTATTTTTACGTCTATAACTAAAACCTGAATTTACTTCTTTATCATAATCATCATGTTTTTTTACATCAAAACCATCTGCTTTAATAGTATTTTCCATGACCTTTAATTCAGCATCCATATCCATCAATTGATCATTTATTAATTTCTCAAATTGTTCTGTATAAGCATTGCTTAATCCAAATAAAGTGCTTTTTGTTCTTTCCTTTATATCATTTACATTCTCTGTATTCAATTGTGTATTTTCTATTTCTACATATTTTTCAATTAAACCAGCTACAGTATCTTGATAGTAATCTATAAATCTTCTAGCTAAAGAGATTTTTTCTGGATGCTTTTGCAAATATCTCAAAATATTTGATGAAACTTTTTGCATCTCTTGCAACTGTATCTTTAATTCACTATCTTTTATATATTTTAAAGAACCTTTTATATAGTTATAATCTTCCAATGCTTTTTGATAACTTTCTTGTAATAACTTACTATTTTCGCTATCATCCAAATCTAAACTGATTTGTTTCTTCTTATTTGGTTTAAATGTCAAAAAAACACCTACACCCAAAGCAACCGCTCCAATAAAATTTACAAGACCGCTAAAATGGGTTATCATATCAAATCCAATAAAAGCCAAAATTGTTGTTATTATTGCTAAAAATATAATAAAACTAAACATAATTTTTATTCTCCTATATCTATTATAATAATTAAATTCTAATAAACTCATTTAAAATCCTGCACTCTAAAAATAATTATACAAAATTTATAGTAATTATGCTTGTATATCATATTAAAATTATATTAAAATAAAATTAAAATTTATAGTTAAGATTTTAGAAATAAAACAAAACTATATTAGGAGGCTTTTTATTTATGATATCTACAAATAGTATACTAATAGAAATGATAAACTACTATCAAGGAGATCCTAAACGTATTCAACATTTTCTCAAAGTACATAGCTTTGCAAAATTCATAGCTGAGCAAGAAAACTTACCTTCAGATAAATTATATATTTTAGAAATCGCTGGTTTGATGCACGATATCGGCATAAAAATTGCTGAACAAAAATACAACAGTAGCAATGGCAAATATCAAGAATTAGAAGGCCCTGCTCCTGCTAGAGAAATACTTGAAAAACTTCGCGTAGATGCCAATGTAATCGATAGAGTATGTTTTTTAATTGCTCACCATCATACCTATAATAACATTGATAATATAGATTATCAAATATTAGTAGAAGCAGATTTCTTAGTAAATCTTTATGAGGATAATTGTCCAAAACAAGCTGTAGAAAATGCATTAAATAGAATTTTTAAAACAAAGACAGGCATTAATTTATGTAAAACTATTTTCGATGTATAATTTTCTTTAAGTAGCATAATAGTAAACATTTTATATAATAGAATTTTTCAATAAATATCACAAAGAAAAAAAATATACCCAATCATATAAACGATAAACCCAATCCATGTATAGATAGTTATTTTCTCTTTGAAAAAAATGAAATAATCTACGATCTCAATTTATAAAACAACAAAACCGTTGGTATTCTTACCAACGGTTTTATTCATAATGCGTCCACATACGAATTATACGTATAATTTTTTCATCTTCTAATACTTCATATACTAATCTATGCTGAATATTAATTCTTCTAGAATAATATCCCATTAGATCTCCTAACAGTTTTTCATATGGTGGTGGATTTTGAAAAGGATCTTCCTTTATTAAATCAATTAATAATTTAGCTTTTTTATCTAATCCACTTGCTTTTAGCTTTGGAATGTCTTTTAATGCTTTTTTATAATATTCTATCTTATACAATTACCATTCAACCTCATCTTCTGAAACAAAATCTTCATTAGATGCTGCTTTAGCTTTTAATAAATCTTCTCTTACATTAGGTATAGAAGATAAATACATTGTTTCCATAAGATTTTTATAATCATCCGCACTAATTAATACCACATCGCCATCTTTAGTATTAATTGTTGCTACTTGATTATATTTAGCAACTTGTTCTAAAGTATTATAAAGATTCTTTCTAAAATTTGAAGCATTAACTGTAATCATTATAATCACCTCAAATATAGTATATCGTACTTATTAACGTACGTCAAAATATATTTAAAACTAAAACGATTATAATATATAACATATTGAATTATATTTTCAAAAATTAAAGCTAAAATATACATCTGAACTATATAGTTTAAGTAATAATTTTATTAATAAATATATAAATACTAACAATTAAAAAGAGAAAATATATTCATTGTAATTTGGGCACAAAATGGACACAACCCTATGTGAATTTAAGTCAAAATAAAGTTTTTTTAGTCATTTATGGGCACAATTATAAAAATAAAAACTCATGGGTTACCCATGAGTTTTTATCTCTAATTTTACTCTTTATTAGCTATACCTAATTTGCCAAAAACATAGAAAGAAAGGCTTAAAATCATGCCACAGACAACTGCAAGGCCCATACCTTTTAATTGTACAGGACCGATATTTACAGCAGCTCCACTAAGACCACTTATCATAGTTACGGCAGTAAGTATCATATTTTTCGTACTAGTATAATCAACTTTCTTCTCTATGAGCATACGTATACCAGAACAAGCAATAACACCAAATAACAATACAGAAATACCGCCCATTACTGGTACTGGAATAGCATGAATAATCGCAGCAATTTTACCAATAAAAGAGAAAAGAATAGCAAAAACAGCAGCTCCACCGATTACCCATACACTATAAACACGAGTGATAGCCATAACGCCCATATTTTCACCATAAGTAGTATTAGGAGTTGAACCTACAAAACCAGATAAAACATTAGAAACACCATCAGCAAATAAAGAACGATTAAGACCTGGATCTTTTATTAAATCTCTATCTACAATACTACTTGTAACAACGACATGCCCAATATGTTCAGCAAAAACTACAAACAATGCAGGCATGATAATCATAATAGCATGAATATTAAAAGTTGGTTCATAAAAAGTTGGTACTTGTACCCAACTAGCAGCTTCTACACCAGACCAATCTACAATACCCAAACAAAAAGCCATGATATATCCTGCAATTACTCCAATTAATACAGGAATTACACTTAAAAATCCTCTACCAATTACAGAAGCTAAAATTGCTACAACTAATGTAAATACAGAAGTAATCATTGCAAGCTCATTTGGAATTCCTTGAGATTGCATAGTATCACTTACAAAACCTGACATATCCAAAGCAAGTGGTGCAAGTTCAAGACCAATTACAGCAACGACCGCACCCATTGCAGCTGGTGGTAAGATAATATCAATCCAAGCTGTACCTAATTTGCCTACAACAAAAGATAAAATAATAAAAGATAAACCAAACGCTATAAATCCACCTTGAGCATCGCCATAGCTAAGTCCATTCGTAGCAAGTACTGCTAAAACTGGAGAAATAAATGCAAAACTAGAACCTAAATAAGCAGGTAATTTCCCTTTACAAATGATTAAATACAAAATTGTACCTATACCATTCATAAATAAAGCAGTTGCTGGATTTACATGAAGTAAAAAAGGAACTAACACTGTAGAACCAAACATAGCAAACAAATGTTGTAAACTAAGTGGAATTCCTTGCAACAAAGGCACTTTTTCTTCTACATCATAAAATTTTTTCATTTTGTCCTCGCTTTCATAAAAATATATAAAATTCCTTAGTTATTTTATCATAAGAAATCATATCAATCTATTTAAAAATAAAAATATCTTTCCAAAACCAAAAGTTTATTGCACATTCAGAGCTTTTAATTTATATTTATATAGGCAAAAATAAATTATTATTTTTCTTATATACTTCACACTATGAATAGGAGCAATTTTATGAATAAAGAAGAATATATGCTTATCGCTGCTCAAGAAGCCGATAGCAATTTAACAACTAATGAAGGTGGGCCTTTCGGTGTGGTTATTGTAAAAGACGGAAAAATCGTAGGTCGTGGTCATAACCGTGTACTTATAAAACACGATCCAACTTGTCATGCTGAAATAGAAGCCATTCGTGATGCCTGTCAAAATCTAGGTACTCATGATTTAACAGGTTGTGAACTCTATACATCTTGCTATCCATGTCCAATGTGCCTTAGTGCTACTATTTGGGCAAACATCAAAAAAGTTTATTATGGAAACACAGCTAAAGATGCTGATAAAATTGGTTTTAGAGATGATTTCATCTACAACTATATTGAAGGAAAATGCCAAGATATCTCCGTTTTAGATTTGGAACAATTTGGTAGAGATATCACTATAAAATCCTTTGATAATTTTGCACAAAAAACAGACAAAACAATTTACTAAAAACAAAGAGGATAAGTTTTATACTTATCCTCTTTTTATTATCATCAAATAGACAATTATTTAATTATATTATTCTTCTACTTTTTGATTAAACAAAGCCGCTGCAAAGTCATTAGCTACAAATGGTCGTAAATCGTCCATACCTTCACCGACACCAATCCATTTTACTGGCATACTAAGTTCAGATTTTAAGCCAATTACTACACCGCCTTTAGCAGTGCCATCTAATTTAGTCAATACCAATCCAGAAATAGGAGCTGATTTTGTGAACAATTCTGCTTGGCTAATTGCATTTTGTCCTGTTGTAGCATCTAATACTAATAATGTTTCATGTGGAGCTTCTGCTATTTCACGTTTAATAACCCTTTGAATTTTATTTAATTCTGTCATTAAGTTAGCTTTATTATGCAAACGTCCTGCTGTATCAATGATGAGTATATCCACTTTTCTTGCAATAGCAGCTTTTACAGCATCAAATACTACTGCTGCTGGATCCGAACCTTCTTCATGTTTAATCACAGGAACATTTACTCTTTGTCCCCAAATTTCTAATTGGTCAATAGCCGCTGCACGGAAAGTATCTGCTGCTGCAAACATGACATTTTTACCTTGTTCTTTATAATATCTACCCAATTTACCAATAGTTGTAGTTTTACCTACACCGTTTACACCGATTACTAAAATTACTGTAGGCCCAGATTTAGCGATATTTGTTTCATCAGAACCTTCATTTAACATCTCTGTAATACGTTTAATCAAGAATGGTTTTAAATCTTCAGGAGAGTTAATCTGTTTTTTCTTAATACCAGCACGAACATCGTCCATTAATTGTAAAGAAGTTTTTACCCCTACATCAGCTTGAATTAAAGCATCTTCTAATTCATCTAATAAATCATCATCAATATCAGCATAACCAATAATTACTTTTTCAATTTTCTCTGTTAGAGATTTACGTGTTTTTGTAAGACCTTCTTTTAATTTACTAAAAAATCCCATCTTTTAACCTCTTTCCTCAAAATCTTCTAAACGAACAGATATTAATTTAGATACACCAGCATCTTCAATAGTTACACCATACATAACATCAGCAGACTCCATTGTTCCCTTGCGATGTGTTACTAAAATAAATTGAGTGCGTTTGGCATAATCTTTTAAAAACTTCGCAAAACGTTTGACATTTGCTTCATCTAATGGAGCATCAATTTCATCTAATACGCTAAATGGTGCAGGATTATAAGTGAAAAATGCAAACAGTAACGCTATAACTGTAAGCGTTCTTTCCCCACCTGATAATACAGCTAGACTCTGTGGTTTTTTATCTGGTGGTTCTACTTCAATTTCAATACCTGAACTTAAGATATCTTCTTTATTTGTTAAAATTAATTTTGCATTGCCACCGCCAAATAAACGTTTAAAAATATCATTAAAATATACTTTTATTTTATCAAAAGCCAAGCCAAATTGTGTAGACATTGTTTTATCAATCTGTTCAATGATTTTCGTTAAATCTTCTTTAGCCTTGACTAAATCCTCAATTTGTTTACTCATAAAGCTATAACGTTCATTTAATGTTTCATATTCGTTGATAGCATTTGGATTTACAGGGCCAATTTCTTTTAATTCTTTGTCTAATTTCTTTAATTTAGATTTCAGCTCATTTTCATCAAGTTCTAAACGATGATTTAAAGCTTCTTGTGGAGTCAATTCATATTCTTCTTGCATACTTTGTAAGCATTGCTTAATTTCAGTTTCCAATTTAGCTACACTTACTTCACATTTATGAATTTTATCCTTGATAACGCCTACTTTACTTGCAATTTTAGCTCGTTCTTCGTCCATATCAGACAATTCACTTCGCATACCTAATTGTCTTTTATATAAAGTATCGTATTCTTCTTTGCCATCAGTTTTTAACTTTTCTAAATTAGCTACAGATTCTTCTAATTGTTTTAATTCAGCTAAACTATCATCAATGACTTTTTGTAATCCAGCCATTTCTTTATCACTATCAGCTAAAAATGCCTTAAATCTTTCTGCCTGTCCTGTCAGCAAATTCAATTTATCATTATAGCGAATAACTTCTTGTCTTGCTTCTGTACAGCTAATCTGTTTTTGCATTACCTTTTGTTGACGAATTTTTAAATCATGTTTCAATACTTCAATCTCATTGTAAATATCTTCATAAAGATTTTGTTTTTCATCAACTTGAGCTTCCATTTGAGCAATTTTAGCTATTTGTTTTTCAATATCTGCTTCGATAGCTGTTTTTTTCACGATTAAAGCAGATATACGATTGTCTATAGCTTTTAAAATATCTTCTTGATTTACAAACCAATTTTCTAATTGCTTAAATTCTACTTTTTTCTGTGCTAATAATAACGATAATTCTTGCCAATCTTTTTGCAAACGATTGATATTTTCTGCCAAAGCCACGCGTTTTGCTTCATCATCTTCATATTTATTTTTTGCATCACGCAATACTTTACGTTCACTAGCTAGATAATCTTTTAATTCTAATAACTCACCTTTACGGTGTAAATAACCTGCTTCCCTACTTTGGCTACTACCACCAGCAATAGCACCACCAGGTTGCAATAATTCACCTTCTAAAGTTACGATACGCAAACGATAATCATACAACTTCGCCAACTTTAAAGCATTATCCACATCATCAACTACTAAAATTCTACCTAATAGAGATTGAGTTATTACTTTATATTCTTCATCAATATTTACAAGTTCATCTGCATAAGCGATAAAACCATGTTTACCCGGTTCAATTTCAGTGCGTTTATTTTTATGTGGCTGAACAGTAGTAAGTGGCATAAAAGTTACGCGACCAAATTTATTTTCTTTCAAATAATTAATTGCTGATTTTGCCGTATCCGTGTCTTTAGTAACTACATTTTGCATAGCCGAGCCAAGAGCTACTTCAATGGCTGTGATAAAAGGATCTTCTACCTTTATCAATTCAGCTACAGCACCACAAATGCCCTTTTGCCATGATTTATCTGCTTTTAAAACTCTTTTTACTGCTTTGCCAAAGCCTTCATATGATGCTTGCATTTCCTGGAAAAATTTTACTTTTTCCTCTGCCATACGCACATTTTGACGAGTTTCATTGATAAATTCTGTAGCCTCTTTGCAAACTTTTACAAGTTCATCTAAATTGCCTTGTTGAGAATTTATACTATCTTGTTTTAATTGAACTTTCTTGCTAAAATTATCAATTTCTACCTGTAATAACTCCTTAGCTGTATTCTTTTCAATCTTTTCATTGATAGCATTTTTATGAGCACTATGTTGATTTTCAATATTTGCCTCTATATCAGACATATCTCGCTTTAACAATAATAATACCTTATTTTGTTCTTCTATCTGCTTACGTTTCTCATTATCTTGCTCTTGCTTTAATTTAATTTCTTCTTCTTTCGCTTTAATATCATTTTCTACTTTTTGTACACTTAAATTTTCCTCTTGCAAGGCAAGTTCCAATTTATCTGCAGTATTATTAGCAATTTGAGCTTTTCTTTTCAGTTCCTCTCCATCAGCTAAAGATATTTTTAATTCTTCTTTTGTCTGATTTTGTCTTTCCTCCAAACGCTGTTGAGACTGACAACTCTGTCGTATACGTTCTTGTAATAAAGTAGCTTGATTGCGACTGCGTTCTATTTCTTCATGGATTTTTTGATTATTTTCACCAAGTAATTTTATTTTCTGTTCTAATTTATTTATCTCACTTTTTTTAGCGATTTTTTCACTTTCGGAAACAGAAACTGTAGCCTCTAATGAAGCTCTTTCTTGTTCATAACCTTTTATCTCTAAATCTAATTTATTATTTTCGGCTGAAAGATTTTCATATTTATACAAAATTTGCGTGAGTCTACAATCTTTATATTCCTTGTCAATAACATTATATCTTTTCGTCTTTTCAGCTTGTTCTTTTAATGGTTCTAACTGTTTCTCAATCTCACTTACAATATCATTTAAACGTACAACATTTGCCTGTGTATTATCTAATTTGCGTACAGCTTCTCGTTTTCGTTCACGATATTTAGTAATTCCCGCACATTCTTCAAAAAAATATCTTCGCTCTTCTGGCTTTGTATTTAAAACTTCATCTACTTTATTCTGACTAATAACACTTATAGAATTTTTACCCAATCCTGTATCAGCAAATAAATTATAAATATCCTTTAAACGACATTTTGTCTTATTGATTAAAAATTCACTTTCACCAGAACGAAATATACGCCTCGTAATCATTACTTCCTGAAAATCTATCGGCAATTTACCATCACTATTATCAAAAGTAACTGATACTTCTGCTGCCCCAAGCGGTCTTCTTGTGGAGCTACCTGTGAAAATAATATCCTCTGCCTTATTTCCACGTAAATTACGTACATTTTGTTCCCCTAATACCCAACGAATGGCATCTGTAATATTACTCTTACCACTTCCATTGGGCCCTACAATTGCTGTTATCCCCTCATCAAATTCTACTTCTAATTTATCTGCAAATGACTTAAATCCATAAGCTTCCAATCGCTTTAACAGCAAAATTTTCACCGTCCATTATCATTATCTTTTCTTATTTCATTAATATTATCTATCTATCGTTATTTGAACTATTGCATCTGTACCAGGTAAAATTTTATCTTTTAATTCATCAGGAAAAGAAATTTTTGCAGCAGTTGTTAAATTTTTATTTTCTTCATCTTCACTATCTTGATGTGTTACCTCTAAAACAGTACCAGTCAAATCCATGCCATCAATGGAATAATGTACAAATTGCCCTTGATGTACTTTTGCATACTGTTCTTCTGTAAGTGGTGCTTCAATCCATAAATTTTTAGTATTACCTACATTGATAAATACATCACCCTGCTTTAATTCATCACCTTGTTTAAAATCTGTTAAATATATAATGCCACTAACTGGTGCTGTAATATCTGCATAATTATCATCTGATTGTGCTTGATCCAAAGCTGCCTTTGCCTGATTTAATTGAATTTGTGCCGTAGCTAATGCTTCAGATAACTCTTTCGATGGAGCAGATGTAGTTGGTGCACTTGATTGTTGTTGCACAACCTGTGGTGTACTTGCCGCAGCTAAAGCACTCTGTGCTGCTGCATATTCAGATTGAGCTTCAGCATATTGTGTTGCACTTACTGCACCTATAGAATACAATTTATCCATTTTTTGTTTATTTGCAGCTGCCGCATCTAATCTAGCTTGAGCTGCTGCCACATCACCTGTAGAAACAGTAGTACTTGTAACTGCTGGCTGACTTACTACCATAGATGCTTTTACCTGTTGCTCCAAATTATCATAATTTGCTTTTGCTTCATCATATGCTTTTTGTAAAGCTTCAATTTGTTCAGGTGTTACAACAACTTTCATCTTAGCGATGACTTGCCCAGCTTCAACTTTATCACCATCATTTACCAAAAGTTCTGTCAATGTGCCATCATTTTGAGCTACTACCATGACTTTAGCACTTGTAAGTTTTGCGTCATTAATATTAATAATTCCTTTTCCTTGATTCCACTTATAAACACCAAAAATAGCTACAACAGCAATAAGTAAAATCACAGGAATACTATACACTATAAATGGCTTTATCTTTTTTGTAATATCTTTTTCCATGATAATACCTTCATCCTTTCCAATAAAAAAATCCTTTCTCATCTAATATATATTTAAATGAGAAAGGCTGTATATATCTTACAGCTAGTATAAAAATACCACAAAAAAATAATTTATACAAGAAAATAGCCCATTTCTAATCAAATTATAAACAAATGATAATTTATTTTATTAAACTTGTTAAATACTGTTTTACATCCTCAATAGAATGGCAAATAGCATCTGGTTTTTTAGCTTTTACGGCCTCTTCTTCTATTCTTGTTCCATATAGTGCAGAGGCTATTTTTATGCCAACTTGTCTTGCTGCATCAATATCAGTTGGAGCATCACCTACATAAATAACTTCATCTTTAGATAATTTATATTCATCTATAACTTCTTGCATCATCTGTGGCTTTATACCACCTATTATAGAACCTGTTTTTACTTTATCAAAAAGATTTTCCATGTGATATTGTTTCAAAGATATCTCGCAAGTCTTTGCTCCCTTTCCTGTGGCCAAAATTACTATGATATTTTTACTTTTTAAATAATTTATTAAATCTAATACTCCCTCAAATGGTCTTGGAGATATTTCTTTATGTAATCTTGCATAAGCTTCATACAATCGTTCACATGCTTCATCATAATATTTTTTATCTACAAATTTTAATACACTACCTTCTTCTATAGGTCCGAAAGTAGCTGCTATTTCATCATCAGATAATGTTTTATCCATAAAAGGACTAACAGCTTCTCTTATCGACTCAATAACTAATTTTAAAGTATCTCCTATAGTTCCATCAAAATCAAAAATAACTGCTTTTAACATAAGCTTGCTGAATAATCAGCATTCACCTCTTTAATATATTTTTTAATTAATTATCCAATAAACTAACTTTAAATTCAATAATAAAAGAAATAGCCCTCTAGAAAAATCTAAAGAACTATTTCCTTAATAATTAGTCTTTATATTTATCGATTTGTTGATTTAATAATTCAACATCATCAAAATAATTTATTTTCATAGCATCTTTTACTTCATGTAATGTCTGTTGAGCTACTTCACGAGCTACTTCAGAACCTTCTTTTAAAATCTGATATACATAAGCAATATCTTTTTGATATTCTTTACGACGATTTCTAATTGGTTCAAATTCTTCTTGTAATACAGCGTTTAAGAATTTTTTAACTTTAACATCACCAAGACCACCACGTTGATAGTGTGCTTTTAATTCATCTAAATTATTATAATCAGGTAGATATTTAGCAAAATGTTCATCTTTGCAGAATGCATCTAAATAAATAAATACTGTATTACCTTCTATTTTACCTGGATCAGAAACTTTAATATGATCAGGATCAGTATACATACTCATTACTTTTTGTTTAATAACATCTGGTTCATCAGATAAATAAATACAGTTTCCTAAAGATTTACTCATTTTTGCTTTTCCATCAATACCAGGAAGACGTAAACAAGCTTTATTATTTGGAAGTAAAATATCTGGTTCTACTAAAGTTTCTGTATTGTATAACATATTAAAACGACGAACAATTTCTCTTGTCTGTTCAATCATTGGTTCTTGGTCTTCACCAACTGGCACAGTTGTTGCCTTAAAAGCTGTAATATCAGAAGCCTGACTTACTGGATAAGCTAAAAAGCCAACAGGAATACTTGCTTCAAAATTACGCATTTGAATTTCAGATTTAACTGTAGGATTTCTCTGTAAACGAGATACAGTAACAAGATTCATATAATAACATGTCAATTCACAGAGCTGAGGAATTTGTGATTGCACAAAAATTGTAGATTTTTTAGGATCAATACCACAAGCTAAATAATCTAATGCTACTTCTAATACATTCTGACGAACTTTTTCTGGATTATCTGCATTATCTGTAAGTGCTTGAGCATCAGCAATCATAATGAAAATCTTTTCAAATTCTCCAGAGTTTTGCAATTCTACACGTCTTTTTAAAGAACCTACATAATGACCAATATGTAAACGACCAGTAGGTCTATCTCCTGTTAAAATAATTTTACCCATAACTAACCTCCGCAATCTATTACTAATAAACTTTATTATTAATATTTATATATTTAATATAATATAGATTTAAATCTCTTTTGTAAATATCAATTTAATTAAGTATCTATTTTATTCATCTTTATCTATGCTTAACATGGATATTTTGTATTATAATATAAATAAATATTCATATTGGAGATGATATTATGGCTAGAAATTTACCTCAACAATTACGTTATGACAAACTAGGTCCTAATGTAGTAAAAGCTTTAACTAAACGTCATTTTGAAGCTTATTACTGTAGCACAAAAGAAGAAGCTCTGGCTCAAGCAATTAAATTAATCCCTGAAAAAGATATAGTTTCATGGGGAGGTTCTATTTCTATTGATGAAATTAATTTATTATCCTATGTAAAAGAACATTATCAAGTAATCGACCGCGATAGTGCCAAATCACCAGAAGAACGACTTGACCTCATGCGTAAAGCTCTACTTTGCGATACTTTCCTTATGAGCTCTAATGCTATCAGTGAAGATGGTCAATTAGTAAATATCGACGGTAACGGCAATCGTGTCGCTGCCATGATTTATGGACCTAAAAATGTAATCATAATAGCAGGCATGAATAAAGTTGTAAAAACGCTAGATGATGCTTATGCCCGTGCTAGAAATATAGCTGCTCCTAGCGTTGTACAGCGTTTTCCTAATGCTAAAACACCATGCAATCAGACTGGTGCTTGTCACGATTGCTTATCTAGTGATAGTTGCTGTGCTTATATGGTTACTACTCGTATTTGTCGTCCAGCAAAAAAAATAAAAGTTATTTTAGTAGGCGAAAATCTAGGTTTATAGTAAAAAGCTCTCAGAAATTCTGAGAGCTTTCTTCATCTTTGCGATATAACTAAACCAACAATAGCTAATACCATACCAATTAATTTATATAAAGTTATTGGTTCATTTAATACTATATAAGCAGTGATTACTGTAACTACAGGACAAGCATATATATATACTGTTGTTTTCACTACACCTAGATACTTAGTAGCAAAATTCCATGTTAAAAAGCAAATAGCTGAAGCAAATATCCCCAAATATAACATATTTGCTAAGTTCACAGGTTCTAATAAATATATTAAATCAATATCAAAACCCATAAATATAACGGGCGGTATCATCAAAATAACACCATAAAGAAAAATTTCTCTAGTAACTACAATCATATCATATCTAAATGCACATATTTTTTTCAATACTACAGCATACACAGCCCATAAGATAGCAGCTCCTAAAGCTAAAATATCACCTTTAGGATTTATATTCAAACTACTTTCTTCAAGAGCAATAAAAATTATACCTATCATTGAAATTATAAAACCTAAGATGAACGGCCCTGTAATTGTATGTTTTCGTAAAGTAAAACTAGCTAAAATCGCTGCAAAAAAAGGAGCTGTTGTCGTAATAATACCTACATTTGAAGCATACGTATATGTCAATGCAATATTTTCCATTAAATAATACAGAGTAATCCCTGATAATGCTGCTATAACTAAATATAAACGATGTTCTTCATGTCTTAGTTTCAAAGGCTCAGGTCTAATTATATATAAAATACTAAGACCAATTATAAATCTTGTTAATAATATCTCAATTGGCGAAAAATCAACTAATAATATCTTAGTCGATATAAATGTTGTTCCCCAACAAATGATTGTAAATAATGCCAATAAATGACCTTTAATCATTGTCCCCATAAGTAAAGCTCCTTTATGTTAAATTTTGTTCTATATATTGCAAACAATATATTTTATTTTTTACAAGTTTATAAATAGTATTATCATATAAATATCTATCTTGTTCTTGATTATAAAAAGCTCTACCTGTTTGTGTATCTTTTATTAACCAACCTTGTTTTTCCATAAATATATAAAACTCTATTTTAGTTTTTATATTTAATTTATTTATCTTATCAATTGTTTTTATTAAATTCTCTATTAATTTATAAAATCCTTGTTTTTTTTCGGATAAATATATTTTTTTATCTAAATCATATTGAAGAGTTTTTCCCCATATCATTTCAATATTACTACGTAGAATTTTATCATCATGAAAAGTTTTAGCTAAAGTTTTATCACTAACTTTTCTATTTTCATCAATATAATTAAAGATAAAATCTTTCTTTAAACGTTCATGTTCCAGTTTTATACCAACTTTTAATAATTCCTGTTCAAAATATTTAAAGTTTTTATTTCTACTTTTATTTAAAATATCTATTATTTTATCATAAACTGTTTTCTGCCACGTTAAATCTCTAAATTGTTCTCTTAAAAAGCTATATTTTTTACGCATATTATATTCATGATTTTTGTTTTGAGCAAATATATCTCTTTCAATAACTGATAAATTATATTCTCTGCATAATTCATCAGAACTATATTTTAATTTTTCTAAAGTTTTATTGGCATGTATTTCTATGGTTTTACCTGTTATAGCATTCACTGAATTGATGATAAAGTGATTATGTATATGTTCTGTATCTAAGTGAGTACATATACATACTTCAAAACCATCTTGAGCAAAATTTTGCATTGCCCATTTTTTTCCTATTTCATGGGCTTTTTCTGGAGTTATTTCATTTGGCTTAAATGATTGCTGAAAATGTTTATACATTTCACTATTTCTATTATCTATTGCTTTTCGATATAATTCTTTTGTGGCGATCATTGTGTCATAAATATTTTTTAGTGAACCCCAACAATTCAATGAAGTCATTAATTTTTTTCCTGTTGGTGTGATTATTTTTTCTTCATTCGCAATATAATTTAGTGCTGCTTTTAAGCTTGATTTTGTTTTTCCTGCTTTAACGACTTTAATAATTGCCAAAATTCATCACATCCTTGTTGTATTTCTTGTAGAAGTTTTTCTGTATTTTCATCTTTTGTTTCTATTTTATTAGATAGTTCGTTTACTTTATTTCCTAGGTATTTTATTTGTGATATTGTTTGTTCTAGACTTGGAATTATGTATATTGGATTGTTGTTTATACAATCTATTACAAATTGAGTTTTTGAGAGTTGTGTTTGTTTAAGTTTTTGTTTTATTAGTTCATTTTGTTCGGGAGTTAATCTTATATTTAATTGTAGGCGAGGTGATTTTTTTTTCATTTTTCTTCCTTCTTTCGTCTAGACTTTTGCTAAGCTTGCTTCTTTACTTCTATCCTTTCCTTTTACTATATATTATGATTCTTTTTTCTGCAATATTTTTGTAGACATTTTGTTGTTTTTTATATTATAATTTAAGCAATGGATAATAATTATTATTTTATAAGAAATATTGATTTTGTATTGTAGGTGATTTTATGTTAGATACTGTTATCATCGGCAGTGGGCCTGCTGGTCTTGCTGCTGCTATATATGCTTCTCGTGCTGCTTTAAATTATGTTGTTTTGGAAAAAGCAGGTTATAGTGGTGGTCAGATTGTCACTACTAATGATTTAGATAATTATCCTGGTATGCCTAATATTGATGGAGCTTCTTTTTCTATGGCACTTCAAGAACATGCTGAAAAATTAGGTGCTGAAATTAAAGAAGCTGAAGTAACTGCTATTAAACAAAACGAGGATAATACTTATACTATTGAAGTTAATGGACAAGAACCAATCTTGACTAAATCTGTAATTTTAGCTACTGGTGCTAATCCTCGCACTTTGGATATTCCTGGAGAACAGCAATATTTAAGCCGTGGTGTTTATTATTGTGCTACTTGTGATGGTGCTTTTTATCGCAATAAAACAACTGCTGTTATTGGTGGCGGAAATACTGCTCTTGAAGATGTTTTATTCCTTGCCAAAATCTGTGAAAAAGTTTATTTAATCCATCGTCGTGATGAATTACGTGGAGATAAACATTCTCAAGAGAAAATTTTTGCTATGCCAAATGTAGAATTTGTAAAATCTGCTTTGCCAAAATCTATCAAAGGGGATAAAAAAGTTTCTGCTATTGAAATTGAATATAAAAAGACTGGCGAAATTGTAGATATTCCTGTAGATGGAATTTTCGTGGCAGTGGGCATGATACCTAATAATCAACTAGTACCTGATTTTGTCAATACTGATGATGCTGGTTATGTTATTGCTGATGAAACAGGTAAAACAAATGCTAAAGGCTTTTTTGTAGCTGGTGATTTACGTACTAAAGATTTACGTCAAGTCTTAACTGCTGCTTCCGATGGTGCTAATGCTATTAAGTCTGTAACCGATTATTTAAACGAAATTTAATTCTATAATGAAAGAGCAATACTAATTATTAAATGTAAATTATTAGTATTGCTCTTTTTTACTACGCTTTATTTTTTTCAACTTATAAAAAGTTTTAAAACTAGTAGCTTGTGAAAAATTTTAAAACTAGTTATAATTAATTTACTTAATTTATATTAGGAGAGTGCTTTACTTTGATTAAAGTTAAACTTATGAAATATACTGCTGAGCCAGAACGTACTGTAGCTATGGCAGCTCGTCTTTGTTATTCTCCTGCTGGTGCAGAAGAGTTATCTGAAAAAATGACTGATGAACAAGTCACAAAACTTGTAGAAAAAATTATCAGCATGGGCCATGCTTCCACTATGGAACATGTTACTTTTACTTTTGCTATTGAGGGTATTTCTCGCGTACTCTCTCATCAATTAGTACGTCATCGCATTGCTTCTTACTCTCAACAATCTCAACGTTATGTAAGTGAACATGATTTTGAATATATTTTACCGCCATCAATCGCTGAAAATGATGAAGCTAAAGCAAAATTCGAAAATCTAATGCATACAATTCGCCAAACTTATGATGAATTAGTTGCTATGGATATTCCTAAAGAAGATGCTCGCTATGTTTTAGCTAATGCTACCGAAACAAAAGTCTTAGCAACATTTAATGCTCGTTCATTACTTAACTTCTTTTCTCTTCGTTGCTGTAATCGTGCTCAATGGGAAATTCGCCAAATGGCATATTTAATGCTCGCTGAAGTAAAAAAAGTAGCTCCTCTTTTATTTAAAAATGCAGGTGCAACTTGTGTTCGCACTGGTCGTTGCCCTGAAGGTGCTATGACTTGCGGTAAATTTAAAGAAATGCTCAAATTACGTGAAGAATAATTTATAAAATATTAATAAGAAATGGAGATTATCATGCGTCCAACAAAAAACAAACCTAAAAAAGATAAAAAAAATAAATTTGTAGTAAGTCCTCGTCCAAAGAAAAAAATTAATGATGTGCGTCAAGCCAGACCAAAAAAAATAGAAATTAGTGAAGATATTTTACTTGGTCGCAATGCTGTTCGCGAAGCTTTAAAAAGTGGCCGTTCTATCAATCGCATCTTGATCGCAGATAGTGCTCATGGTGGTTCTATGCCTGAAATCATGACACTCGCTAGAGAACGCCGTATCATTGTGCAAAATGTAAATACTGAAAAACTTGACCAAATCTGTGGCGGTCAACGTCATCAAGGTATTGCAGCTTATGCAGCTCCTGTTGATTATGTAGAACTCGATGATATTTTAAACCTCGCCAAAGAACGCAATGAAGACCCATTCATTATTTTATTAGATGAATTAGAAGATCCTCATAATCTCGGTGCTATCTTACGTACTGCTGACGCTGTTGGTGCTCACGGTATTTTAATTCCTAAACATCGCAGTTGCCCATTATCTTCTATCGTAGCCAAAACTTCTGCTGGAGCTTTAGAATATGTTCCTGTAGCTCGTATTGGTAATGTGGTACAAACTTTAGAAGAATTAAAACAAAAAGGCCTTTGGGTAGCTGGAGCAGATATGGACGGTACAGAAAATTATTATGACGCTAATATGACAGGCCCGCTCGTTTTAGTTATCGGCAGTGAAGGTCGCGGTGTTAGCCGTCTTACAAAAAATGCTTGTGATTTCATCGTTAAAATTCCAATGCGTGGCAAAGTAAATTCTTTAAATGCTTCTAATGCTGCTGCTATCTTAGCTTATGAAGTATTAAAACAACGTACTTTAAAACAAAACTAATTTAAATTAATATCTCGATAATATATAAAAATAGCCATTTTCTTTTTATTATTTTATAACTAAGAAAATGGCTATTTTGCTTTATTTAATTGTATTACCGTTTATACTTCTCCACCAAGAGATTGTTCTATATGCTTTTAAAGTTTGTTCTACTTCTACAGGTTCATTCCCATCTAATTTACCAATCTGCTTATTTGTTATCCAAACGCCATCATTAAAGCCTACATTTGCTTCTCTTGTTAAAGCTTTACCTAAACTATAATATTCAAAGCCTTGCGGTGCTATTAATTCAAATACCGTTGCCCCAATATTAATATGACCGCCAGCCACTTTATCTGATAATATATTTTTCGTAATACCATCACCATAGATAATACATGGTACAGTATATCTATTAAATAATGTAGGTTTCGCTTCTATATTTGTTCTATCAGCATGGTCACCAGTAATTACAAATAGATTTTCTTTAGGATATATTGTTTCAATATCTTTAACAAAATTGCCAATCACTTTATCTGTATACCAATAATGACCTAATTTATTCAATAAATCTTCATCATTTTGCACATCTACAGGTAATTTAGCTCGTACTTCTTCTTTCGGAAAACCTGCTTTTGCTAAATCTACACTATAAGGGGCATGATTTGATACAGATAAAATCACATATACTGTAGGTTCATCATTTTGAGCTACTTCTTGCTTTAACTTATCAAAAATAAATTCGTCATCACAGCCCCACACATTACCTGATGGATATTGATAATCTGATGCACAATGGAATTCATCAAAACCTTGTGCCAAAGCAAAATCTTTTATTCTTTCCCAACCACTAAAACCAGCATACCAAAACTGTGTTTTATATCCTAATTTTTTTATCTGTGGTGCAAAAGATGTTGCATATACCTGCTTATATGACTCATATTGATGATTAGGATATATATTTACATCAGATAAACCACAAATAATAGCATTTACTGCCATAGGTGTAAATGCACCATTAGGCATGAAATTATGTGTATATGTTGCATTATCTTTTTGCATAATAGCTCGCATATTTTCGCCTAATTGCAAATTTGCATATTCATCTAATAATGGCCATTGAGCAAAACTTTCACCGATTATAATAAATATATGTTGTTTCTTGTCAATTATATTACCATGAGCTTGATATACTAAATTACTATCTATTTTACTTAAGTCTTGTTTTTGCAGACGATAAGCATCACTATTTTTCGCTAAAAACTCTATATCTTGAGCAATATTTTCCTTATGCACGCCATAAATCACGCCATTATCAATGCGTTTTTTAATAGAATATCCTCGATAGATAGCCTGTATATCATCTAAAATTATCTCATTAAGAAAAGTATCCTTTGTTTTTGCACAATTTTCCCAATGAATGGATTTTGCATACGAAAAACTAGCACCAAAGCGTACAAATAAAGCAAAAACTAAAGTAAATACTATCACTGATATTTTAAATACAAGATTTTTTTCAAATTTAAAAGATTTTTTTATCCACTGCCAAGCAAGATACTTTTTCAAGATATATACGACTATAGCTGTAAATAAAATAATGATTACTGTACCTTCCAATAAATGATATTGCTCTATCATTGTATAAAATAAAGCTTTTACATCATCATTTACAGCATTAAATACCATTTCATTAAAATTAGTATGAAATTCCCTATAATAAAAATATTTTGCTACAAATAAAAAATTCAATATAAATAAAAATACTGCTGATAATCCTAACCTCAATTTATCTAAACGTTTATTTATCAACCAACCTATTAATGTAACAAAAATAAATGTAAATAGCATAAGCACGCCTGCTGTTTTTAAACTAATTCTCGCCCCATAATAGATAGTCAACAAAATATCATTTAAATTTATATCACCAGCATAACTTTTCATCGTTATCAATGAAATTACACGTAATAAATTTAAATATAACCAAACAAAAATAAATAACTTGAAATCTCTTTTCAAATTATAATTAAAACTCTCCCATTTTAACTGCAAAATCATTCTCCTAACTTAAAAAAATTATTCATTAACAGCTTCGATTAAATTTCTCACTAAATTTTCATCTACATAATCATAACAAGCTTTATTTTCACCTTGAGCAAATGCATAATTCACAAAATCGCCAAAAGTCGTTTTATCTTCTTGCCAAGCCCTACAAGATGAATGTATCTGCTTTACTTTTGTATATTCTATTAAATCTTTTACATTATCTTTATTAATACCACTACCTGCTAAAATCTCTATTTTTGCTCCTACTGTTTCTTGTAAATTTCTAATAATTTCTTTTCCTTCTACAGCTGTTGCTTTCAGTCCACTAGTTAATACTCTATCTACCTTTAATCTTATTAATTCATTTATTGCTGTTTTGTCATCTTTTACACAATCAAAAGCTCTATGAAATACTGCTGTCTTACCATAGTGATGTACTAAATCTACCATTTTTTGTGTACATTCTAAATCAATTGTTCTATCTTCAGTTAAAAAACCAAAAGCTAATCCATCAGCTCCACGCTCTAACAAAGCTTTTGCTTCAGCAAAAATCTGCTTTTTTTCTAAATCACTATAACAAAAACCTGCTCCTCTTGGTCTTACCATACAAATTACCCTTAATTTAGTATGTTTTTTCACTAATTTTAACGTAGATACACTAGGTGTTAATCCGCCTAAATGTAATGCCGAATTTAATTCTATTCTTTCAGCTCCTCCATTATAAGCATTGATAGCATCTTCATAACTCCCACAACAAATTTCAACTATTTTTTTCATAGTTTTACCTCTCTTATTTGATATGTTTATTATATACCATTTTGCTAGTATTTAAAAATATATGCTATAATACTAAATTATATATCTTTAATATTTTATAAAAGGAGACTAAGAATTATATTATGTTAAAAGACATAGCAGAAAAATATTACATACAAGGTTATAATTGTGCCGAAAGCCTTACTCGTGCAGGCAATGAATATTACAATCTAAATCTTGACGACAAAGCTTTAAAAATGACAGGAGCATTTGGTGGTGGCCTTCAAGTTGGTGATATTTGTGGTGCTTTAAGTGGTTCAGCATGTGTTATTTCCAGCAAATATATCGAAACTAAAGCTCATGAAACTGATGATTTAAAACCTTTAATGTTGAACTTTGTCAGAGCTTTCCAAGCTCATTTTTCTTCTAGACTCTGCTGTCAAATTAAAACAAAATTTTTCTCTAAAGAAGTTCACTGCTTAAATACAGTAAAAGCTACTGCTGAAATCCTTGAACAAGTTTTAACTGAATACGAAAAAAATCATTAATTTAAAAAACCTAATCTCTTGTTATTTAAGGGATTAGGTTTTTTATTAACAATTTTCTTTACAATTACTACAACCATTACAAATAAGTTTACTAGCACATTCGTTGCATTTTAGCTTGAAACTTCTTTTATACAATTTTTCTTTATCTAATAATCTTCCAAATTGATCGTATAATTTAAATACTATTTCTTTGCCTTGATAATTCATTTTAGATCTAAAAGCCATTTTACTTTGCAAATCCTTTGAAGGTAAATTATATATTTTTTTATCCTTCATAAAAACTGTTCCTGTTTCCATAAAACAAAATGTAATATTTGATGTTACGCATTCTTGTCGCAAGTTTTTCACCCAATCAAAATCACAAACTCTAGCTCCATTATAATTTTCCCCTCCACAAATCACTTGCTCAATTTCTCCATTTTTTAAATATTTTGCTATACTTACATTCTCTAAAAATGGAGCAACTATTATACCTTTATGTTTAAATGGCAAATTCAATAATATAGGTATTCTCTCATCTGCACGCTTTTGATTTTCACAAGTTACATACAAAAACACATTTTCCCAACCATCGCCCCAATTTTTAGGTAAACATGCTCTTATTCTTTCTGCTCTTTTTGTTATCAATATAAATATAACATCACTTCTAGCTTTTATTATTCGCCATGCTTCTTCTCGCCACTCATCGCCTTCCTTTAAGAAAAAATCTGATGTCATACAAACCCTTATTTGTTCACCGCTTTTTATCTTATATTCACCTTGTTTATTTTTAGCTAATGGATAATAAAAATTTGCCTTTACTTTATAGATATACGCTCCACTATTGCCTCTTATCTTATCTAAATAATACATATAACAATTTTTACAGCCTTCACTATATTTAAGACAACCATGCCATGGGTTCCATATATCGTGCATTTTTTCACCTCCTAAAAATTAAACAAGCTTTAAAATCAATAGTCTAAAGCTTGTTTAAATATTTAAAATCCATTACTATTTTCTCTATATGCCTTTTTGTGTGCCCAATAATAATTTATAAGTTCTTTAACTCTAATTCTAATTTATTGATTTTATCATTTAATGTCGATTTTAATTCATTGATTTTTTCTTTATCAATTATAGAATCATCTTCATTTTCTTCTTGTCGCATAAATTCTCCATTGATAAAATCATTATCATCTGTCTCAACTAAATTATCTATTTCTAGCTCTAAATTATTTATCTTTTCGTCTAGTATAAATTTTATCTGTTCAATCTCTTCTTTAGTATATGCTGTTTCCTCTTCAATTATAAAATCCACATGATGATTTTCTTCCAGATATAGTTCTAATTCGCCATCAGTTATTTTTTTATCTAACATAAAACACAACCCCTATTAACAATTTAAAATTCTGGATATTGCCATATTTTTAAAATTATATCCGTCAATATATTCGTTCTTCGTTGAATAGCCTTTTTATCCCATACATCACATTGAGCAATACTTTCATTTAAGTTCAAATGACTATGTTTAAATCCACTTTCACAATTCACTTTTTCGTAAAAAGATTTATTGCTCATTTCTGCATTATAACCTGTTAGCGTTAAATTACCTAAAGTATGCAAATACAGACTATGCACCTCTTGCCAATCTTCACCTAACATTTTTTGCCATGATAGATTATGTTCTATATTTTGAGGCATAATATGTTCTATAGTGTAATTTGCTGTATTTAAATCAATGGGCTCTTTATGATAATAATTTTCTAACGCTTCTAATAAATATTTACGCAAGCGGAAATGATATATATCCTTCGTTTGCAATTTTTCTCGTACCTCATAATCAGACGGAAATCGCTTATAACTTGACTTAAATACAAAAGCTTTAATTACACTATTAGCATAATCTTTTTTATTTACTTCTTGATATAAAGTAGCAAAAGTTTTACTAAGTGAATTGGTCGGTATTTCACAAATAGCTCTTCGCCATAGATAACTCATCACCACTTGCAAAATCCTTATAAAATCATTTTTAGTTAACATCTGCTTACTATAGTCATCATACAATCTAAGCAAAAATGGATATGCCACATGACTATCTAATTTTTTTAATTCTCGCCAATAAAATTTTAAGTCATCATCTTTTTCTTGCAATAAATCAATACAAGCATAATATTTCGCATACGTAAATAATTCTTTTAATATAGCAAATTTCTCGCAATTATTATCTAAATAATAACGCTTAAAATTCTCATATACATTGTTTATCTTACAAATATGTCCTGTATCATTTTTTAAAGTCAAAAAATCACGAATAAAATAATCAAATTTATTTAAATCATTTTTATAAATATCTTCACCGAATAATTCTTCCATCGGTTTCCAATATGTCTTATACAACAAATTTTGCTTTTCTGGCGTTAAATCCATCAATAAATAATTACGCAATAGATCCGTCTGTGATAAATCTTTACCTGTGGAATTCATACTTTCAAAAATCATCTGGGGATTATCACTATCTTTATCCAAAGAAATCGATACTAAACTCAATTTGAAAATTCCTGTATAAATATCATCTATTTGTCCATGTTGTTTTACATATTCTTCTATCTGGGCATAAAAAAATTCATAACATTTAATGATATTCATAGCAGGCTTATTCACTGTAAATAATGTATCATCTACCAATTTTATATACGTTTCTTTATCTTGCACATTCAATAATAATTTGTATCTATCTTCATCTACTTCATCACTATTATATAAAAATTGATTTTTTATTTTTGCTAAATTAATAAATTTTGTTTTCAAATCAAATTTTTGTACATAATCTTTTATCGCACATAATAAAATAGAAATTGTCGTCAAACGTTGTTGACCATCAATCAATAATAATTGTTGAGGTCTTCCCGCTGGTGTTCCCATATCAATATACACAATAGAGCCAATAAAATGATTTTGTTTTTCTTTAAATTTACTAGCACGCAAAATATCCAACCATAATTGTTCATATTGGCTTTTTTGCCAACTATAATTTCTCTGAAAAATAGGCACTATGAATTGACGAGATGTATTTAATAATTTATTTAATGTTGTTTCTCCAGCTTGCAAAAAATCATCTCCTGAAATATTAATAAAAATATATCTAATTAAAATTATGTATTAAACTATCAATATTATTATCTTAATTTTATCCTAATACCTATTTTTTATAAAGACAAAAAAATAAAGCTGACTAGTACAATAAGTCAGCTTTAATCTATCAAATATACATTTCCATCGCAATCTCGTCACAATTTGGAAATTTAGGACAATCGATGCAATCCTTCCAAACCTTTTGAGGTAAATCATCTTTTGTCACTACTTTAAATCCTAAACTACCAAAGAATTTATCTTGATATGTTAAGGTAAATACCTTCCTTATACCTAAATCTTTTCCTTCTTCTATGAGATGTTTTACAATATTTGCACCAATATGACGACGTAAAGCTTTTTTCGCTACTGCTAAAGTGCGGACTTCTGCCAATTCATCCCAAACTATATGCAGACCTCCTACACCTAGTATTTCGCCATTTTCTTCAGCAACATACATATCTCTCAAAGTTTCATATAAAGTATTTCGTGAACGTGCTAACATTACTCCTTCTTGAGCATATAAATTTACTAAATTGTATATTTCTTCAACATCGTTAAATGTAGCTTTACGATAAATCATCAAAACATCTCCTCAATATAATTATATCAAGCTTTCAATAATGCAGAAGGGCAAATATCTTTGAGTGGACACTCTCCACATAAAGGATTTCTTGCTCTACAAAGTTTACGACCATGCCATATAAGCCAATGATGTGCATCTGACCATTTTTCCATAGGTATTGCTTTTTGCAATCCTTTTTCTACTTCATTTGGAGTACTACCTTCAGCTAATTTCAAACGATTGGATACTCTAAATACATGCGTATCCACAGCTATAGCAGGACGATTAAAGGCAATACTAGAAACAACATTTGCCGTTTTTCTGCCTACACCTGGCAGTTTCAATAACTCTTCAAATTGCTCTGGAACTTCACCATTATAATCACTACATAATTTATGACAAGTAGCTATTATATTTTTTGCTTTATTTCTAAATAGTCCACAATCACGAATTTCTTCTTCTAAAGCAGTAACACCCATCTCCAAAATCTTTTCTGGAGTATTGGCCTTGGCAAATAAACGAGCTGTAGTTATATTCACACGTTTATCCGTACACTGTGCTGATAATATAACTGCAATCAATAATTCAAAAGGATTATTAAAAATCAAAGCTGGCTTAGCATCTTTATATGTCGTTTCTAAAATCTCCAACATTTCATCTTTTATTTTTTTAGTTATTTTCATAAAAACCTCATTTTTATACATTAAAGTAAACTTGTAAACCTAAGTATAACACAATCAAAATATTAAATCTAGTACAATCATAAACTTAATCGATCAATTTTGAAAATATGGTCGCAAAAATAATGTAACAAAAAATATAATCGCTGCAAAAATAGCAATAGTTGCCCCAGTTGCAATATCAGCATAATAAGAAATCACAAGTCCCAAAATTCCTGCACAAATGGCAAAACAAATAGATAAAGCATGATACTGTCTAGCATTAACTGCTATATTTCTGGCAGCAGCTGCTGGTAAAATCAATAGAGAATTTATAATCAATAATCCTACCCATTGAATGCTTATGGAAACTACAACAGCTACAATAGCAGCAAAAATCATTTCAATATATAAAGTCTTAATACCTCTACTAGCAGCAAAACCATCATTTATACTAATTATTAATATTTGATTAAACAACAAACACCACGCAATGACCACAACAATAAAAGTTATGAATAAATATGCAAGTTCACTGGCTGTAATACTTAAAATATCACCAATAAAATAAGAAGTATAATTATTAAAACTGCCACCATGTGACATCAAGATAAGACCTATAGCTATACCAGCCGAAGAAAAAACACCAATAATTGTATCTGTAGAAGCACTACTGCGATGTTTTATATAAGTGATCAATGCTGCAAATATTATCGAAAATACAATCAACGAAATAAGCGGTTCACCACTACCTAACAATACACCAACAGCTACCCCAGTAAAAGCTCCATGACCTAATGAATCAGAGAAAAACGCCATGCGATTGCTGACAACCATAGTGCTTAAAATGCCCAAAAGTGGAGTAATCATCAACACAGCCAAAAAGGCATTTTTCATAAATATATGATTTGTCCACGCAAAAGGTAAAATCACATCTAAGCAATTGTAAATAATATCTAACATACTTCGTCCTCCTCTTCTAATGGAGCCACGATATTTCCAAATAAAGTCTTTGTTTCTTTGCGATTAAATACTTCCTGTGGAGTGCCTTTACAAATCACTTTTTTATTTAATAAAACGACTTGATCAGCATATTGGGCTACAAGTGGTAAATCATGTGAAATCAAAACGATTGCCATATCTTCTTTTTCTCTAAGTTCAGAAACAATCTCATAAAATAATTTCAAACCATTATGGTCTACCCCAGATACGGGCTCATCTAATAACAATAAATCTGGCATAGGATTCAAAGCTAGAGATAACAATACACGTTGCATTTCACCGCCAGACAAAGCTCCTAATCTTCTATCTATCAAATGTTCAGCTTTTACCCTACGCAAACTTTCTAATACCTTTGGTCTTAGTTTTTTCATACTGCAAAGCCATACAGGATATTTTGATAAACACGCTGCGAAAAAATCCATTACACTAGTAGGTGAAGTACGATCAAATCGCAAATATTGAGGAACATATCCTATGATTGGATTTCCCGTGTGCTTTCCTTTAGCATCTACATAATGCAATTTTCCACTATGCGGTACTTGCCCTAAAATACATTTTAATAAAGTTGATTTTCCAGCTCCATTTGGCCCGATCAAAGCAGTTAATTGCCCACAATGAATGTGCATATTCACATCAGTAAAAATTTCTGTATCACCCGCATGAGCTGAAAAATTTTCGATTTTTGTACAACAAAGTTTACTGCAATCTTCAGATGAAGCATTATGATGATATTTTCTTTTAAACAAAATTACACCTCACAAATACATAAACTAAATAACGCAGTATACCAAATATAAAAATTGGCAATACTGCGTTAATGTCTTAATTTTATAAAATTTAATTAAGCTTCTTCTTCGAATTGGTCTTTACCAACACCGCATAATGGGCATACGAAATCTTCTGGTAAATCTTCAAATGCTACACCAGGAGCTAAATCGTAATCTGGATCTCCAAGTTCTTCATCATAAACCCAACCACATACAGTGCAAACCCATTTTTTCATAATTAATAGCCTCCAATATATCTTATTTCTTTTAGCCTTTTTATACTAGGCATCAATTCGTTTTCATATTACACTTATATAATATAATTAATACATCTCTTTGTCAACTATTAATATTAATTATTATCCACAAATAATTATATTTTAAATATTTATTAAAATCAACGATTTAAGCGTTTACAGATATTTTGATAAAACTCATAAGGAATATTTAAATTATTATTCGTTCCACTACCTAATTCTACAGATGGTCTATTACCACCATGAAAATCAGTTCCGCCCGTTGGCAATAAATCATATTTTTTAATTAAATAATGAGCAAATTTCTCATCATCTTCAGTATAATTAGGATAATATGCTTCCATACCATCTAATCCAATTTCATGTAAATATTTTATATTTGCTTCTTGTTCTTCTCTTGTATAATTTTTAAATCCTATCTTTTTATGAAAATGGGCTAATGAAGTAACAGCTCCTGCCTGTTTCATAGCACAAATCGCATCTTCAGCTTTAGGATTTTCTGTTATTTTTAAGTTCAAATTATTAAAAGCTGGATCAATATATCTATCCCATAAATATTGGATATCTCCTGCTTTTGATTTATCAGATACTAAATAACGCAAAATAGCATATTTATCCAATGCTCCTCCAGCAATAAAAGGCTCTACCTTCGCTACTGAAATATCTAGACCTTGTTTTTGTAAATAATCAATAACAGATACTATTGATGATTGTTTTTTCTGTCTTAATTCATGATAAAAATCTTTAAAAGCTGTACTTTCTTCATCAAAACCCAAAGCTACTACATGTATTTGATGATCATTATAATTTAAACTTAATTCCATACCATGAATAAATTCTACACCATATTTTTCAGCACTTTCTTGAGCTTCTTTATTTCCATATATAGTATCATGGTCAGTCAAAGCCATTGCCTTTAGTCCTTCGTCTTTAGCCAATTTTATCAATTGACTAGGAGTATACGTTCCATCAGACATTGTAGAGTGTACATGTAAATCAATCACACTATTTATCCTCCCTTTATTCTACTTTTATTTACAAAACTAATTATATTATTAATCTTACACTTATTTTCATTATAATTAAAGCCAATTAAACAAAATATTTTTCCTAACGCTTTTCAATTGACATCTTATTTACTTCTCTTTAGGATAAATAATATAAACTAATTTTAGAAATGCGGTGAATTTATGTCTGATGTTGCAATCATGGAATATAAAACCAGCTCCAAAGATTTATATTTAGTATCATGTGGCTGGGAAAAATGTGGTGCTACACATTCTTATGGGCCAGCTGTTCGCAATTATTATATGCTTCATTTTATCTTGAAAGGTCAAGGGCATTATTATCTAAATAATAAACATTATAAATTAAATGAAAATCAATGTTTTCTCACAGAACCAGGAACAGTAACTTTATATAAAGCAGAACCTACAAACCCATGGACTTATACATGGATTTGTTTCAATGGCGATTATGTGCCTCACTTACTTAAACAGTCAAATTTAAATACAGATAATCCCATTATCAATCTATCTTGCAATCAAACCATCTATGAAATAATCAAAGAAATGCTCTCTTATCATCAACTCACACCTGCAAATGAATGTTATCTACAAAGTAAATTATATCTCATTTTTGCCAAACTTCATGAGGCTTTACAAAGTGTTTATAACAAAGTCGAATTAAATAATAGTTTTTATGTAACTAAAGCGATTGAATATATCGAAAAAAATACTTTTACTAATTTAAGTGTAAATGATATCGCTAGATATCTCAATATCAGTAGAAGTCATTTATATGCATTATTTAAACAAGAATTAAATACTTCACCACAACAATTCTTAACTAATGCCAAAATAGCAAATGCACGTGAACTTTTAAGCAAAACGAAAATTCCTATTTATAGCGTAGCTTTATCATGTGGCTATAAAAATGCTTTTGCTTTTTCACGTGCATTTAAACAAGTTACGAATATCTCTCCACGAGAATATCGTCAACACTATCTCCAACCAAACGATTTAGTAAAATATTAAATCATTCAACCATAGCTAAGAAAGTTTGATAACGTATTGAATTTGGATTAAATTTCAAACCAGTTTCTTCAAACCATTGATATTTGCAATCTATACCATGGTCTTTATCTTGCCAATGCTCTGGGCAAGTAGTTTCTTCCCAATCAACAGGAATTACATGATGTTCTTGCTTAGATGCTACTTTTAAAATCTCATGTAATTCTTGTTTTTCTGTTTCATTTAAAATATTTGGTCTAACAGAAATAAATAAAGGTGTTCCACTTTGCGCTAATACATCTGCCCATTGTTTATTCATTGACCATGAAATACCGCCATCAATGCCTACACAATCAGCATCAATTTCATAGAATTTGCCATGCTGAGGTAAACGGAAAGCTAATGTATTCACGCCCATAAATCTAGTTCTTTCCCAAATAACACCACTTGTATCATCACCAGTACGATTAATATGCATATAACCTGCACCTAAATGACCTATAGTATTACAGCCAAGTATCAAAGTCTCTCCATTAGAAGCTTCCACACTTGCATCTAAAATAGCTTTATATAATAATTTCACCACTTCAGCACTTGTCAAACTATCATCATAAAAATGCCAACCATCATCTGTTACAAGTGGACTCATTTGAAAGCCCCATTTGCCAAATAAATCAAAAGTAGAAAAATCATGTTTGATTAAAGTATATCCCCAATTACAAATTCTCTTGATATCTTCTTTAATATAATTGAGTGCTTCTGGATTAGTTGGGTCGATACAATTATTATGTGATAATCTCCACTCATTTTTTATATTTTCATCTTCATTTAATAATAATCTCACCCAAATACCTGGACGCACGCCTTTTTGCACTAATTTATCAGCTAAATCTTTCATATCTGGGAATTTTTCATTTCCCTTTGTCCATGGACCACCATTATATTCATTTAAACGATGATGTTCTTGCCAACAATCATCAATAACCATATATGGTTTATTTTCTATATCTTTTGTTAGATTTAAAATATAATCACAATCAGCTAGAATTTCACTTTCTGAACTTTTGCCATAAGCATAATACCAGTTATTGCTACCATAAACAGGATATTTAGGCAAAATTGGGTCTTCACACATCTGACCGCAAAATTCTTGCATAGCTTCAAAACTAGTGCAATCACGCATTTCACAAGCTATAACATCAGCAAGCTTAATCACTCTACCTTTTAGATTTACACCGCTACCACCACAACGAACATCTAAAAATAAAGTCATACCTAAAGAATCCACTTGCCAAAAACACATTGCTGAAGGTCTTACTTTTACCCCATAACAAGCAGATTTTGCTTCACTTTTAGCACAGAAATACCATGGCATAAAACGATTTGGATTCATACCTTTCCATTCCATATCACCATATCCACGTTCCCATGCATCACCTAAAAAACGAACATTTTTATCCCAACTCAAATTATTCCATCTCAATTTTATCCATTTCACTTTTGAAGTTTGAGCAGTAAGAAAAATAGCTAAATGTTCATTATCCTGATTTAGATTGACATTTATATCATCTAAATTATAATCATCATTTTCCCATTTAGCAGTCACTGTTTTTGTTTCTGTGGTCAACTCAACAAAATCCGGTCTATTTATTTTTAATATATTCTTTAGCATAAACTCACCTCATAATTTTTGTTTTATTATTAATTATGAGAAAATTATATACTTTAAAAGCCAAAAATACCATGATTACATAAATTATAAACATTGCTAAATGTTTTTATAAAAAATAGCCTAGACTATAAAACTATAATCTAGGCTTTGATTTTTATTTTAAATATTCTACATGACTAGCATAGGCATTATGATTATGAATGGACTCAAAGTTTTCACATTCTACAGAGAAATAATTGATATCATCTAATGTTCTAAGTGCTAATACACAATCGCGTAAAATATCTTCTACAAATTTCGGATTTTCATATGCTTTTTCTGTTACATATTTTTCATCTTCACGTTTTAATAGTGGATATAATGGGCAAGAAGCTTGTGCTTCTATCAAGCTTACAATATCTTTAATATTTATAGCTGTTTTTTTGCCATCATAATTTATCTTTACAGAAATAATACTGCGTTGATTATGTGCACCATACGCTGAAATTTCTTTACTACATGGACAAAGAGATGTAACTGGTATTTTTATAGCTAGTGTAAATGGCATAGAGCTTTTATTAACTGTTTTCACAGCACTTATTTTACAATCTAAATCCAATAAAGATTTTTTACCACTTACAGGAGCAGTCTTCTCTATAAAGTATTTAAAACTCATAGATAAATGAGCTGAATTAGAACTTAATTTTGCAATAGCTTCATCTAAAATATTGCCAATTTCAGTCTGCCCAATAGGATTTGTATGCCACTTAGTCAAAATTTCTTGAAAACGACTCATATGTGTGCCTTTATATTCCATTGGCAAATCCACAGTAAATTTTAATCTAGCCATAACTGGCTGACTATGCTGTTCTTGCTTTATTTGTAATGGTAAATAAACATCGCTGATACCCACTCGTTGAATGGCAATACCGCGTTTATCTACTCTATTTTGTACATCTTGCAAATTTTCACTCTCCGTTTTCATAAGCAATATGATTTTTAGTTACATCATTATAATTTTTTTCATAAGCAATAGGATCTTTAATACCAGCTTCAGCAAAACCTCTCAAACGAAGTTTACAACTATCGCAAACACCACAAGCTTTTTCTCTGCCATTATAACAACTGCGAGTCAAATGATATGGTGCTCCTAATTTTGTACCTAATTGAATGATTTCTTTTTTAGATAAAGATTGTAGAGGTGTTACAATCTTTATTTTTTTGCCATCAACAGCAGTTGTTTTACAAGCATAATCTGCCATATCCTGGAATTTCTGGATAAATTCTGGTCTGCAATCAGGATATCCAGAAAAATCAACTGCATTAACACCGATAAAGATAGCCTCTGCTTTTACTACTTCAGCATAACCTAAAGCATAACTTAAGAAAATCAAATTTCTTGATGGTACATATGTTACTGGCACATCATTATCTTTGCGTTCAACATTACCTTCTGGTACTTCAATATTTTCATCAGTTAATGCAGAACCGCCAATAGCATTCATATTTGTATCAATAATCAAATGTTTTTTTGCACCAAAAAATTTAGCAATTTCTTTGGCACCTTCAAGTTCAATTTTATTGCGTTGATGATAATTAAAACTTATAGGATATAAATCATAACCTTGCTGTTTAGCTACTGCCATACAAGTTGTGGAATCTAATCCACCAGATAATAAAATAACGGCATTCATTACATAATCCTCCTTCACAAATTCAATCAATCTATCAAATTATTAATGATTAATTACTATATTTAATCTCTCTGTCGTTGAGGTACTACTACTGCTGGTTTTTCTTGTGGAGCAGGAGTTGTTGTAGTTGTATTATCATGTGTAGTATTTGTCTGTTCATGTTGTTCTGTCTTAGATGTGTTTTGAGTATTATCATGTCTGTCTGCACTACCAGAAGAAACAGTCAATTCTATTGTACTACCAGCTTCTACCTGTGAACCAGCAGATATACTCTGTGCTGTTACGCTACCAGATGAAGCACTAGCACTCACATTAAATCCTTGTGCTTCTAAACTAGCTCTAGCAGAATCTACAGATTGTCCTACTACATTTGGTACAGATACTTTTTTGACTTCTTCTTTTCCCTTACTTACAACAAGGTTTATACTTGTACCTTTTTTAACTTTATCATTAGCACCTACAGATTGTTTCAAGATAGTACCACTTGGTTTATCTGAATACTCTGCTGTTACTTGACCTACTTTTAAGCCTAATTTAGTAAGTTGACTTTCAGCTTCGCTTTGGCTCATACCTACCAAATTGATCATATTGATTTCTTCTCCGCCTTTACTAACATATATAGTAACTAGACGATTTGCTTTTACAGTCTTTCCTGCTTCTGGAGTTTGAGAAGCGACTTTACCTACCGGCACGGAATCATCAAATGTTTCTGCTACTTCTACACGCAAGTTTTCAGCTTTTAATGTTTCTTCTGCTTGAGCTTGACTCATGCCTACTACATTTGGCACTTCCACTGTTTCGCTACTCCAAAAATCCCCATATGATAAAAATGCACCTACACCAAAACCCAATACCAAGATTAAAATCAATCCCATGATAAACTTTTTACCAAAGAAACTTGTCGATTTTTGTTTTGGTACATTATTTGTAACTTCTTGATATACAGGCTTATTATAATTTGGTGTTACTGTTGTTTTCTTTGGCTCAATATTTTGTAATTGTTCCATTTCTTCACTAGTAAGCACTCTTGTTGCAAATGGATCTTCTGTTGGTACATTGACCTTTGTAAATGGCTTTCTTTTTGCCTGCTCAATTTCCTTTATTAACTCTGTACTGGAAAAACGATTATCTGGATTTTTATCCATTGCCTTTAATACTATAGCCTCAACAATTGGCGGTATATCAGGACGTAATTCATGTGGTGGAATAGGTGGCTCTTGAAGATGTTTTATAGCAATACTTACAGCAGTTTCACCTGTGAAAGGCACTTTACCTGTAAGCATTTCATACATTACTACACCTAAAGAATAAATATCTGATTTAGGACTAATAGTATGACCTTTAGCTTGTTCTGGTGAAAAATAATGTACAGAACCCACAATAGAACCTGTATACGTGATTGTTGAAGAAGAAGTAGCTCTAGCTATACCGAAATCAGCTACTTTCACATGACCTGCCTCATTGATTAAAATATTATGTGGTTTTATATCACAATGTACAAGATGATTTGCATGGGCATTTTCTAATGCTCCTGCAATTTCTTCAACAATTTCAAGTGTTGTATCTATATCCAAAGGGCCTTCACGATTGATTTTATCTTTTAAAGTTTCCCCTTTTATATATTCCATTACTATATAATATTTACCATCACAAGAGCCTACATCATAAATACTAACAATATTTGGATGTGATAATTTAGCAGCTCCTTGGGCCTCACGACGAAATCTTTTTACAAATGATTCATCACTTGTAAATTGCGGATGTAAAATTTTAATAGCCACGAAACGGTCTAGCATTTTATCGTGAGCACGATAAACTTCTGCCATACCACCGTCGCCTATACGTTCAATTAATTCATAACGATTGTCTAAGAGCGTAGACATTTTACTTCCCTTCCTTTGCTAAAATACTTGTGAGTATACTTTTTATAATAGGTGCAGCCTCACTACCACCAAATCCACTATTTTCTACGATAACGGCAAATGCAATATCTTCATTTGGCATATTTGCACAGCCGATAAACCATGCATGGTCTTTACCTGTAGAATTTTCAGCAGTACCTGTTTTACCTATCATTTCAATACCAGGAACATTGGCTCTTGTACCTGTACCATGATTAATAACATTCTTCATATCTTCATAAATAATGTTTATTATTTCTGGTGAGGATACTTGTCGCCAAGTCATTGGTTGATGTTGTTCCAAAACACTATTATCTGGAGCTGTAATTTCTTTTACTACAAAAGGTTTCATCATAATACCATCATTACCAATACTTCCAGCTAACATAGCCATGCGAAGTGGTGTTACGAGTAAAGTAGATTGTCCAATACCTACTTGAGCGAGTTCCCCATCACTTAAATTATCAAAATCAGGTAATTGCGGTTTATTATTGATAAAATCCGTATCAAGTTCTTGATCATAACCAAAACGAGAAAAAGTATCTTTTAAGCCTTTACTACCTAAACGTATACCCATAGTCCCAAAATAACTATTACAAGATTCTTCTATAGCTTTAGCTAAATTTACACTACCATGAACCTCACCACTACTATCAGATAAAGAGTAACCTCCACTTAATTGTAAAGCACCAGTACAATTAACAACTGTACCTGTATCAGCTACTCCTGTAGTCAATGCACCATCACCTATCATTGGTTTAATTACTGAACCAGGTGGATATAGCCCTTGACTTGCACGATTTAATAGCGGACTATTTTCATCTACGCGAAGATTATCCCAATCATCATCGATTGTATTTGGGTTAAACATCGGTCTACTTACCATTGCCAAAACTTCTCCAGTTTTGCGATTCAATACGACAACAGCTCCTTTACGATTACCTAAAGCATCGTAAGCAGCTTGTTGATAATCAGCATTCAGTGTTAAATGAACATCATTTCCCACATTTTGCTCAAAGAGCTGTGCTATTGGCCCTAAAGCGTGCAATACTAAATTATTACCTGCAAGATAAGTATTTTGCGTACTTTCTATACCAGCATAACCTAATTTATCACTTACATAACCAATTGGCGAAGCAAAAACTTCTCCATAAGGATACACTCGTTTAAAATTATTTTTTTCATCAATATTAGTATCAGCAAGTACAATACCATTTCTATCCAATATTTTACCTCGTTGTACCTGTGCAGCTTTTTCTGCTACATGAGAATTATGGCTATCTTTTAGTAAAGCTTCTGCTTGATACACTTGAATATATGCTAAATTAATAAAAATTATTGCAAATAAGCCAATAAATACTTTTACAATTGTATATATATGTTTATCTATATTATTTTGTCTATGCAAACTTATCTCTCCTTGCTACTAAGTGCATATAATAGCCCTAGTGAAATGAAAGATGAAACCATAGAACTACCACCATAACTAATAAAAGGTAAGGTAATACCTGTAAGTGGTAACAGCTTAGTTACACCAGCTAAAATAATAAAGGTTTGCAATAACAAAGTTATTGCTAGACCAAATGCCATCAATTTATATTTTTCATTAGTCAATAATAATGCAATCTTGGTACCACGTATAAATAATAATAAAAATGCTAACAATAAGAAAGTTACACCTATCAGACCAAATTCTTCACCAATAGCTGCAAAAATAAAATCAGTATGAACCTCTGGTATTAGGCGAGGAAAACCAAAAGTATATCCTGTCCCAAAAACTCCGCCATAGCCAAAGGCAAATAATGATTGCACAATCTGATAAGCACTGCCCATTGGATCATCCCAAGGATGTAACCAAATAGCTACACGTGTCTGTACATGACCAAATAATAGATAGCTTATATATGATGATAACGAAAAGAATAATAATGCTATCACTACATATATTTTCTTTCCTGTAGCTACATAAGTCATGATGACAACAATACCAAAGAATAATAATGCTGAACCTAAATCTCTAAGACTTACGAACATTAAAATTGATGCACTCCATATCAATAACAATGGAGCTAAAAATCTAAATGGCGGTAAATGAATAAATTTCCAACCTCTACTAGGTAATATCAATACATTTTTATTTTCAGATAAAAATGAAGATAAAAAGGCAATAATAAATAACTTAGCAAACTCTGAAGGTTGTACCTGAATAGGTCCCAAGATAATCCAGTTACGATTACCACTTATATCTGTACCAAATATTAGCACTGAACAGATAATAATCAAAGCCCCCAAGCCCAATACATAAGGATAATTCAATAAATCTAAGATTTTATCTGCACTCATTACTATTACCAAAAATACAATAAGCCCTATACATATCCACATGATTTGATGAACATATAAATCTGGCTTTAAGCGTAAAATCATAATAGCACTAATACTTGACATAAACATAACTAGCGATAATAAATAATTATCTGCATTTTTTCGCATCTTCGTACTTATTATTTGTACTGCGATAAAAATAACAGATAACACTATTGCTGGAATAAATGCTTCAATAGTCAAATTATTATTTTTAATATTAACTAATAAACTTCCTAAAAATAATAAAAGTATTGAAAAAACTAATGTTATATATCCATTTTTTATCATGATATTTCCACCACAATACATGTAATATTGTCTTTTCCGCCGTAATTAATTGCTCTTTGTACTAATTGTTGAGCCTTATCTGTTACATTATTATCATAACAGATATTTTTCAACTCATCATTATTTACCATATTAGTAAGACCATCAGAACAAATAATAAATTTATCTGCTTGTAAAATATCACAATAACCTGTATCTACATTTAAATTCACAGAAACACCAG
>ENA-ORNW01000460-ORNW01000460.1-human-gut-metagenome-genome-assembly--contig:-NODE-460-length-40369-cov-4.352731_pt1 | contig 40369 bp, 37 predicted proteins | sample MGYA00242121_ERZ509034 | MGnify/ENA primary metagenome ERZ509034 (study PRJEB26280, sample SAMEA2338689) | human gut metagenome | biome: human gut; feature: human-associated habitat; material: faeces... | reverse complement strand
CCGCCAGCAGCAGGAGCAACGCCTTGCTCATCATCGGCTGACGTTCAAGGTGTCCGACACCGCCACATCCGCATCCGAGTCATTGTTGAACTCGACTTCCCACTCGAAGGCATTGCCGAAGTTGTCCTCCACCGTGATGGTCAGGCTCTGCGACTCGTCGCACTCCGAGGTGTAATACAGGCGGAACTTCTCGTTCTCCAACAAGTAGCGGTCGTTGGGCAGGAATACCAAGCCGTTATCCAGCTTCAGCGTACCTTCGCCGTCAAACTGGAAGTAGCGGATGGTATAGACCGCCCCGTCAAACTCACCCTCACGCACCAGCTCGCAGCGTATCTCCGCCGTTTCGCCCTGCGCCAGTTCCTTCGGCACGGGCATGGTCTCCACCGTGAACGGGTAGGCTTGCGTCACGTCCAAGTCATCATCGCAGGCGGTGAAGCCTATGGAGAGCATACCCACGCAGAAAGCTGCCAATGATTTCACTATGTTTCTTTTCGCTTTTTGTCTGTTGTTCAATTTATTCATGTTCATAATCTGTTATAGTCTGATGGATTTGTTTTTCTTTTCGTTCTCGCTTTGAGCCTGCCTTTCGGCAAGTACCCTTTGCAGGTGCTCGTTCAAGTCCTTGCACCCGTCATAGATGCCGGAGCAGTCCGATACCCTTCCGCCGTAACGTGCAAGCAAAGCCCCCAGCGTCCGCCGTCCGGCTTCGTCATTGTCAAGGTAGCACTTTATCCGCCCGTAGCCGTCCAGATGGCGGTACGCCCTCGCCACGTTGGACACCGAGTTGAGCACGAGGTGGTCTTCCTTGCCGCCGATGCCCAGCGCACGGGCGGAGAGGTAGTCCATGAAGCCCTCGTACACGTTGCAGGACGCCGAGCCGACCGACAACAGGGTCACGTCCTTCGGCGGCACGCAGCCCTTGAAAAACGGGTTGCGTATCTCGTAGCCGCCGCTTTCATTGCCGAAAGCCACGGCGAAATACCGCTTGCCGTGCGTGGTGTAGCGCATCTCCTTGCAGTTCGCTATGGCGACGGCGGACGGTATGCCCCTCTCTTGCAGGTAATGGAGCAGCGCCCGGTTCTGCAAGGGAAGCACCTCCACATCCTCGAAGCTGTGTCCGTCGGAACGGTGCGTATCAACGGCTTTTTGCGGTCCATAGTCCTGTGCCGGCATACCCGCCACTTCCGCCACATACCTCGCTTGCGTGAGGAAGTCGCCCGTCTTGATGAACTCGCCTGCCAATGCGAAGATGTTGCCGCCCTTGCCCTCGCCGAAGTCAAACCAGAGGTTCTTCTCCGGGTTTACCTTGAAGGAAGGCGTATGCTCCTTCCTGTAAGGCGACCTGTACCAGACGGCATTGGCACGCCTTTGCACGGGATGATGCCCCAGCCGGGCGAGGAAATCCTCTATCGGAAACCGTTTCATCGCTTCTATGTCCATAGGCATCCGTCAGTTGATGATGAACTTGACACCTATCCCGTACTCCGTATGGCACACCCCCATGCTGCCACCCCAGAGGAAACGCTCCCTGAGCGAAGCCGTCAGCGCGATGAAGTCCGCGAGGTACACCTCCATGTCCAGCGTGGCGGCGCAGCCATAGACAAAGGCATCCCCGTTGTTCAGCCTCGCCCCGTCGTACAACGTCTTCTTGCCCCAGTTCACCGTTTCGTACCCGGCAAGGGCTGACGCGCCCGCATAGAGGAACACCATCTTTTTCGCGTCCGACAGGAAGTTGTAGTAGAAGCCGCCCTCCGCCGTGAACTGCGCCGCAGGGATGGTCGTACTCCTATAATCATGGTTGGTTTGCAGATATTCCACCCCGTACACCCACTTGTTGCCGCCTTTTGCGTAGCTTGACAGCGTGGCTCCCAGCACATAGCCGTCCGCCCCGATCAGCCCGGCTTTCAGTTCGATGCCCCGCATCTTCGGCAGGCACCGCTGGGCTTCCGCCCGTCCTGTCAGGAGGACGGACAGAAGCGTTACAAGGAAAAGGACTCTCACTTTCATCGCACACGCAGCTCGTTGATGGTTTCAGCCTGTACCAAGTCCTCGTTCTCCACGGTAAACGTCTGGTGGCGTCCGCCGTCCTTCTCGTTCATCTCCACCACGAGCTGCTTGCCGTCGGGGATGGTGAACTTCGGAAGGCAGAACACCGTGCGCTCGGACTGCTTCCCGGCTACACGGACGGCGTAGTTGTAGGCGCGGAGCGGGAACAGCACCTGTTCCTGCATGGCGGTACGCTTCGCCACCTTCTTGTCCACAATCTTGAACGTGATGTAGTCCACGTCAAACGGCACATTGCTCTGGTTCTTTATCTCTGTGTGGAAATACAGCAGGTCATTGTGGACATAAATCCCTTTCAGCAGGTACTGGATGCCGAAACGCTTGCAGCCGATGTGCTTCACCTTGCGTTTGTCCTCCTTGTGCAGCGACTTCATGATGAGGTGCACCAGCATCGGGCTTTCGCTGCCCAGTTCCTTCAGGTAGATTTCCTGCGCGTTGTTCGGTCGGTTCACCGTGCTGCCGTCGTGGATAAAGTCCTTCATCTCCACGTTCAGGATAAGCGGCTCGTCGGCGTATTTCACATTAAAGGTATAAAAGCTGCCATCCTCCGTGATGACGCTCATGTTCGTCTCGCTGCGGAAGTCCCTGACCGTCGCCTTCACACGGATGACGTTCTCCGCGCCGTCCGCCTTGCCCGCTATCAGGTTGGGCGAACCCAGGTCCACGTAGCGCACCGCCGCCGGAAACAGGATGTGGACGGTCTTGCCATACGTGACTTCCAGACCGTGCGGCGGTATCATGCGGTCGAACATCAGCTTCTTCGTCAGACCGTGGTACAGGTCGCCGTCCTCCTCCGTCTGCGGATAGACGTCCTTCACCAGTTCCAGCCCGTCCTCCTTGGCGGTGGCGGTGCTGTCGTTCGTCACTCCCTGCGCGTAGGTCGCACAGGCGATGCCCATCAGCAGGGCAAACATTGTCATTACTTTCTTGATACTCATTTTACGTTGGATTTAGTGGTAAATAAAAATTGGTTTGTTGATTATTTTTTCTTTTTTCGCCTTTATGTTTTTAGGCTGTTCATTCCTTTTCTTGGTACAGCAGCACCCTGTACCCCGATTTCAGATGCACCTTGACCGTGCGCATCCTTTTCGAAATGTACTGCGAGATGCCCTGTATCGCCCCGCGACCCAGATCGGAGGCGAGCTGCGCCCCCGCGTCGGTCGATATGTTGATGCTGCTTCCGAGCGAGCTGCCCATGTTCGCCCCGATTTCCTTTGCCGCGTCTATCTCCATCGAGCCGGGTATGAAGATCCCCGCCTGCCCGTCGCTGTCGTACACCTCCAGTTCTACCGGGATGATGCTTCCCCCGTGTTCCAGCGAGGTGATGCCGATGCCGAGCCTTTCGCCCTGCAACCGTGCCGCGCCCACAAGGGGCGTGTTCCGGGGAATGACGCGCCCCGACACGCGCATCGGCTCCAGCAGCCTGAGCTTCACCGTCTGCCCGTCCGTAATGGTCTGGTCGCCCTGCACGCAGGCGGCGATGGTGTTCTTTTCCGAGGCTTCCGCCGTGCCGATGGCGGTGTGGAAACCATAGTTCCGTTTACCTGCGTAGTCAGCGATAAAAGCCGAGTCCGTCATGGGCTGCGGCAAGGCGGACACCACCGCCGGACGCACCCCGCTTACCGGTTCCGCCTTCATGTTCCTTTCGTCAGCCTTGGCGGATGTTTCCGTCCCTTCAGGCTGTGCGGTCTGCCCGGCATTGCCTTTTCCGTTCTGGTCCTTCGCCGCCAGTTCGTAGGACTTTTCCAAGAGCGCGACCTGTTCCTCCATCGAGGACGGCTTGCTCTCCTGCGCCATCAGCATGGCTTCCAGTTCGTCAATGCGTTCCCGAAGCTCCTCCTTTTCCCGGTCCTCCTTCGGCGGCTCGTAGAACGTACCCAGCGAAGTGTTCAGCCGCTCGTAGGCGGCAGCGGAGGTGCGTATGCCCGCCTGTTGCTTATCGGCACGCTCATTTTCGGACGGTTCCGTCTGCGTCAGGCGGTAGTCGTCCGATGCAGCCGCCGTGTCCGGCTTTTCCGCGCCGTCATGCCAGAACGAGGACAGGTCGCCCACCATGCCCCGGCGTTCCTTCTGCCGGTTCTCCAATTGCAACTGCTCGTAGGCTTTCGCCTTGTCGCCGATGATTTTCGAGTCTTCGGGCAGGGGCATGTCCGTGTTGAATCCCTGACCCTGCTTCGCCTTCTCCCTGTCCTCGGAGGACGGTGCGAAGATGAGCCATAGGCAGCCCAGGAACAACAGTCCCATCAGCGGATAGACCAGCATCTTCTTGCGTTGCTGCCGCTGCTGTTCGGTCAGCGGCTTTTTCTCTTTCTGTTCATTCTTCTTCTGTTCCTTTTCCATATACATTATTATATAGGTTCATACTTTCCTGCATCGGCAGGTCCAATTTCTCGATGTGCCGCATCTCCATTGCCCCGTTCCCCTTGCCGAAACCGGCGATGGCGGTGACGGTCATGTACAGGCAGAGCGAGGCGAAAGCGGCAAATGCCGTGAGGACTATCCCCAGACGTGCCTTCGGCGGCAGGGCTTCCAGTTTTCCACGCAATTTCTTCTTGAAATTGGTGGTGTACTTTTCAATGAGAGTTTTCATCTTTCCCATACGCGCATCATCTTTCTATGGTTCGGATGTCCTTGTTTTCCAGCACCGTGAAGCCCTCGATGGTAAATCCGTTCGGATTGTCGTCCGAGCGGCTCGCGTTGAGCAGGCGGCAGGCGGTCACAAGCGTGCGTTCCGTCACGTTGCTCTCGCGGATAATCATCTGACGGGCGTATGTCCTCGCCTCGTAGGGGTAGCGGTCAAAGTTGCACACCACGCTGTCCACCTGAAGCACCTGGTTGATGTTGCCGGCGATGATGCGGTTGTAGAAGCCTTTTTCGGCGAAGTCGGCGTAGTAGTTGTACGCGCTCTTGTCCGCCAGGAGCAGGGCACGCTTCACGTTGTGTTCTATCGCGCTTTTCTCCGGTGAGAGCGTGAAGAACAGCTCATGGAAACGGCGCACGTGTTCCCTCGCTTCCGCCGGACGGTTCTGCGACAGGTCCTGCGAGAGCGCGAGCATCAGGCTCTTGCCCCCGTCGAGGACGTATATCTTCTGCCGCTGTGCCTCGGCGAAGCGGAAGGCGCACACCACCGAGCAGACCACCACGAGGGCGCAGGCTGCCGTATAGACGATGCCGAACAGACGTATCTGCCGGAAACTCGTCTCGATGTTCTTTAGTGATTTGAATTCCATTTTCTTTTCGTCTTTCTTTTTCTGTTTGTAAAATCATCATTCAGTATCCGTTTCCCGAAGTGGCACTTCGGGGAGGTCAAAGTGGCACATAGGCAACCCCAAAGTGCCACTTCGACCGTTCCGGCTGTTACCTCTTGAACACCTTTCCAGCCGTTCCCTTGATGAGCTTCCCGGCACGCCCCGCCACGTTTCCTGCGGCTGCACCTGCCACGCTGCCGCCCAAAGCCCCGGCGGTCCCGATGTTCTTGTTGTAGCTGCCGATGCCGCCTCCGGCTTGGATAATCCAGCCCGCCACCGTCGGTATGGTGAAATAACCCACGATGCCGATGATAAGGAATACGATGTACACCCCGTCGCTTGCATCCAGCGAAAAGTTTGGGTCGGTCTGCATACGCTCGATGTCCTGCTGGAGCATCAGAATCTGGATTTTCGCCAGTATGGTACTGAACAGGTCGGACACCGGAAGCCAGAGGTAAATCTGTATGTAGCGGCTGAACCACGCCGAGAGCGTCGAGTGGAAGCCGTCCCACACGGAGAAGGCGAAGGCTATCGGTCCCAAGATGCTGAGCACTACGAGGAAGAACGTCCGTAGCGTGTCGATGATGAGTGCGGCTGCGGCGAACATCAGTTCAAGCAGTTCGCGGAACCAGTCACGCACGCTTTTCTTGATGTTGTACGCCGCCCGGTCCATGTACATCCCCGTCATCGTCACGAGATCCGAGGGCGACCAGCCCAGCTCGTCCAGCTGCCGGTCAAACTCCTCGTCCGAGGCGAGGTAGGCGGTTTCCGGGTTGCGCATCAGCGCCTCGTACTCCAGTTTGTCCTTCTGCTCCCGGTACTCGTTCATGTCGAAGGTCTGTTCTTCGAGAATCCCGTGTACACCCTGCACGATGGGACTCAGCACGCTGTTCATCGTGCCCAATACGATGGTCGGGAAGAACAGGATGCACAGACCTAATGCAAAAGGTCTCAGCAGCGGGTACACGTCTATCGCTTCGGCTCGTGCCAACGACTGCCATACGCGCATCGCCACGTAGAACAGTGCGCCCAGCCCGGCAAGCCCCTTCGCCACGCCCGTCATGTCCGCGCAGAGCGGCATCATCTCGTCGTAGAGCGAAAGGAGTATCTGGTGAAGGTTGTCGAACTCTCCCATAGGCTACCAGTACCTTTCGTTAGCCGTTCCGTACAGCGACATCACCCGGTCCATGTCGTTCTTCTTCCTTGCCCGCAGGTAGCTCACCGAGATGGTCTTGCCCGTGTAGTAGCGCACGAGGTTGCGGTAGTTCATCAGGCTGCGGTAGGCGTTGTCGATAATTGCCAGCCGTTCCGCGTCCGAGAGCGACATCCCCGTGACGTTCACCACGTTCTTCAAATCTTGCAGCACGTCCGAGCTTTCGTCTATCAGCATGGCGTAGCCCGACGAGATGGCGGCAAGCTCATCCGGTGTATAGTTCTCGTCCGAGAGCATCTTCTGGTAGTTTTCCACATAGATTTCGGAGATTTCCATCACCAGCCCGATGCTCTTCGTCACCTTCACGCCGCCTCTTACCACGTCATGCACGGATTTCAAGGCGTCGTAATACTTCTTGCCCTGCTCAAAAACCTTCTTGGTTTCCAGAAAGCCGTTCAGGGTGTTCGCCTTCGTGCCCGCCGTTTCCACCATCTCCTTGGCGGAGTTGATGATGCTCTGGGCGAGGTTGCCGGGGTCGGAAACCACCCATTGGGCGTTTGCCGTGCCCGCACCCGTGAGGCACAGGCAGACCGCTATCAGCGGCATTTTCAGTTTCTGTCTCATTCTCATTCACGTTGGATTTAGTGGTACATTAGCTTTTTATTGTCCTTCTTTCTTTTCGCCGTCCGAAGCATTATCCGTGTTCACCCGGATGTAGTCGCCGTTCGGCGAGAAGGTCAGCACGTCCGTTTCCTCGTTGTATGCCACGTCGATGCGGAAGCCCGTGTTCATGTAGAGGTTGCCGTTCTCCTCCCGCTGGAGCAGGTAGGTTTCCGGCTTCAGCCTGCGGCGCACGCCCGACCGCTGGAACAGCGTCACCTTGTAGTGTTCACCCTCCTTGTACACCAGTATGTCGGGTCCCGCCTCCGCACTCTGCCAGTTGCCGCAAATCTTCTCGCGGACATCCTCGCTTTCCTTCATTACCGTTTCGCAGGCTTGCAGCATCAGCGACGCCAAGCCTATCAGACCGCCGCAAAGCAGCAGCCGTTGTGTCTTTGTCAGTTCAATGTTCATTTTCTGTTTCAATTTTTAATGTCGTTGAATAATCTGTTTACTGTTTTTCTTCTTTCCGCCTCTCCGCTATCTGCCGTATGGCGGCTTCCATGTCGCCGCCCAGTTTCTCCGCCAGTTCGCGGACTTCCATCTTCTCCGTTTCCTCCGTCGTGCATGGACACCTCCGTGGCGTACACCGCCGACTGCGTGCCGCCCAGCCCTATCCACACCTCCTTGTACCTCCTTGACGGGTCGTTGGACTGGTTGATGGAGAGTATCTGCGACTTCTCCTTTTCCGTCAGCCCCAAGAGGGACTGTATCTGGTCAAAGCGGTTCATAAACTTCCGTTGGTCGAGCAGTATCTTGCAGTCCGAGTTGTTGATGATGCTCTCCTTCACGATGGGCGACGAGATGATGTCGTCCACCTCCTGCGTCACCACAATCGCCTCGCCGAAGTATTTTCTGACCGTCTTGTACATATAGCGCAGGTAATCAGCCATGTTCGCCGAAGAAAGGGCCTTCCAAGCCTCCTCCACGATAAGCTGTTTTCGGACGCCTTTCAGCCGCCGCATCTTGTTGATAAATGCTTCCATGATGATAATCGTAACCACTGGAAAAAGCTCGGCATTATCCTTCACCGAATCAATTTCGAAGACCACGAACCGCTTGTGCAGCAGGTCGATGTTCTCCGTGGAGTTGAGCAGGAAGTCGTACCGTCCGCCCCGGTAATACTGCCGGAGAGTGGTCAGGAAGTTGTCGATGTTGAAGTCCGTCTTCGCCACCTTGATGTAGCGTTCCTCCATCTCCTTGCGGTACACGTCCCGCATGTACTCGTAGAACGAGTTGAACGACGGCACGATGCCCTTGTCCTGCTGGATTTTCAGGATGTAGGCGTTCACCGCGCTGCCCAGCTCCGCCGACTCCGTTTTCGTGGCGGGTTCGTTCTCGCTTTTCCACAGGGTGAGCAGCAGAGTCTTGATGCTGTCCTTCTTCTCCACGTCGAACACCCCGTCGTCCGTGTAGAACGGGTTGAACGAGATGGGCTTTTCCTCCGTGTAGGTGAAGTAGATGCCGTCCCTGCCCTTCGTCTTGCGGTGTATCATCTCGCACAGCCCTTGGTAAGAGTTGCCCGTATCGACCAACACCACGTGGGATCCTTGTTCGTAATACTGCCTGACAAGGTGGTTCATGAAGAATGACTTGCCGCTTCCCGAAGGGCCCAGCACGAACTTGTTTCTGTTCGTCGTCACGCCCCGCTTCATCGGCAGGTCGGAGATGTCGATGTGCAGCGGCTTGCCGCTGATACGGTCCGCCATGCGGATGCCGAAGGCGGAGGGCGAGTCCTTGTAGTTGGTCTCGCCGGCGAAGAGGCACACCGCCTGCCCGATGAACGTGTGGAACGCTTCTTCCGCCGGAAAGTCGGCGGCGTTGCCGGGGATGCCCGCCCAGAACAGCGTCGGGCAGTCCGTCGTGTTGTGGCGCGGCACGCAGCCCATGCTCGCCAACTGGCTGCCTACATCGTTCTTGATGCGTTTCAGCTCCTCCGCGTCGTCGCTCCACGCCATCACGTTGAAGTGGGCGCGGACGGACTTCAGCCCCTGTGAGTGCGCTTCGTTCAGGTACTCCTCGATCCACTCGCGGTTGATGGCGTTCTGACGGCTGTACCGCGAGAGCGACTGCATGTTCCTCGCCGTTTTCTCGAAGCGGCGCAGTTCCTCGTCGCTGTTGCCGATGAGCACGTACTGGTTGTATATGTGGTTGCAGGGAAGCAGCAGGCCCACGGGAGCGGCGAACGACAGGCGGCAGTCCGAGCGGTCGGTCGAGAGCCGTTCGTAACGGCTGTCAGTGGCCACCGCAGCGGGCAGGTCTTCCGTGTCCGACAGGGTATGCAGGCACAGCCGGTTGTCGCCGATACGCATCTCCCTTGCCGTCATTTCGATGTCCTCCAGACAGTCCACATTGCCCGGCGAGAGCGCGAAGTACCTGCCTATGATGCCCGTTTCCTTTTCCGTGCCGATGATTTCGTCATCGGAGAGCCGGCGCAGCCTGACATGCCCCGAATCGTTCAGGATACGTGCGAACTGCTCCACCGCCTCGATGAACTTCACCGTCGTTTCCTTGTCCTGCATCTCCTTCGGCACGATGTGCCCCCGGCACAGGGTGTTCCAGTTGCTCTGCTGTCTCATGCGCTCCTTCGTCGTCTTCGTCAGGAACAGGTAGCACTTGTGGTGCAGGAACGGGCGCTCGTTGAAGTGCATCTCGTAGCTGCGGGCAAGGAAGCCCATGCCCTCCCTGCCTGTGTCGGGGCGGTACCGCTCCTTCACGTACCAGTCCTGCTTGTGCAGCACCGTGTAGTCGGGCAGCACCTTTATCGCCTTGCACCACGTGGCATGGATGGCCTCGTACTCCTCCGCCGTGACGGTATAGACCTCCGGCAGTTCCACCTCGAAGGCGGCGGTAATGTCCGCGTCCTTCGAGACGATGCAGCCGTGCTCCACCGAGAGCAGCGGGAAGCGGCTTTCCAGCGTGGTGGCTTTCATTACATTTCTCATACGTTTCTTCCTTTCTTTTTTACATAAGACAGTCTGCACTCGGGAAATTGAGAACAAGTTCTCTTTCCGCTCGCTTGCACTGTCTTTCGTCTTAACAGATTGGACACCCGTCTGCGGTGGAGCACATGGCGGGGGCGCATCCGTGCCGCGCCCAGCTTCATCAGCCCGTGTTCGCCGTACTTGGCGTTCAGGCGGAACGTGAGCCAGACGGTGGCGGAAGCCGACACCACACCGAAGCTGATGCAGAGCCACTGGTCCGCGCCTGCCATGTACAGGATGACAAAGAGGATGAAGGCGGCAAGCAGTCCGCCTGCGAAGATGAACAGATATTGCGCCTTCAGTCCCTTGAACTCCACCGGACGGCCTATGCCCTTGTTGATAGGGTATTCAGCCATTGTCCTTATACCTTATTATATATGTATAGGTATGCCCGTTTATTAAAGGAAGAACGAACGGAGAATCGTCGCGCTCACAATCAGGAAGATGCACGCCCCGAACCAGCTCGCGGCGGTCTTCGAGGTGTCGGGGTCGCCCGATGAGAACTTGCCATATACCTTGATGCCCCCGATAAGCCCGACGACAGCGCCGATGGCGTAGATGAGTTTCGTGCCGGGGTCGAAATAGCTGGTCACGAGGTTGGTAGCCTCATTGATGCCCGCCATGCCGTTGCCTTGTGCGGACGCTGAGATGTTTGCAGCCAGCAGAAGGGCTGCGAGAATGATTTGCTTTTTCTTCAATGTCTTTGTCATAATCGTTTCTTTTTTTGTGCCTCCGGGTTGGATAGTCCCTTTGGCGGTTGATACTTGTTTTACTTCTTGCGGCTTTGGATGAAGCCGGCTTGTGGATTTAGTGGTTCGGTGGCAAGCCGTGGTTTAGCCGTAGTCGATTTTCTTTTTTCGCATCATTGTTTCGTTTTACTTGTTCGTTATACATAGTCGCGGATGTTGAAGTTCTCGTATTCCTTCTGCGCAGCCGCTTTCATCCTTGGTCTCTTCTGCACGGGACGGATGCTTGCGAGATAGGCATCCACCATTCCCGACACCCTTGCCTCGTACCGGGCGTTGTTACGCCGGAACATATGGTAAAACTCCGTGCCTTCCAGTTCATGGAACACCTTGCCCGCTTGCAGGATTTCCGGCTCCTTCGCCTTGGCATCCTTCACCGTCCTTGCAGCCCGGTCTATCTCGTCGAAGGAACTTCCGCCTGCCTGTGGCGGTTCTTCGTCAAAGTCCTCATCCGGGGCGTAAGTACGGTTGTCCTCGAATACCTTGTCCAAATCCTCGTCAGGCACTTGGCGTGATACGTCCTTTTCTGTGGCATGGTTTCCGGTGTCCTTCAACTCGTCGGCAAAGGTAACGTCCTTTTCGTCCACCGCCTCGGCTTTCACGGGAATGGCAGCTTCTGGCACACAAGTGGCTTTTTCTGTCCTCGTCCGCTCAGGCATCCTGAACTTGCTCTTGCCTATGATGTCCTCGGACGGTTCCTGCCGTGTCATTGCCGTACTGTCTTGACCGTCATCCCTTTGCCCCCTTTCGTGTTCCCGTGTCAGATAGAAAAGCATCCACAGGTTGCACGCCATCATCAGGATAATAAGTAACGTCACCATCGGCTTATCGTTATCTGTTCGACGATTTCATGCCCTTTCCGGTTGTTCAGGCTTTCCAGTTCCGCCCCGTACTGTTCAAAATGCTCGGAAAGGATGTGGTCGATATAGCCGGATATGGTCATCCCGTGTCCTCCGGCCATGCCCACAATCCGTTTGACCGTTTCGTGGTTTTCCCGGCTGATATATACCGCTTTCTGTGCGCAGCCTTCCGGCTTGCGGCGGGTGAGGTACTTGCCTTTGTAGGCTTCTTCTTTCTGCTTTCTTCTGAAAATGTTGATGTTCAGTTTCATGTCTTCAAATGTTTATAGTCTTAATACACGTCTTGATAATTCTTGCTGTAAAGTCTGCGTATTACTTCCTCGTATTCGTCGAAATGCCGTTCAAGCACGTGGTCTATGAATACCGAAAGTGACAGTTGCCCTTTCCCTATGACACCCACGATACGTTGGATGCGCTCGTGGAACTCCGGTCGTATATAGGCGGTCTTGGCACTTCTTACCGGTTTTTCCCCGGCACGGATAAAATGTTCCAGATATTCCTTCTCCTGCTTCGTACATGCCTGAATACGCTTTCTTGTCAGGTTACTGGCTGACTGTTTGTCCGGAAGGTTATCGAATTTTCCTCTCATTCTTTTGATGTTCTTGTCTGGTTTCATAACTTTCTGTTTTTAATTGTTTTGTAATAGCTTTTTTATTTCTCAAATCAAGTCATCCCGGTTACGGCGGTACAGACTGTTGATTTCATCCTTGTTTTCCTCGAAGTGCTGCATCAGCACCGTATCGATGTATCCGCCTACGGTGATTTCCTTGTCGGCGATGGTGTTCACTATCTTGGAAACGATGCTGTGCGCTTCCTTGCTGATGTACACGCACTGGCGGCTTTTCAGCTCGCCCCGTTTGAGGAAGGTGGAACCGTAATCCGTCCTTTTCTTCCTGACGGGTTCGGGCTTCGTTTTTGTTTCCACAGTCCGCGCAGCGTTTTCGGACGGATCGGCTACGGATGGCTTGATTGCGCTTTCAGCGTTCCCCGCTTCTTCCCTTGCCAGGGTGTCACCCATTTGTCGGGATTTTCCTATGGAGGCAAGCAAAAGGCTCTCGTCTATGCCCTCCGTGTTCAACTTTCGGCTTGCCATGACGCTTATCCGTTGATGATGGAACATATTTCTTCCGACAACTCCCGGATACGGCTTCCACGCAGCATGGCGGTGTCCGGCGGAAGGATGGTCGAGCGGAACACCGACTTGCGGTCGTCGGACGGTTCGCGGCGGAAACGCTTGCTGTCGGGCAGCCTCGTGTCAAGGACATGGAAATTGTTTTCGGCGAACAGCTTGCCATAGAGGTCGTACAGTTCCGTCTTCTCCCGTCCGTCCACCATTGTCCAGAACAGGGAGATACCCTTTGTCTTGGCAAGCCCGGTGGTGACAAGGTTGTCGTTGAACATCATCACGAACTGCAACGCGCTCTCCACCACGAAGCGGTCGGCACTGACGGGCGTGAAGATGTAGTCCATCTGCGAGAGTGTCTTGATTACCCCGTCGCTTTTCAACGTGCCAGGGAGGTCGAAGAACACGATGTCGGGTTTGTAACCGTCTTCGGAGAGCAGCCTGTCCGCATCGTCCAGCGCTTTCACGGCGTTGCTCCGGATGATGGGGAACGCCTTGCGCCCCGACTTGCGGAAATGTTCGCAAGCGACGGCCTTCAGGCTGTCGTTCTTTTCGATAAGTACGGTTTCCTTATCGCGAAGCCCGGCAATACTGTGTTGCGGCTCGTCGCAGTCTATCACGGCGACGTTGCGTCCCATGACGTTGTGGACATAGTTGGCCACGAGCGCGGTGACGGTCGATTTGCCGACTCCGCCTTTCTGTGTTGCAAAAGCAACGAATGTTTCCTTGTTCATTTCTTTATTCATTTTTCTGTATGTTTTAATCGTTGTTGGTTTATTGTTATGGCAGTGCATTTCTCCGCCTGCCTGTTTCTCCGCTTTTGCATATATGCGCAAGCGCACTTCCTCACTGGAACGTGTCATTGATGCGTTATCGGTTCATGGCATCATATGTCCACATCTCAGCATATCCGTTTCTTTACGGAGGTCTTGATTTGATGCCCCATTGATAGGCTGTCGCACGACAGTACGCCATTGCGTCAGCAAACCTGTGCGTCAATCCGTCAGCGGAGCGGTGTGTCCGTGCGTCCGTGAAGACTTGCTTTTCCAGATGTCTGTTTACGTTCATATCCATTTCTTCAAATCGTTGGTTCGTCGTTTCTGTGTGCAAAGGAAAAGGTATTTCTTCAAACTTGTATCGTTTTGGAGTTTGGTGGCAGCTTGTGGCAGCAAGTGGTAGGGAGTGGCTTCGTTCTTATCACGTTTTCAAGGGCTTAAACGCTCTACCTTTGCACCCAAGCGGCAGGGCAATGCCGAAAGCGCGTACCGCGGCCCCCGGCTCCGTCCTTCTTTTGGGCAGCCGGAGGGTATCGGGCGACCGATACCTTTATGGGATTGTTATAACAGGTATATCCCCAATCCGTCTGCTACGGATTTTTGTGTCCTCAAAGACACAGCAAGGTGTCCTTTGAGTTACTCAAAGGGTTTCGGGTTACTCCCGAAACGGCCTTGCCCCATGCGGGAAGGGGCTTCCTCTCCGAAGTCGGGAAGCCTGTTTCCACCTGCGGTGCGTATGCCGAAGCTGCGCTTATGCCGTGACACCACTAAATCCATTGTAATATGAACGAGAACAAGACGAAAGACAGGGCGGAAACGCCCAAGTGGGGGCGGCACCCACGTGAAAGCCGCAAGTCGCACTGTGTGATGGTGCGTTTCGATGACGGGGAATGGCTCAGGTTTCTCGCCATGCACGGCAAGTCCGGCGTGGAGGCGAGGGCGGTATTTCTGAAGTCGCACTTCTTCGGGCAGCCCTTTCGGGTGCTGGTCACGGACAAGACACTGCTCGACTACTGCACGAAGCTGTCCGCTTTCCATGCGCAGTACCGCATGGTGGGCAACAATTACAACCAAGTGGTCAAGGAGCTGCGCTGCCATTTCTCCGAGAAGAAGGCGATGGCGTTGCTCTACAGGCTGGAGCAGTGCACGAAGGAACTGGCCGCAATCACGCGGCAGGTCGTTGAACTGTCAAGGGAGTTTCAGGAAAGATGGTCGCAAAAATCACGGTAGGAACGTCGCTGTACGGCGCGCTCGCCTACAACGGCATGAAGGTGAACGAGGGTGAGGGGAAGCTGCTTGCCGTGAACAAGGTCTTTGACGACGGCAGCGGGCGGGTGGACATCGCCCGTGCCGAACAGGATTTCAAACGCTACATGCCGGAGAACGTCCGCACACGGAACAAGGTCATCCATATCTCCCTCAATCCTCATCCTGACGACCGCCTGACGGACATGGAGATGGAACAGCTTGCACGGGAGTATCTGGAGAAGCTGGGGTACGGCGACCAGCCCTATCTAATCTTCAAACATGAGGACATCAACCGCCACCACCTGCACATCGTATCCGTCAATGTGGATGAACATGGCAGACGGCTGAACAAGGACTTCATCCATCGCCGCAGCAAGCGTATCACAACAGAGTTGGAAAAGAAGTACGGCCTGTACCCTGCCGACCGCAGGCAGCACCGTCACGACAATCCCTTGCGCAAGATGGATGTTTCGCAAGGCGACGTGAAGCGTCAGGTGGCGAACACCGTCAAGGCGGTCATGGCGGCCTACAAGTTCCGGACGATGGGCGAATACCGCGCCCTGCTTTCCCTTTACAATGTCACGGTGGAGGAAGCCCGCGGCATGGCGGGCGGACGGGAATATCACGGGCTGGTCTATTCCGCCACCGACAATGCCGGGAACAAGGTGAGCAATCCTTTCAAGGCGTCCCGTATCGGGAAGTCCGTCGGCTACGAGGCCGTGCGGCGCAGGTTTGAATACTCCAAGGCCCACATCCGCGACAAGCGTCCGGCGGACATGACGCGCAAGACCGTCGCTGCCGCGCTTGCCCGGACGTACCATAAGGAGGAGTTCATCGCCCTGCTTCATACAAAGGGTGTGGACGTGGTGTTCCGCCATACAGACGAGGGGCGCATCTACGGGGCAACCTTCATCGACCACCGAACGGGCTGTGTGTTGAACGGCTCACATTTGGGCAAAGAGTTTTCCGCCAACGCATTGCAGGAGCATTTTACCCTGTCGTATGCCGGCACGCCGCCGATGCCGTTCACTGTCACGGAGGACGCACCGCAGCCGGATACCTTCGTACAGTCGGAACACGATGAAGGGTATTCCACGGGCTTGGGCTTACTCTCCGGCGACGCATCGGGCGCACAGGCGGAGGAAGCCGCCTTCGAGCGCGAACTCAAACGCAAGCGGAAGAAACGCCGCAAGGGTTTGGGCTTATAAATTATCCATTCGCAGGGTATAGGGGATGAGGTCGGACTTCATCCTACATCAGGTCCGGCCTCATGTACCATGAAGTCCGGGGAGATGTATGCTCACCTCCGTACCGTGCCTTGCGGATATATTGTTCAACTTAAAAACAGAAACAGATTTATGTCACAACAGGAAGACGATTTGAGGGCATTGGCGAAAATCATGGACTTTCTCCGTGCCGTAAGCATTATTCTGGTGGTCATCCACCTTTATTGGTATTGTTACGAAGCCGTAAGGCTGTGGGGCATCGACATCGGTGTCGTGGACAGGGTGCTGATAAACTTCGACCGCACTGCCAGGCTGTTCCACCACATTCTTTATACGAAACTCTTTGCGTTGGTGCTGTTGGCGCTTTCCTGCCTGGGCACGAAAGGCGTCAAGGAAGAAAAAATCACGTGGGGAAGAATTTGGATGGTGCTTGCCGCAGGGCTGGTGCTTTTCTTTCTTAACTGGTGGATATTGTCTTTGCCTTTACCTGTGGAAGCCAACGCAGCTTTTTATGCGGCTTCGATGGCGGTGGGCTATGTCTGCCTGCTCATGGCAGGCACATGGATGAGCCGTCTCCTGCGCACCAACCTCATGGATGACGTGTTCAACGTGGAGAATGAGAGCTTTATGCAGGAGACCCGGCTCATCGAGAACGAGTATTCGGTGAACCTGCCTACACGCTTCTATTACAGGAAGAAGTGGCACGACGGATATATCAACGTGGTAAACCCGTTCCGTGCGTCCATCGTATTAGGCACGCCGGGCAGTGGAAAGTCGTATGCCGTGGTAAATAATTTTATCAAACAACAGATTGAAAAGGGCTTTAGTATTTATTGTTACGATTTCAAATATCCTGACTTATCGACCATCGCCTACAACCATCTGATGAACCACGGCGACGGCTACAAAGTCAAGCCGAAGTTTTACGTAATCAACTTCGATGATCCACGCCGGAGCCACCGCTGCAACCCCATACACCCGAATTTCATGGAGGACATTACCGATGCCTACGAGAGCGCCTACACCATTTTATTAAATTTGAACAAGACTTGGGTGCAAAAGCAGGGCGACTTCTTCGTGGAGAGTCCGATTATACTGTTTGCCAGTATTATCTGGTTTTTACGGATTTATCAGGATGGAAAATATTGCACCTTCCCACACGCCATTGAGTTGTTGAACAGACGGTATGAGGACATTTTCCCTATCCTCACCAGTTATCCCGAACTGGAAAACTATCTTTCACCCTTTATGGACGCTTGGCAGGGCGGCGCAGCTGAGCAGCTGATGGGGCAAATCGCTTCTGCGAAAATACCATTGTCAAGGATGATTTCCCCGCAGCTCTATTGGGTAATGTCTGACAGCGAATTTACCCTCGACATCAACAATCCCGACGAGCCGAAAATACTCTGTGTCGGCAACAATCCCGACCGACAGAACATCTACGGCGCGGCGTTGGGGCTGTACAATTCTCGAATAGTCAAGCTCATCAACAAGAAGGGCAAGCTGAAGTCGGCGGTGATTATCGACGAGCTGCCTACGATTTACTTCAAGGGTTTGGACAATCTTATCGCCACCGCCCGCAGCAACAAGGTGGCGGTCTGCCTCGGCTTTCAGGACTTCTCGCAACTCAAGCGCGATTACGGCGACAAGGAAGCCGCCGTAGTGATGAACACGGTGGGCAACATCTTCTCCGGTCAGGTGGTGGGCGAAACCGCCAAGACGCTTTCGGAGCGTTTCGGCAAAATTCTGCAAAGGCGCCAGAGCATCACCATCAACCGCGAGGACAAGTCCACCTCCATCAACACGCAGATGGAAAGCCTTATCCCGGCGAGCAAAATTTCCACGCTCACGCAGGGCATGTTCGTGGGCGCGGTGGCCGACAACTATGGTGAGCGCATCGAGCAGAAAATCTTCCATTGCGAGATAGTCGTGGACGCGGAGAAAGTAAAGCGCGAGGAACAGGCTTACAGGCCTATCCCCGTCATTACGGACTTCACCGATGCCGACGGCAACGACCGCATGAAAGAGATGATACAGGAGAACTACAACCGCATCAAGGCTGAGGTGCGTCAGATTGTTGCCGATGAGTTGCAGCGTATCCAGTCCGACCCCGAACTGCAACATCTCTTGCAGAATAAGTAATACGCCACAGGCGAAAAAAGGAAAATCCGTAGCTCGGTTCTGTTCACGACCGGGTTACGGATTTTCCTTATGATTTTCGGCTTCTTAATTTTTCTTTTTGCCTTCTTGTAACAATGCTTTCCCCTGTTCGGTAAGTTGGTATTTCTGCTTAGGATGTTTCGGCTGGTCCGGATAGAGCGGTTCCACCAATCCGGCTTCCATGGACGGGTTAAGATAATTGACCAAAAAATTCTCCCTGTCTTTCAGTTCCATCATTCCCATCATTTCTTTCAGCGAGTAAGTACGTTCCCCTATCATTTCTATGAGCCGGACAATGCTTGTCGGGTACTTGTCGGGTACTTGCCGGGTGCTTGTTGGGTGCTTGTCGGGTGCTTGTCCTGCTGTTTCATTCTTATAACGGAATACCACCCATACGGAACTTCCGTCCGTGTGGAATTCCGGGTCGGGTATGCCGGCACGACGACACTCGTCTATCATCAGGCTGATGCCGCGTCCCCAGCTTTCCAGCAGTTCGCTTTTGTAAAGCACATTGGCTATGATGAGGTTGGGTGGCTCAGAACTGTGTCCGCCAAGAAGTTTTTCAAGGGTCATGTCGGGAGGAAACGCGCCGCTGCTCTCTATTTCCACACGGTCATCATAGATGGCGATGCCCACCGAACCGCCCGGGCGATGGTAGGCTCTGTGACAAAAGGCATTGATGCAACATTCCCTTAATGCCTTGTAAGGTACGCTCAGTTTTTCTTCACGGTACAGCCCTTCTATTTTTCCCGACAAGGACAGATGCTTGAAAAAGAACGACATGGCTGCGTCTAACAGCGTGTAAATGTTCCCTTGCAGGCGTTGGTTATCCCTGAATTCCTCTTTGGTCGTGCCCACGAACCTTGCCATTCGCAACAGGCATTGGGGATAGTCATACAGGTTGCGCCCGAACAGCACGGCAGCGGCGTTGTTCAGCTTCCCGCCATGCAGCAGGTCGAATTTTTCAAGGATGGCGGGTATTTCCTCGCGGATGGTGGTTTCCGGCAGACGCCCGCAGTTTATTCCGGCACGTACCGCGCCGATGACGGCATTCTCGTCGAGGTCGTTGATTTGCAGGTCGGGATTGGGCATCGCCTCCCAACTGTATTTGCCGCCCCTTTGCATCAACAGGTGGTTGTACTTGTCTTGCGGCATGACGGATGTCACGCTTTCTATCCGCTGGTAAGCCCTGCCTTTGTACGAGAACGGACGCATATAGCGTTGTTCTTCTGCATATAAGGCGATGACCTGCTTGTTCGTATCGGGAATACCTGCGTAAGAGACCGTTACCGTGGCAAACGGCTCAATCAGGCGGATGGCTTCCGCAATCTCCCGTTTCGTCTTGTCGCTCACTTCCTGCCCGATGATTTTCCCGTTGTCTGTCACGCCGAACAGTATTGTGCCGCCTTCACCGTTAAGGAAGGCGCACAGCGTTTCCATGCCGCGCTCTAACTGCCCGGTGGTCTGCTTGAACTCAACCTTGCCGCCTTCCTTTTCTGCTATCAGGTCTTGTATGCTATTGAGATTGTCTGTTTCCATCGTCTTGCTCTTTGGTTTACAAAAATAATAAATTGCCCTGCCGAAAAAGAAAGTTTTACGCTATTTCTATACGTTATGACCTAAAAAACAGGCAAGGAGACACTCACGCGCCCCCTTGCCCTCTTTGTTTTGTATGATTAACAAAAATGTTTTATCTTCTCATCCGCTCCCGTTCCTCGTCCAGCAGCATCCGTCTGTTCACTTTCTCCGCCGCGCGGTCGAGGAAGTAGGTGCGGCTCTCGTTCTTGCGCATCTTGATGTCATTGTAGATGTTGTAGCAGCCTTTCGCCTGCACCCCGAACACCTTGTAGAAGTAGGCGGCAATCTCTTTCAGCGAGGCTTCGCCGCCGTTGATGCAGCCCATTTCGCTGATGCCGTAGATAAGTTCCACGAGGTCGGACGCCTTGCCCGTCCACCGCATGGGCGGGGCATCGGCAGGCGTGTCGTTTTTCTTTTCGTCTTTGGAGGGGATGGAGGATAGTGGCGGCACTTGGCTGTGTGGCAGGGAGAGGTGCTTCAGCATCTTGCGCACGAAGGCGAGGGCTTTGCGCACATATACGCCGTGGTCGGTGTCCGTGCCTTGCAGGGCTTTGTGGTATTGCAGTTCCGTTTCCGCGTAGCTCAACGCAGGAAGGGGATGGCAGGGGCTTGCCGCTCCCGTGCAGAGCGATACGACCGCCATTGTGAACTCGTTGTATGCCGCATTTAGTCCGCTGCGGTTGCCGGGATTGTCTATCAGACGGAAAAACTCTGTTTCCGTCAATATGAGATGTTCCATTTGCTATCAGTTTTATGTTGTTACACTTGGGTTGAAGTGTGCGCACATGGAACTGTCCGGCAAATGGAATGCCCGGATGATGGCTTTGTTTTCGGCTGTTTTTTCAAGTGATTGCCATTCAGCAAGTTCTGTGTCATAATTTGTATTCCGAAGGATAGATTTCCTCCTCCTTCCTGTTCGGAATCAGGACACGGAGCAGCTTTCCGAACACATAGGCGAACACGGAAACGCCCGTCTTGCGCGGATTTCCGCCGCGTCTGTAAACTGCCCTCACCGTACCGTCCTTGTACATCCGTACCGAACGGCATTCCAAGGTGTCTTCGGGCAGCATAGGGTGGAACAGGCGGCATCCGCCTCCGGCAACCACGGGTATCGTGTGGATGACCATTTCGTCTATGAGTCGCATCCGTATCAGCCCGTTTACCATTCCAGCCGTGGCCGTTTCCGCCTCGACAAGATAGACCATGCCGTATGGACTGCGTTCCAGCCAGTCGGGAAGCATCGTCAGTGGCGTGTCCTGAGTGAGCACGTGGGCGGAAGCCTTCATCCTGCCAATCCCGTACCTGTCGCCGCCGAGCCATTCAGCAGCCTTGCGCGAGCTGTTTGCCAGATAGCCGTCCAGCGTGACGACGGCTGTCAATATGACCTTTCCCATTTTAAGTTTTTCTTTAACGACCCGGGCCGTAAAAAAGATAGCGTACAAAACACGCTATCTCTAATGGCGGCTCTGGTAAAGCCTTACGGGAAATATACGTGAATGTACGCTACGCCGAAGCATAGCATAAGCATCACGCAATAGCTCCCGTTGTCGAAATTTACCAGATTTCCATTAGAACGTCTTGCGGTCTTATTCTATACAATATCTTTTCGGGGCAAGGCTTGCGCCGAAGCCCCGGTCTCTCGAATGTCGCTACAAAGATAGGTATTTGGCTTCAAAATCTTTCATGTTTCGTCCTTTTTCTGTCCTATCCCGTATGCTTTTATCTTTTCGTAGAGCGTGGTGCGTCCTATGCCGAGCATTTCCGCCGCCAGCTTCCTGTTTCCGCCAGCCTCTTCAATCGTATGGAGGATATGCGCCTTCTCCACGTCCCTCATAGGCGGCGGTTCCCTTCTTTCTCCGTCCTCTGTTTCCAGCGCTTCCGCCGTCACTGTCTCGCCTTCGGTGAACAGAACCGCGCGGCGCACGGACAGCTTCAGCTCCCTCACGTTGCCTTTCCACGGGCAGGAGAGCAACGCCTTCTTCGCCGCTCCGTCAAACCCGGCGGTATGGCGGTCGAACTCCCTGTTCGCGTGTTCGCGGAAGAAGTCCGCAAGCGGGAGTATGTCCTCCCTGCACTCACGCAGCGGCGGTATGTGCAGGGTGTATTCCTTCAGCCTGTGGTACAGGTCATCACGGAAGCGCCTTTCGGCGACGGCCTCCTTCATGTCCTCGTTGGTGGCGGCGACTATCCGCACGTCGGCCCTCCTGTCCTCTGTGCCGCCAACTGGCCTGTACCTTTTGGACTCCAACGCCCGGAGCATCATCCTCTGCACCTCCAATGGCAGGTTGCCTATCTCGTCGAGGAACAACGTGCCTCCGGCGGCTTCCTCCCAGAAGCCTTGTTTCTTGCTTTCGGCTCCCGTGAACGCACCTTTCTCATGCCCGAACAGGGCGGATGCGGCGAGTTCCTTCGAGAGCAGGCCGCAGTCCACGGACACGAAGGGCCCGGTCGCCCGTTTGCTCCCCGCGTGTATCTTCCCGGCGATGTGTTCCTTGCCCGTGCCGCTTTCGCCCAGTATCAGGACGCTCATGCTGGTGGGCGCGACCAGCCTTATCTTTCGGCCTATCTCACGGAAAGCCGCGCTCTGCCGCTCATAAACCGGCGTCTCGTGCCGCTCCATTCTTTTCCGCAGGGCTTTCAGGAGCGGGAACAGGTTGTCCTCAAGCAATTTCTTCGGGATGAAATCCTCCGCGCCCAGCTTCAACGACCGGACGGCAACGGGGATTTCGCCGAACTCGGTCATGATGATGTAGGGATTGTTCCTGCCCTGTTTCCGCAGTCCTTCCAGCAGGGCGATGCCGTCACCGTCAGGCAGGCGCATGTCGGCCAGCACGATGTCGTCCTCCTGCATCCTTGCAAACAGCTTCCGTGCGCCGTTGCAGTTGGATGAGCTGACACTTTGGTATCCCCTGCTTTCCAACAGTCTGCACACATAGTCGGCGAATATATAATTGTCCTCTATCACGATTACCCGTCCCATCGTTCCGCCTCCTTCCTTGCCAAATCTACAATCAGTTTGCCTTGTTCCAACACTCCGTTTACGGCGGACTGTACATCTTCATACACAATGTTTTCCTTATGGATTGCCTCATACAATGCTACCAACGGCTGTTCCGCCTTTACCAGCATCCATGAGCTTCGCAGATGGTGCACCCAATTGTCCAACGCCTCCGTGTCCTTGGCTTCCGCCGCCTTGCGCACTCCGTCCATGTCGGATTGCGTCGTGGCTGCCAGCTTTTCCAACGTGCGCCGCTTGTCGCCGAAAGCGAGCAGGGGCGAGAGGCTGATGCCGCTTGTACCCTTTGGCTTGATGCAGTTTTCCGTGACGGCCAGCAGTTCCCCTATGGAGTACGGTTTGTACAGCACGGCGGCGAAGCCTTTTGCTTTCAGTTCCTTTTCCTCCACATAGCCTGCGGCGGTGGCGGCAACTACGGGGATGGTCTGCGAATTGCCTATTTCCGACGTGCGCAGCAGTTCCAGTACCTCGTAGCCGTTCACTTCCGGCATCTTCAGGTCGGTTATCAGCAGGTCGTAGCCCTTCGTGCGCATCAGGTCGGTCAGTTCGTCCACCGTCAGGCAGGTGTCGCACTCCACACCGCTTTGCCTGTACATTTCCCTGATCAGCTCCAGCAGCATCCCGTTGTTGTCAATCGCCAGCACGGAGCAGCCGTACAGTGAGGAATGTCTGGCGTTCGTCTTTTCGGCGGCCGTCGCTTCCTCCGCCCCGGGCAGGGGCAGGCTTACGGTGAAACGGCTTCCCTTTCCCGGTATACTCTTCACGCTTACGCTTCCTTGCAGCAGCTTTACCGTATAGGAAACGATGGCAAGCCCTAATCCGAAGCCGTCTTCCGTCACGGCGTTGCCCAGCCGCTCGAACGGCTTGAATATCCGCGCCTGTTGTTCTTCGGTCATGCCCGTGCCCGTGTCCTCCACGGTCAGGGTGAATATGCCGCCCTTGTATTCAGTTGCCAATGTGACCGTTCCGCTTGGGGTGAACTTGACGGCATTGGACAGCAGGTTGCCGCCGATGCTCAGGATGCGGTTCTTGTCGCCGCTTACAATCTCGTCCGCTTGGTTTCTTACCGTAAATGCAAGATGTTTCCCTTCTGCCAGTGGCCCGAACTCCGTTTTCAGGGTCTCGGCGACGGAGCATAGCTTGAACGGCTTGACGCTTGGCGTTTCCTTGCCGCTGTCCAGCCGGAAGTACACCAGCAGGTCGTTTATCATTCCCGCCATGCGTCCGGCGGCGTTCCTTACGGCTTGGGCATGACGCATGCGGCTGTCCGCCTCCGTGTCGTTCAGCAACAGTTCGGCGTTGCCACCAATGGCAGTCAGCGGAGTCCGTAGCTCATGGGTGACGTTCCGGATGAGGTTGCGCCTGAAACGTGCCAGTTCATCGTTCGTGCGCTTGCTTTCCTGCAGTTCGCCGATAAGCCTCTCCCGTTCCTTCCGTTCGTCGGCGTTCCGTTTCATTTCCCTATGGATGGCGAGATAGGAAAGCAGCAGCAGGACGATGGCGGCAGACAGGGTGGCGGTGAACAGCTGCACGGACAGAGCTTGCGCTTCCGATATCTTTCGCTCCCGTTTTGCAAAGGCTTCCCGTGCCTGTGTGTCAAGGCTGTGTATCAGCCGTTCCAGTTCTGCGTTCAGCGCCCGGTTGCGGACACGCAGGCTGTCAGAGCAGGCGTCCATTTCCGCCGCCTGCCGCCGTTGCAGCTCTATCAGGTTGTCGCTGAATTTATGCAGTTCCCCGGCCGACGGAAGCACTTGCACTTTCTTCTTTCCGCCAAACACTCCTGCCAGCCCGCTTTTCTTCCGTGTCACTGTGCGGACGCGCGTCGCCCTCCTCGCTACTTCCGGCAGACGGTTCACCAGAAGGCTGTCAGCCTCGTCCTGCCGTTCCACCGCTTCCATGACATGGCGGAGGTGTGTTTCCTTGTCGGCCAGTAGGGTGCGGAGCGTGTCTATCTGTGCCGGGTGCACGTATTCCGCGCAACGCGGCTTTACCGACAGCAGCAGACTGTCCGTGCGCAGGCGATATGTGCAGTAGCAGAGGTAGTCTGCCTCGCGCCAACCCATGACACCCTCGCCCAGCAGAGAGAGCGGGATGATGCGGTCGCGGACGTTATCCATATCGCAGCGCACACGGCGTATGTCCTCCACGCCGGCCTCTATTTTCCTTATTTGCGCACGTTCGTAGAGCATAATGGCGGTCAGCCCTCCGGCGACGGCCAGCAGGGCAAAGTATCCCGCCAATATTCTGTATTGCAGTTTCCTTTCTTTCTTTTCCATTGTATGTTGTCTGTCAGGGCAAAAAAATCCCGGCAGTCGTGTGTTGGCGGCTGCCGGGCGGTATCTTATATGCCGGGCTTGCTTCCGTATGTGCTGTGGCTGTCCTCAGATGTCGTCTTCCTCCACGGCGGCGGTGAGGTGGCGCACCAGCGCCACGCCTCCGTCGTGCACGGTGTAGAACACACACCACGTGACGTGCGGCACGCCCTGCATCCTGAACCGCGTCCAGAACGTGTCCTTGCCGCAGAAACGGATGAACGCATCGGGGGTGGCTTCCCTGCGGCGTGGCAGGGGGCGCAATGCACGGGTTATGCGATGCAACAGCAAGGGCGTGAACTCCTTTTCCCTTATGTTCGTGGGACGTGTGAAGCGCATGGAATAAACTTTTCCCGTTTCTTCGGACAGACGGCGGCGCACTTCGGGCAGGTAGCGAACGTCGCCGCGGTCCGCGTCGTCGAAGGCGGGGCACAGCGTGTGCGCCGTCACCGAACGCGCCATGTCGCCCTGCTCCTTCGTGTCCAGTCCGTGTGACCGCAGAAGGCGTTAAGCTCCCTGCCATGCACGTGCAGGTCGATGTCGATCCGCGAGGGGGTTCCGTCGTCGTCCCTGAAGAGCGTGATTCCGTTGTACTGTACCATCACGTCTTACTTGATTTCCTTTCCCTTGTACGTCACCTTGCCTAATGTCTCCAGCGCCTTGGCCGCCACCTCGGTGGGCAGGGGCGCGTAGTTCAGGCGCGAGGCGACGGCCTGCGCTTCGGGGCCCGCCAGCCAGCGGAGCACACGGATGGTGGCTTCCGCCTCACCCCGGCTGCGCCCTGCATAGTCCTGCTCCTTGTAGAGCATCACCCACGAGAAGCAGCTGATGGGGTACGCCTCCGGAGCCGTGCTGTTAGTAATCATGATGTCGGTGGCCGACGCTTCGCGGGCGGCTGCGGCTATGCTCTCCGCCGTGGGGAGCGTGAAGTTGCCCGCCGCATTCCGTATTTCGGCGCGTTGCAGGTTGTAGGCAACCGAATAGCCCGACGAGGCGTAGCCTATCGCGCCGGGGATTTTCTCGATGAGTGTGGCGATGCCGGGTGTGCCCGTGGCGGCCACGCCGTGGGGAAACTGCGGGTGCATACCCGTGCCCACAGCCGACTTCCACTCCGTGCTCGTCTGGCTCAGGTAGTGGGTGAAGGCGTAGGTCGTTCCGCTGCCGTCCAGGCGGAAGATGGGGTAGATTTCCTTGTCGGGCAGTTGCCTGCCGGGGTTCACGGCGGCGATGCGCGGGTCGTTCCAGCGCGTCAGCTCGCCGAGGTAGATGTCGGCGATGAGTTCGCCCGTCAGCCGCAGGTTGTCCACGCCCTCAAGGTTGTAGGCTATCTCCACCGCGCCGACGCACATCGGCACTACAAGAGCCTGCGCGGGCAGGCTGTCGAGCTGCTCGCGGGTGGGCGGCACGTCGATGCCGATGAAGTCGGTCTGTAGGTCGCGCAGGCTCTCCAGCCCTTTGCCGGAGCCGATGCCAGCGTAGGTGACGGGTACGCTGTTCCGTTGCCAGTACGCCTTGAACGCCTCGTTGTAGAATGGTAGGGGGAAAGTGGCCCCTGCGGCGGTCACCCCCGTGCGGCGGCCTGCCGGAACCTTGTCTTTCGTCTCGCCGGAGGCCGTCATCGCCGAAGCCAGCAGGATAAACGCCACGCACAGCGCGCCGATTGCAGCCGTCGGAAGCGTTCCGCCCGGCTTGCTGAAGATGTTTCTGAATTTCATAATCGTAAAATTTTTAATTTGTTGTTATTGAGTTTTATGTTTCCGTTTTCTTGCCCATTTCCGCCTTCCGGCGAGGTTGCAGGTCTTGCCCGGCACGGTTTGCAGCCGTGTGGCATAGGGGCGGTGCGGCACGTATGCCATGCGGTTGTGTCTTCGTGTCATCGGGTTGGGCCGGTGCTCCTGCCATTGACCGTACTGGTTTTGCGGTCGTTTCAAGGAAAGGGAAAAGCTCCTCCGACGCTCTGCGTCGTTGATGCTTGTCGCCGGAGGGGCTTCGGTTATTGTTGCTCCCAAGGTATACTTAATCCCATAAGAACCTCAATAGTATTTCCGCCACCACTAATCATAACAGTTGCTTTTTTCCATCCCAAGAAACTCCAAGTATCATCACCATACAAATAATCACTAATAAACATCTGACTATCATAATCTATGATGACTTCACCTGTTGGAAGTTCTATACTATAAATATAATAATCATTGTTGATATCTGTCATATTAAATTCTACATACTCCGAGATTACACCTCTCTGTAGAGTTAAGGTGTATGTTACTGGTACCTGTGAAGACCAATCCCAGTTAACATCGACTTTATATAACTTCAATATGATTTCATCAGTGTTTAATATTTCGTCTCCTGTATAAAGGAATCTGACTTTTGAAGTGTTGTAAACTGTCGGTTCTGGTTCTGTATCTTCTGGAATATCTAAAAATTCAGTGTCAGACAGTTGCATAAGGTTTATTGACATGCCAGCTGTGATTGTCACTTCTGTTGAGAATATTGGAGTTGTCTCACCTGTTTTCCTGATTTCCAAATCACCTGTCAAATTTTCGGTCGGGATGTAATTTATTACATTATTCTGTAGTTCTTGGTCGTTAAACCAAATAGTATAACTATCGGCCTCACTTGTAAATATGACAGATGGAGTCACCGGAATAAATTTGTCCTCACTGTAAATGTCAATCCTATCTCCTATTTTTATGAATTGTATATTTTGTCGTTCTTCCAATGAAATATTTTGACTGAATACTATATTTCCACTTTCTTTTTCATGAATTTCAAGAAGTCCGTTTGGTCTGGTTCGTGAAACCATGCCGCTGGTTCCTTCGTTTCCTTCAAACACAAATGTGTAATTTTGCTCTATGTCATCAGGAAAGAAAAACGAAAAAGTGTAGTAGTAAAATCCAGAATCCATCTCATCTCCTTTTGTGTCACATCCGGAAAGTGATAAAAAGCAGATAAATGAGCAAATCAAATAAATGTATTTCTTCATACTTTTTTTTCAAAAGAGTAGTTGAAGAGTGTGCGACAAATATGTGCACACTCAATCAACCACTCAGTTACTACTAATTATCATCTAACCCAACTTTCAGTCAACCAGTTGCTATCCGTAGCAATAGCACCACGATAGGTAGTAGGAGTGAACCAACTGTCCAAATCACCAAAGTCTGCACCTTCATTAGCAGGACTTGCATTAGGTCTTAATGCTCTGGCATTTTTGTATGCTCCCCATTCAGAGGTTAAACCAATACCAGATGCATCAACCAAATCATTGTTGTTACCAATTGTGCCTCCTACAATTTCATTACCAGAAGGTTGAGAACTAATGATATTATTTTCTAACACACTATTATCCAACTGCGGCGCATCTGTAAAATAGATACCTCTTGGATATCCATAAAGAATACTGTTTTTCAGTGTGAATTCAGTTCCTCTACGGAAGTTAGCTGCTGATCTTAACGCATTGGCAGCAGAACCATTTTGAGTACCAACAATAGTTAGATTGCTTAAAATAGGATGCGTGTAAGGAGTGTGGGATGCATTAAACGGATTTTCGTTGTCACATTCAATGCCATTCGGGTCACTTGAACATTCCAAAGAAGCATCAAGAGTTGCAACAGCAAACTGTATCTTACCGCGATAGCCGAAATCGAAATCGAAAGCATCGTCATCCGTTGCAGTAGATACCAGATATTTGCAGTTAACATCACCGCCAAAGAACTCAAAACCATCATCTTCACCATAGTAAGCCTGACAGTATTCAACCGTTGTACCATGCCCAACCGCACCGAACGTAAAGGCATTCAACTCATTGCCCTCACCGATTTCCTGACCGGCTCTTTCTACACGTACATATCGAAGCGTACCGGAGCTGACATTGTTGATGGCATCAATCTCGGCATCGCTCTTACCTTGAGCGGGTGTGCCATAGTATAAATCTTCTACGGTAACGCCATCAGGAAGTCCTGTAGTATGGACACCTTCAATCAATTGAGCTTCGGATTGGTTGATTGCACCCGTACTCAGAATAACCAGACCGCCCCAAATGGAACTTTCATTGGCAGATGTGAACACGATAGGAGAAGACGGCGTACCAACGGCATTGATCTTACCTGTCTTGGTAATAATCAATGCAGAGGCGTTACCTTCACCGGATTTTGCCAAACCGACAATGTTTGTACCGGCCGCAATGTTTATGGTTCCGTCTTTCAAGAATACTTTGCCATCCAGATTGACGGTTCCACTCCAGTTGTGTGTGCCTGTCAATACACCTGAGACGGTGATAGAGTTGGCTGCACGAGTTGACACTGCGCTCAAATCGTCTTCGTTTGAGCAAGAACTAACACTGATGCCAAGTGTAAGCAATCCTGCAAACAGCATGGCTGAAAAATGAATCTTTTTCATTTTTACAAGATGTTAAATTAAACAATGTGGAAACTCCGTTGGGGCAGCGGAACCATAAACCACAATATGTTTTTTGTGTCTATATTGTTGGGCAAATGTTGAAGACTACCTGTCCGCATGACAGATTTCTGTGCCTTCGAGATGCCCATAGACCTCATTGTCTTACTTGATTGGTTTTGGTCGGCTTTCCTTTCCATCGTCTCCGTTATCTATTTGAGTTTTATTTCTTATTAGAATTTATAGCTTGCCGAAAGTGATAGGTTTACACCTTTCTTAATACGGCTTACTATCCAATCGCCTGAGTTGTAATTCATATCTGAAGTTAAGTCTTCATATCCCACACCGGTTATGTATTTACAATTGCGGTACACAATGATATCCTCATTGAGCATATCGCTGACATTGAACTTCAATTCAAATTTCTCCTTAAAGAAACGTGCGGACACTTGCAAATCAAGTATATTGCGCGGTGCCTCAAATTGGTCAAACATAGCCTTTTCTCCGGCTGTAACCAATTTACGCCCGTTCCGCCCGTAGTTGAGAGCCGCGCCCAAAACTTTGCCTTGATAAATAAGGCCGGCGTTGATTGTATAAGGCGCAAGACCTTGTAAAGGCCGTTTGCGATTGTCACGATAAATTGTAGAGGCTCCCATCAGTTTATCCAGATTATACGTTACATCGCCCTTGATGAAAGTGGCATTGGCATTAAAATACATATCTTTAAGGAATGAACTGGGGGCTATGAAACCAAGAGATTTGCGCACATTTACCTCTATGCCTTTCACTGTAGCATCATCCAGATTATAGGTGTATTGGGTAATGTCCACCGGGGATGGAGCGTATGTTATTAACTCCACAGGGTCTTTGAACTTTTTATAAAAACCACTGATGGACACCACTTCGCCCGGAGCTGGATACCACTCAAAACGTAAATCAATATTGTCGGTATATGTCTGTTTGATTTGTCCGAAGTTCCAAATGTTGATACGGTCATCTACATTGTAATATTTACATGGAGAAAGTTCACGGAAGTCAGGACGTGCCAGCGTTTTACTATAAGCGAATCGGGCATTCAGATTATCCGTAATATTGTAAATTAAAGTAGCGGCAGGCAGCCAGTCGACCTTTTTCACGGACAATACACTGTCCACATAATCTGTACCATCAAAAAATTTGGTGTTTGTCTCAGTGTTGCCTTTTTCCATACGGACACCGGCTGTAAGGTGCAGTTTGCGGAAGAATGTGAACTCACCCATCAGATAAGCGGCGTGGATGGTCTGGTCTCCACGATAAAAATCCGCTTCCGGCGTTTCCATACCTGACTGGTAAACAAACGTACCGTTCTCAAAATTTTCGGGGTCGAAAAATACATTTATCGGTGTACCGTAGAGATGTGAATTTTTATTAGGTGAAACCGTACCTAACGGCTTCAAATAGATTTGCTCGTACTCTGCATGGCGGAAGGTACCCATATAACCGGCTTTCAACTGTTGCTTGTTGCCTTTTACAATGAACGGATAGGCAAGGTTGGCTGCGATGTTCTTTTTGTTTTCGTCCAAGTTGCTGTACATGATATGGCTTTCGCCCAAATTTGTACCTCCATAATTAGTAGAGAGACCCCAATCTATCAACTCGCTGCCGTCGGCGGCTTCTCCTTCCATATATCCTGTGGCAAAACGGTCATCCGGACTGGTACGTTTTGACTTGTTATAAGAACCGTTCCATGTGAAAATCAGCTTATCGCCGAATAGGTTGTGTTCACCGTCAATCTGCGTTTGTATAACCCGGCTGAGCAACGGAGCGCTGTATTGTTCAGCATAATTATAACCATTATAATCGTTATAAATGTAACGCTCCATATTGGTATGGCTGAAACGGTTGTTGAACAGGTTTCGCCATGTGATTTTATGCCCCGGCATCTCCCAGCCGATATTGGCAACAGCCCCCGTTGTCGTAACAAATTTATAGCGGTTGCCCGGACGGACTATACTGTCGTGGGTTATGAAATGAGCTTCCTTGATTTCTTCACGGGTCTGTTCGTTGCGATAGGTCAATGCCGCCACCACGCCGATTTTCTGGTTGTATCCGAACTCGAAAGGCAGACCCACCGTTATGCTGTAATTCTGCAACGGGGCCGCCTTGAAACGGCGAAGGCCGTAGCTGTTCATACGTCCGGCGTTTTCCATAGATTGCTTAGTGGATTCCTCGTCTTGTCCGGCATACCATTTGCGATCATCAATGTTGCCGAAGAACCAGTCGGACTTGTAACGCTGGTTGCTCAAGAAATCCTTGCCTGTGCTGATGGTGTTCATGCCTGTACCCACGCTGATATTGAAGAACTTTTGATTGGGTACGGCGAGCGTGTTCACCTCGACAAGACCACCGGTGAATTCGCCCGGCATATCGGGTGTGAAAGTCTTGGCAATGGTTACATTGTCAATCAATCCGCTCGGTATCACGTCGAATGAGAAGTTACGGCGGTTTGGTTCCGTAGAAGGTAATGTAGCACCGTTGAGCTGTACGTTGTTGTAGCGTTCACCCATGCCTCGCACGGTGATGTATTTTCCGCTTTCTACCGATACTCCAGCCACACGGCCCAATACCTGCGCCACGTTGTTGTCCGATGTCTTTTTCATCAGGTCGGCACTGATACCGTCGCTCATCGCCACCATGTTCTTCTGCTTGGCATATAGGGCGTTGGCGCTGGCCTTGTTGTAGGTGGCTGTCACCACCACTTCGCCCAACATCTCGTTCGCCTCCTGCAAAATCACATCCAGCGGAGTGCTTTTACCCGAATTGATTTTCACGTCGCTTACGCGCATGGTCTGATAGGAGATGCAGGACACTTCCACCGTAAAGCTGCGCGAAGGAATTCCGCTGACGGTAAAATTGCCGCGCAGGTCGGTAGCCGCCCCTTTGCCCGAAAGCCCGACAATGCGCACCGTAGCGCCCACGATGGGGAAGCCGTCCTTATCGACCACCGTACCCGTCAGGCTTCCGCTGCCCGTGCGGGGCTGCTGGCCGGAAGCCGAAGCCGTGCTCCCTGTCTTATAAACGGCATACGTGCGTTCGCCCGTCTTCTTGTAAGAGTAGGCCGTACCCGAAAGGCTGGCCGCCAAGTCTTTTTCAAGGGAGGAACTGCGCAACGGCGCGGCACTGACCCTTGCCATCTGTGCGGCATCGTAACCGATGTCCACCCGGTATTTGCCGATGATACGGTTCAGGCGTTTGTCCATCGTCTCTGACGGATAGCTGCTTTCGTGCGGGCCTGCCGACTGTGCCACAAGGCTGACATGGGCCGCAGCAGGGCAAACGGGTGTTCCGGCAAGCGCACCGGCGAGCAGAACAACTGCCATTTGCATCTTAGAGTATAAACTCCACTTTCTCATTTTCTTCTTGTCTTTTTTAATTGTTATTTATTGATATTCAGTTAATTATGTCTTTTTTAGCCGTTCGCGAAAGGGTATAAGGATGGCCGTTCCTCCTTGCGGGGGAATTTTCAGGCTTGCGGACAGCACCCTACCGTCCGCCCAATCACAAAATGGCTGCGCTTTAAGTGAAGAGTTAAAGATAAAGAGTCAAAGCCCCGAACGGCCTGCCACCAAGCGCTTAGCGGAAAGGCACGTGTTCCTTCACTCTTCGTCCTTCATTCTTCACTCTTGATTTATGTTGTTCGCCGGGGCAACAATGACCCGACTACCGGATATTCTATACGTTGCGGCATAGACGGAGCATACGCCACGCATCACGTTGTCAAGCGTAGGGCTGGCATGACGGAACGAGAACGTGATTTCAGCATCGGAAGGGATGGCATCATCCTCGATGACAAGCGTCTTGCCGAATGACTGCATGACTTTCATCTTCAACTCGTCCACCGTAGAGGCATCGAGGGTGAACTCTCCGCGCATCCATTCGGTGGCCTCGTCGGCATCCACCTGCGCCACGCTCGCGCTGCCATCGGCAATGTGGTAGGTCACCTGTCCGCCACGGCTGTATTTGCCGTAGGTGACCGCACTCTTTTCGTTGGTGACTTCCACGCATCCGCTGCACACCGTCACTTGGCGGATGTCCGTTTCAGGATAAGCCATGACGCTGAACGACGTGCCGTGTACCACCGCCTCGATGCCGTCCGTCCTTACTACGAACTGGCGCGTGGAATCCGTAGCCACATCGAAAAACGCCTGCCCGCGCAGGGAGACCGTGCGCCGCTGTTTGCCGAAGTCGTCCGCCAAAGCCAGACGGCTGCCGCCTTTCAGATAGACCTCCGTACCGTCGGGCAAAAGCACCGTGGTGTCCCTGTCGTACCTCCATTCGGCATTGCCGTCTCCGGACGCAATGCACTTCTGTGTGTCGCCTTTCCACCATTGCAGGTAAGAGAGGCCGAACACTAAGGCTATGCAAGCGGCTATACCTGCATAGCGGAGCAGGTTGCGGCGGACAACAGCGCGTATCGGGAAAGATTTTTGCGGACGCTCCTCATCTTGATTTATCCCCAATCGTCCTGCAATCGCCTGAAAGGTCTTTTCACTCCATTCTTCTTGTTCTTCAGAAGTGAGTTCCTTTTCGGCGCAGGGCTTGATGGTTGTCATGATGATGTCGGAGAGTTCATCAACGGTTTCTTTTTCTTCGTCCGTAGCTTTACCGTCCATATATTTACGGTAGAGTTTGTTCATCCGTTCCCAAAGTTTGCGTTCCTTTTTGCCTGAAACGCTGCGGCGGTTGTCGTCTGACGTTGGCATGGTCTGTCTGGTTTTTATTGTTTATACTTTATTTTATCAGTCATTTTACTTTCAAGAAGGATTACCCCTCTATATGTAATTCGTAGCGGACAGGGCGAGTGTTACCCAATTTTGCGTTAAGAAACATTAAACAGGGAAATTTTCTTCCAGACCGTCCGCTTCTCTGGGCTTCCAACAATTACACAGATTCGTAACCGAAACGAAACATCCATTCGTTACATTCGCTCCCCAAATAACCAATATTGATATGAAGAACGATACAGACATACGGAAAGAGGCGTACCTGCGAATCATAAAGTGGGAATTGTGCTGGTGGCTGGTTGCCATAGCGGGCGGCTTGCTGATTGCCGGGGCGTTCAGCGGGTCTGAGATTGTAAACCTTTTCCAGCATGGCTTCCAAGGCATCAGAGACTGCTGGGTGGGCATCATGTGCCTGCTGGTGGCAGGTTACATTGTCTATTCCCTGCTGGGCATCCTGAGGGAGAAGCGGAAGCTGATAGGGCATGGCATCCAGGCCGAAGCCGTCGTCACCGCCATCCAGAAAGAGACAGATGCCGAAAAGGGCAAAGAAACCCTCGTGGCAGTCTATGAATTCACTCTGCCCGGAGGCAAGAAACGCCAAATAAAGGAACCCATCGAAAACTCACGGGCCGGGCATTTGGGGCTGATTGAGGTGGGGAGCCGGGTACCCATCTTCGTGGACCGCAACAATCCGGACACCTTTTACCTATATATATACAGTCTTATCCGCCAATTCTATCGGGAAGACAAGGAATTTATCGGCCACATAAAGAAGCTCAAAAGGCAAGGCACGGATGCGAAGACCATCGGGCAAGCGATGCTCAAGCATCAGGACAAGAGGCAACGGGTGCTCCGCAATCGACGTGAATGGAGGTTGGGGTTGCTGGTTCTCTTTGCCATTGTGACGGCTGTTGGGGGGCTCCTCGGCTGCGTGGCGTACTGGCAAATCGAGACATACACGCTTATCTCTGATTTGGACTTCCCCCCGGACCAAGATACTACAGCATCCACACCACGAAGTTGCACGAATATCAACCCGGAACCAACCTATGGAACTATACCGACGAAGACGGCGACAGAACCTGGACGAGCTTCTGGCGCTTCACCGACAAATGCAGGCGTCCCATGTTCGTGGAATGGGGTACGCAGGGATTGACATACACCAAGACGACCAGCATGCTGATGATTCCCGAAAGCTATCGCGGCAGGTTGGACGAGTACATATACGACATGAACGCCGATCTGAAACCCAAACTGCAAAAGCTGTTGAAAGGGTTTGCGCCACGCACGGGTCTTTGCATCCTTTCCCCGGTATTGAAAGACACGATGCAGATAGAGGGCGGAGGATATTGGCCGCTGCTCACCTTGGGAGGTGCCTGCGCGACAGCTGCCGCTGAAATCCGCCTGAAAGCGTCGGGCATGAATCCGGATACCTTGAGGGTGAACAAGACGATGTTCTTTTACAAAGCCATAGAGGCGGTGTCCGATGAAGACACCCTCGCCACGGATGCGATGGCACGGATAGCCGGCGGCATAGGGTGTTTCGGAGAGTTGTATGCCTCCGTCGGGATACATGGCTTCAAGCTTGCATCGGCACGCAACACGCCCCTCAACCAGGCCACGCCCCTTGACATGGCTTCGTTGCTGGGCAGGCTGATGCGTTACAAAGACCACCTGTTCCGGGAGCACCCTGACATCTATGAAACGCAGGACTATCTGGAGCAGAGTTTGGAGAACAAAGGTTGGCCTACTACCGATTACACCTTAGCCTGCGCAGAGGTAGGAGGACGGCGTGTGCTGAACGTCATTGCTTCGGTGGGCGGCCACCTGCTGGTTGTCTTTATGGAAGGAACGGATGTATCCGAAGAAACGCTGATGAAGAAGGCGGGCGAGCTGATACAGGTTGCCAAGGATAATTTGCCTTAAACACGTCTTCCCGTTCTCATCCCACCACACTGTCAACATCCACATAATAATTGGAAGGATTATTGCGGTCAACATAGACACGCACCTTCCTTTGGGGATTTATCTCGTAACTCTCATACCAGAAAGAACCGCTGTGAAACAGGTATATACGCCCGTCGGATGCCACATAACGGCAACTCACGATGATGGGATGCCGTCCGTTCATGCTTTGGTTGTCATCTTCACGGATGCCTGTTATCTCCGCTTCCACTGTATCGCCGGTAGCAAGCAAGCGGGCTATTTTCTGCCGGTGTTTCCGCCTTACCAGAATAAAAGCCAGTCCCATATCGGCAAACACGAACGCCATGGCCAGCAATAGGCCGATAATCCAGTTGTTATCATCCAGATAACGCACCTCTTGGGGATTGCCATTGCGATAATAGACAGTAATCTGCTTGCCCGGATGCATGGACGATGAAGACAGATTGAGCGTGGAAGTATAGGTCTTTCCGCCGACTGTGTATTCCACCACCGGTGTGCCCAGCGATTCGTGATTTGCCCCACGCATGGCCAGGATAACAGCCTGCACAGGTGTAGCTTCTGCTTTGAATGTGTGACCGCTGGTATAGATGAAGATACAGACGGTAAACAGGATGATGCCCACCAGCACAAATATTCCGCCGAAAATGCGGACAAATGCCTTGTCTTTTTTCTTGCCCCGGACCAGTGCTTTTTCTTTGTTGTAACGCATAATTGTAAAAGGGTCGTTTAATGAAATATCAACTTCTTATATCATTAAAGGATTGCTTCCTATATGTAATTCGTAGCGGACGGGGCGAGTGTTACCCGATTTTGCGTTGAAAAGGCTTAATGCGATACTTTTTAGGTCTTTCCCTATGAATTTTACCTTTTATTATAAATGTTACTGGCACGTAACACGAGTGTCACACTGTATGGCTAATTTTGCATCGTCCAAAAATATAAATATTATGGATGTTTCGGCTTTAGGACAAGATAAGGAAGAAGATGATTTCCAACTGCTTTCGGCGATTGCGGAAAGCAGGGATACGGCAGCATTCACACGTCTTTATGGCAGGTATGCGAAGTGGGCTTTCGGGCTATTCTATTCGCGGACGGGCAGTAAGGAGGCCGCATCCGAACTGTCACAAAACCTGTGGATGTACGTATGGGACAATGCGGGGAAAATCATCGGGAACCATGACGAAAAACGGCATACAATAAAAGGTTTGCTTTATGCCGTCATAGCCAAACGCATATTGGATTTCTACCGGATGGTGGAGAGTTGCCATAACATTGTGTCGTTGGACGACGAGGAAATATGGCGCATGGTAGTGAATATCACAGACAATAACCCGACGGTATTTTCCAAACTGGACGTGGAAGCCATCCATGCGATTACCTATGAAGTGCTTGAAAGGTTCGGCGAATTGGACAAAAAGGTCTTCGTCAGTATGAAGAATGGATATACAGCCAAAGAGGTGGCTGACATGTACGGATTTACGGAAGCCACCGTCAGGAAAAAAGTGTGCGTGATGACAAAGGAAGTACGTCTGAAACTGTGTGAGACTGGATATGTGTCCGCCATCCTTTCGTGCGTCATCCAGAACATGCCGCTTTGACTATCATGTCCAGTTCCGTCATTCATAAATTCCTGCCCATTCCAAATTATTGAAATAGTAATCGTATTCGTAGTTTCCTTTCCACTTGCTTAAAGGTACGTACATGCTCAGTCCGCTGAAATGTTCCTGACTGATGGATAACTTGTTGATGAACTGCGGCGTGGCCGCCTTGTAAACGACGGTGCGGCGCAACTGCGCGTTGAACTCGTCCGTCCGCCCTCCCGCAACGGTGTGGACTATATCGCCCATGTCGAAAAACACATTGGGCACGTTGTCCGTGTGATACGCCTGCAAGACAGACGTATCCAAAGCCTCCATGTCGTGCAACCTGCCTTGCAGGACGTTCCGGGTGGCAGTGAAAAGTCCGCCAAGTTCGGCGGCATCCACCAGCGCGATTGTGGCCGAGCGCAGTATGTCGTGCCCCATACTGTTGTAGTGGCCGTAATAGGCGACGCAGGCCTGTTCCAAGTCCTCCACGCCGCCAAACAGGTACGGAAGCACCTTCGCATAAGGGATGCCCGAAGCGTCATAGTCGGCTTCCGCAAGTACCTCGGTGGGTGAAGCTATCAGATAGTCCGCCTTGTTGCGCATTTCATACAGCCCTTCTATACACCCCATCAGGCATACATCAAACCAGATATATTCCGCCACATTATCGGGGAGAGCATCAGCCAATGCATCGATTTCCATCACGCCGGACGAGGAGTCATTCCCTGGATGGTTGTCGATGCCGATGTAGCGTGTGCGCGGGAATCCGTCAACCGCATTCCCCCTCGTGCCTTGCGGCACAAGATCGGAATCGTAACCACCTGGCAGCCAACCCATCGAATGCGACCAAAGCACCAGTCCGAAACGGTCGGACGGAACAAGCTCCTTGGCCTCGCTTATCACCCGCGCCAGCGTTTCCGGACTGGCGGAGTTCTCCTCCGCATACGACTTCAGCGGGACTTCCTCGCCTTGCTGCGTGATACTGAACAGGCGCGGCGTTTCACCTTCCCTGTCCACATAGACTACCGCCGTGCCCGCACTGCGCCGTGCGCCCTGCCTAAGCTGCGAGATGGTATAGTCCACTTCAGAGTCCATCGAGTTGTCGGCGGCCATATACACCAGCGTGGTATAGGACACAGGGTCGGGCGGTACGATTATTTCCTCGTCCTCCGAACAGGATGCCAGCGGCAGGAGGAGGCAGCAGCCCAAAGCTGCACGGAAAAACTTGCGCTTGTTCATATTCCTTTTTCAGTTTAATTTGTCAAAGGTAACGGTTTAATATGACAACAGGGTTACAATGGCGAGAAAAAAGCGGACGACAGGTCCAGTATATCACCGTCCTTGCCGTCCTCCCGTCACATTTTCACGCCCCGGTATTCCTTATGCTCGGGAATACCCGGCCTGCCTATGATAATATGGTCACGCATAAAGTCATTGGCGGCAATCTCCGGCTTCGGCACGTTCTCCGATTTTGGTAAAGCCTGACCGACGCCCTGTTCCTGCTCCTGACTTGGCATTTCCTCATGCTTGGGAGCCAGTTCCAGCTGTATCTTCCGGTCAAGGGCGGCAAGGTCGGACTTCAACAGCTTCAGCTCATCCTCTTTTTTCCATGTCTTGCCGGCTATCTCCCGCAACTGCGGTATCTCGCGTTCCAGCACTTCGTTCTTTTCCTCGTACTGCTTGATGATGGCCGGAATGCGCTCCAACGCATTGAGGAAGTTCACGGCGGCGGCATGGGTGTCCGCCATCGCCAGATGACCGTTGTTGTACTTGTACTTATAGTGCCCCTCGATGACAAAGCGGTTGTCGATGGTCTCGCGCCCGTCGCAAATCAGCCGCTCGCTGACGACCTTGACGGGGAAGCCATAGAGTTCTCCGATTTGCAGGTACTGTCCGCCCGTCGTGGCATTCTTGGCTATCTCCTGCAACTTCCTGCCAATGGCCTTCTCGTCGGTCGTGCTTAGCCCGTCAATCCGTATCGGGTTGAGCCGGTTGCCGTCCCTATCGGTCTTGGCAGCAGCGGTGAACTTCTCCCAATCTTCCGTCATGGCGGCGATTACTGCTTTGTTGTCGGCCAGTTCTTTGGTCTTGCCCTCCAGTTTCCATTCCGAATCGCGCTTGCCCTTGTTGAACGACTTGCGCTCACCTTCCAGCGAGGCTATCTTCTTTTCGAGCTTTGCCTTGTCGAGCAGATCCGTGTTGCCGGACAGTATCGCCATGTATTCCGAGAAATTCATGCCCGACTTCTCGTCCATCGCCCCCTCGTCGATGGTTCGTGCGCCCATCGCGCCGCTTTTCAGCTGACTGATGAACGTCTGCTTGCAATGCAGCAGGTTGAACTTGTACGAGTCCAGCGACTTCTCGACGGCGTAGATAATGACATCCACCTTGTTGTCTGCATAGAGTTTGGCAATCTCGTTGCCCTTGCGCACCGCCCGTCCGTCCCTTTGGGCGAGGTCGGACGGTCGATCGGGTAGGTCAAGGGCATTGCTGCCCTCTTCCCCCCTAAGAACCGTACATG
>ENA-ORNW01000454-ORNW01000454.1-human-gut-metagenome-genome-assembly--contig:-NODE-454-length-40679-cov-10.442325_pt1 | contig 40679 bp, 39 predicted proteins | sample MGYA00242121_ERZ509034 | MGnify/ENA primary metagenome ERZ509034 (study PRJEB26280, sample SAMEA2338689) | human gut metagenome | biome: human gut; feature: human-associated habitat; material: faeces... | reverse complement strand
ACGAGTGGTTTTTTGTTTCGCACGCTCTGCGTACTCAACTAACTAAAGTACATAAATAAAAGCTGTAACAAAGAGAATTTCTCAATGTTACAGCTTTTTTTATTTTTATGATATAGAAAAGAAAAAGTTTATTAAAATTGGTACTGCTACTGAACATAATACACCATTAATCACAGATATAATAATAAATTCTTCACTACTATATTTTATAAGCATAGGGAGCGTTGTATCTTCACTTGTAGCTCCTGCCGCTGCTATCGCTACATATGGATTTAAATATTTTACTAATATTGGAATCATCATAAAAGCGATAAATTCTCTCATCAAACTACTTAAAAAGGCTATTGTGCCTATCTGTGCATTTGCAAGCGACTCGAGCATTACACCAGATAAACTATACCAACCCATAGATGCACCAATAGATAGACTATAAACTAAATTCATATTAAACAAATAGCCACAAATCATACCGCCAAAAATAGATCCAATAATTACACCTATAGGAATCAATAATATTGTCAAATTATAATTTTTTATCTTCTCAATTATAGATTCATTCATGCCCACGCTTATACCTACAGAAAACATCAATAAATATAAAACATAATCAGCTAATTCACTACATAAATCATGCCAACTATTATCAAAAATAAATTGACCACTTATAATTCCTAAAATCAATGCACATAATGCAATATAAACCATCTACAAACCTTCTTTTACTATTTAATTTTTTATAATGAATAATCTGCTAAAAATATACACCACTATTACTGAAAATAATGTCGGCAATATTGCAAATACTAAACTCTGTAAACCCATAGTTATCATTTTATGTGCAAAATTTTCCATACTGCCTAAATTTATTCCCATGATAAAAATAATTAAGGCTACTGCTATTAATTGCACTTTATTATTTAAACTAGCCACAAGTATCCGCTTATGTTCATTTACTTTTAATAGACAATATCCTACGACAACACCCACTATCATGATCAACGTTTCTATCAAGAAATCCACTCTCCTAAAATTTTATATTTAATTATTTAATCTATATAAATTTAATCTCACATCTAAATATACTTCAAAAGTTCTTGGCCATGGATAAAATACATCTACCTGCAAATTGCGAATAGTTAAATCGTATATTCCTTCTGGTGTTTGTACTTTAAAAGGCATTTTAAAAGCTTTACTATAATTTAATTGATTGGCTCGCCTTTGCATATCTAACTGTAATAAATCATTCATCCAAATATAATTATGTTCCATATCCAAATCATTTACATTTTCATAACCATGATTTCTTAAAGTAATATTTATTACGTCAATTACTTCCTTTAGATAATAATAATCTTCCATAAATCTTTCATAATTTATATTTAAACGATTATACTCCACTGCAAGCATATCATTCGTCGTATTAAAAGTTGGCCTTATCGCCTTATAAATAATAGCATTTGCTAGTGCTGTTCCAATGGAATTACTAGCTGTATTCCAACCAGCATAAGAAGTTAATTCATTGATTGGCACATTTTCTTTTAATAACATAGGGAATAATACTTCGCTTGCCGAAAAATGTTTACTCAAATCGACCAAAACAACTTTTTTGCCTTGTTCTAAATATTTTTTTATCTTTAATGCAGATTGTCTCTGTGTAGATATATTTTCATCATCACCAATAAAAACATATAAAATCAAGCCCGCTTCTTGTGGAGAATTCACTTTTTTAGCATTTGCCATCACTAATTTTTCTTCTACAGTAGAACCTACAGAACCCGCCATAAATGGCATGACTGTACGCATAGCTTTCTCATCATTATATTCTACATACACTTTAGGTTGATAATTTGTCTTTGTCTGCACAAAATTAGCTAATAATGATAAAGCCACCTCATCTGCACCTTTAGTAATCATTACAACATCATCACTAATACCCAAAGAGTGTACATAATTTACAAGGCTTTTTTTCTCCATATTTGGTATGCCAAAATCTTCACCATCATCTTGACCAATCACTAATTTTGTTATAATGCCTTCCTTAGCTAAATTTATCAACTCTTTATTTAAAGCTGTATTGCGTCTAAACAAATCTAAATAAATATCTAAATCTTCTTGTTTGATATCTTCTTTTAAATCTGCCAATAATTTTATATCATCTTCATTTGCAAAAATACTTATCTCATCTATAAGACGAGATATCTTTATCATCTTTTTGCTATCACTTTCTAAAGTCGGCGGTGGTGTTATCCTTGGCAAAACATTAAAAACATAAATGGGTTTATCTTTTGCCTTTATTTTTAAATCACGCATAAATTTTAATAAAGTCTGTGACTCATCTTGTTTTGTCCCTGATTCACGTGATGCCAATAATCCACCATGTAATAATTGATCAATAGATACAATCACACCATCAGATTTATCAATATTATCCATCAACCATCTTTGTATTTCTTTTGTATCACCTTGTCTTGTATAATAATCCATCATCTCCGATGGTGGTGTTATAATCTGCACGCCTGCCATTTTCCCTGCATCTATCACCATTTTTTGACATGGTGGCCTCGTATCTAATGGTATTAAAATTAATTTATATTTATAATTCTGTTGTAGCTCTACAGACGTCGCTGGTGGTAATTGAATAAAAATTAAATAATAAATAATCATCAAAGCCACTGCCAAAAGTGATAATAACCATTTTGGCTTTATATATAATTTTAATTTCATTTCTTATTTCTCCATAGATATTTACTTCTATATTTACTTCATTCTTAATATATTAAAAAATATATAAATTAGTGTCAAATTGATTTCATAACTTTAAAATACTTTGCTATAAAAATAGTATTAGTATATAATATGGATATATACTGAATATATGATGGCTTATTTTAAATGTTAAGGTGATTTTATGAATAACAAAGTAACTGTAGAAATCTGGGGAGTAAAATATCCGCTCCGCTATACTAAAGATAGTGATATCAATGATATTCAAGAAGCTGCTAAGATTGTAGATGAAAATATTCGTCTTATAGCTAAACAAAATCAATATTTGCCACCTGATAGAGTAGCAATATTAACTGCACTTCAATTAGCTGAACAATTAATCCGCTTGAAAAAAGATTATAATGAATTTTGGGATATTCTCGATGAAAATCGCTCTAATAAACATAAATAAGCTAAAAAACAACACAAAGACATCCACTAATGGTAGGCATTTTATGGCACTACCATTTATTTTTTATAATCTGTGTATTATAATAAGCTAAGAAAATAACTGGAGGAAAATATTTTGATAGAATTATTAGCCCCTGCTGGAAGCATGGAAGCATTAAAAGCCGCAGTAGAAAGTGGTGCTGATGCTATTTATCTTTCAGGCAAAATGTTCGGTGCAAGAGCTTATGCCAATAATTTTGATGAACAAGGCTTAAAAGAAGCCATTGAATTTGCTCATTTACGCAATGTAAAAATCCATGTAACTGTAAATACTTTAGTAGACAATTCTGAAATACCTGCACTTGCAGATTATTTTCGTTTTCTTTATGAAATAGGTGCTGATGCTGTACTCGTTCAAGATTTAGGTGCTGCACGTTTAGCTCAACTTGTAGCTCCTGATTTACCATTACATGCTAGTACACAGATGACAGTGAATAATTTAGCTGGTGTTCTTGCTCTTCAAGAACTTGGTTTTTCACGTGTCGTTTTATCTCGTGAAGTAACATTAAAAGATATAATTCATATCTGCCGTAATAGTGATGTGGAAATCGAAGTTTTCGCTCATGGTGCCTTATGTGTATGTTATTCTGGTCAATGCTTAATGAGCAGTATGATCGGTGGCAGAAGTGGCAATCGCGGTCGCTGTGCTCAACCATGTCGTCTGCCTTATACATTAGTTGATAAAAACAATAACAATGTTTTAAAAGATGCTGGACAATATTTATTGAGTCCTCGCGATATGAATACACTTGAATTAATTCCTGAACTAATCGAAGCTGGTGTCGTTTCTTTAAAACTTGAAGGACGCATGAAAAAACCTGAATATGTAGCTGTCGTTGTTGATGCTTACCGCCAAAAAATCGACTCTTATTATCAACATACAGAAATTCAAGAAGATGTTCAAAAAAATCTCTCTCAAATATTCAATCGTGATTTTACTACTGCTTATCTAGAGAAAAAACAAGGTAAATTCATGATGAGCGATAAACGACCAAATAACCGCGGTCGTCTCGTAGGTAGAGTAATTCGCTATGACGATAATAAACGTCAAGCTATCATGAAGCTCACAGATAATGTAAATGTCGGTGATACTATTGATTTTTGGGTAAAAGTCGGTGGTCGTGTAAGCACCAATGTATCAAAAATCATCTATAAAAATCAAGAAATAACTTCTGCTAGTGCTGGTATGGAAGTCATCATACCTGTACCAAATCGCGTACATCCGCATGACCGAGTATTTAAAGTATTTGATGCTCAACTCATGCAAAAAGCTCGCAGTTATTATACTAGTGCTTCACCAATACGCAAAATAAATTTAAATATCGAAGCTATAGCTAAACTCAATGAACCATTTATGTTAAAAGCTACTGATGAAGATGGTTATAGTGCTCAAATAACTAGCGATTTCATTGTTGAAACAGCTCTAAAACGTGCTATGGATGAAAAAACAGTACAAAAACAAATGGAACGTTTAGGCAATACTATTTATCAATTAGACAATTTAACTTGCACTATTGATGAAAATGTCATCGTGCCTATGAGCGTCATGAATGATACTCGCCGTTTATTAATTGAAAAATTAATGTCCATGCGTCTTGAAGCTTATCATCGTCCAGAACTTGCTAAAATTGATAATACTATTTGGCAACAAGATTTAGCTTCCAAATCATTAAATCAAATGAATAGACCTCAACTTGTAGTCGCTGTTGATACTATCGCTAAAGTACAGACAGCTATTGATAATCAAGCAGATATCGTTTTATTTGGCGGTGAATCTTATAATCATCAATTCATCACTGCTGAAATGTATGCTGAAGCTACAAGACTTTGCCGTGAAGCTAATATTAAAATTGCTTTTGCTACTCCTCGTATCATGCGCGATAATGAACAAACAGCCTTTACAAATTGGCTTACAAAAATAAAAGATATCGCTCCAGATATGATTTATGCACATACTTTAGCACAAATGTACTTAATCAAACAATTCACAGATATCACTATCTGGGCTGATTTCTCCTTCAATGTCTATAATGATGTAACTTTAACATTTTTAGATAATTATGGCATTAAAGGAGCCACTATTTCCCCTGAACTAAACTTTAAACAAATAAAAACATTAAATAATGCTTCTACTTTACCACTTGAATGTATCGTTCATGGTAATATGGAACTTATGGTATCTGAATACTGTGTGCTTGGCAGTTTCTTAGGCAATTTAGATAAAGGTACTTGTACAAAACCTTGCGAAAAAAATAATTATTGGCTTTGTGATCGCAAAAATGAAAAATTCCCTATCGTAACAGACCAATATTGTCATATGCATCTATTAAATGCTAAAGAGTTAAATATGCTCGCTCATGTTCCAGAATTTAGCAATCTTCATATTGACCGCATTCGCTTAGATGGCAGATATATCTCCAAAGAAAAATTAGCTAAATTCACTAAACTCTATAAAGAAATCATCATCGAAGGCAATAATCATCTCGCTTTAATGCCTGAAAATATCACTAAATATGAACAAAATATTACTCGTGGTCATTACTTCCGTGGAGTAGAATAATTTAAGGAAGGTATCTTTTTAACAAATGAATCAATCCGTATTTAAAACTTTAGAATATGCCAAAATTATCACTATGCTACAAAATATGGCTACTTCTAGTATGGGAAAAGAACTTGCCGAAAAACTATTACCAAGTAGCGATATCGATGAAGTAATTGAAAATCTTTCACATACACAAGAAGCTAGTAACATTTTAATTAGCTCTGAACCACCTTTTGGCGGTATTCATGATATTCGTTCATTATTAAAGAAAACATCTTTAGGTCTAGTAATTGAAATAAATTCATTACTCGATATTTTAAATACCATGTACGCAATGCGTAATCTCAAAAAATTCTTCAAAGAATTAGAAATAGATAGCCCTCAATTCAAAGAATGGGCTAAATCTATTGAAATTTTGGGGCAACTCGAACGCGAAATAGATAATATTGTTGATGAACATGGTTCTATGCGTGATAGTGCTAGCGTTGAACTTATGCGTATTCGCCGTGAAATTAAATCTTCTCAGCGTCGCATCAAAACAAATCTTGACGGTATCTTAAAAAATCCTGATTATCAAAAATATTTTCAGGATAATATCGTTACTATCCGTGATGAACGCTATGTTATTCCTATCAAACAAGAATATCGTCAACAATTCCCAGGTGTCGTACATGACCAATCCTCTAGTGGTTCTACTTTATTTATTGAACCTATGTCCATTGTTGACTTAAACAATGATATTAAACAATTAGTTATTGATGAAAAACGTGAAATTGAACGTATTTTAAAAGTAATTTCTGAAAAAATCGCTAGAAATGCTGATAGCTTACTTCATAACTGCGAAATCATGGCTCAATTGGATTTTGCTTTTGCTAAGGCAAAATTAGCTCGTAAAATGCACGCTACTATGCCAGAAATCAATGATGAAGGTATTGTCAATTTAGCTAAAGCTCGCCACCCATTACTCAATAAAGATAACGTCGTTCCTATTGATATCAGACTTGGCGAAGGATATCGCACTTTATTGATTACAGGGCCAAACACAGGCGGTAAAACAGTGAGCATGAAAACTTTAGGCTTATTAGTTTTAATGACTCAGTCTGGTCTTTTTATTCCAGTTCAATCTGGTTCCAAAATTTCCATTTTCCAAAATGTCTATGCTGATATCGGTGATGAGCAAAGCATTGAACAGAGCCTCAGTACATTTTCCGCTCATATGCGCAATATCGTAAATATCTTGAATAATATTGAACATGATGACTTGCTCTTATTAGATGAAGTAGGTTCTGGTACTGACCCAGAAGAAGGTGCTGCTCTTGCCATGTCAATTTTAGAAAGATTAATGGAAATCGGTGCTTGTACTGTAGCTACTACTCACTATAACGAGTTAAAGACTTTTGCTTATTCTAAAGAAGGCATTGAAAATGCTTGTGTAGAATTTGACATCAAATCCCTTCGCCCTACTTACCGATTATTGATAGGTACGCCAGGGGCTAGTAATGCTTTTGCTATAAGTAAAAGATTAGGTTTATCAGATACTTTGATTTTACGTGCACAACAACTCATCAAAGCAGACCATGCTCAATTTGAAAATGTATTAAATACACTAGAAAATGAAAAATTGATGTATGAACAAAAAAATGCTGATATTGCTGAACGTCAACAACGCATTGAAAAATTAGAAAAACAACTTGCCGATATGAAGCAAGAAATGGCCAAGAAAAAAGAGCAAACACTTCGTAAAACTAAAGAACAATGTGCTAGTTTACTTCGCCGTACTCGTCGCGAATCTGAAGAAATCATCAAGGAATTGAAAGCTCAATTCAACGACCAGGGAATGAAAAAACGTCAGGAAACAATAGATGCTGCTCGTCATAAATTACGTGGTCGTCTGGATAAAGTAAGTCAACAAAATGATGACCCAAATAAACCAGGTGAAGCTGTCGATATCAAAACTATTGCTGTTGGTGATATCGTATATGTAAATAAACTTCGCCAAAAAGGAACTATCACTGATATCAGTGGTAAAGAATTAACTGTTCAATTGGGCAGTTTAAAAATGAATGTTAAAGCTAAAGATTGCTCTTTCGTTTCTCATGCTGTTAAAGTAAAAGAAACTGCACCATCTAAAAAAGCTGGTGGCTTCAATATGCTAGCTAAAGTCAGCCAAATTAGTACAGAAGTAGATATCAGAGGCTTAATGGTTGATGAAGCTATTGAAGTTGTTAGCAAATATCTTGATGATGCTGTAATTTCTGGTTTATCAAGAGTATTAATCATTCATGGTAAAGGTACAGGAGCTCTGCGCAAAGGTATTCAAGAATATCTCAAAAATCATCGCAATGTTTTAAGCTATACTCTTGGTGATATGGACGAAGGCGGTAGTGGGGTAACCGCTGTAAAATTAAAATAACGCAAATAATTACTATATTTTTACCAAAACTAAACATAGTATTATAAATATTTGAGGTGTATTCTATGGATAAACAGCCTTTTAACGAAAAAAAATCAACCTCTAATCATGCAACTGATAAAAAAAATAAGAAAAAATCTTTTGGCTTCAAAAAATTTTTCTTAGCACTTTTAACGCTATTTATAGTTGTATTTTTAGGCGTTGGTTGTGGATTAGTTGCTATTGGTCTTGATGGTGATAAAGATGTATCTGATATTCACCCACCTGCTTCTTCTCAAATTCTCGATATGAATGGCAATCTAATCACTAATATTCACGCTACGGAAAATCGTACATTAGTGACTTTAGATAAAATCCCTGCTAATCTGCAAAATGCCTTTATCGCTGTCGAAGATAATCGCTTTTATGAACATAACGGTATTGACCCTAGAGGTATTTTCCGTGCTATTTATTCAAATTTAGTAAGTGGTGAAGTATCCGAAGGTGGTAGTACTATCACTCAACAATTAGCTAAAAATGCCTTTTTATCACAAGACCGTACATTTAAACGAAAAATCCAAGAATTATTTATTGCCCTTCGTTTAGAAAGACAATATACTAAAGAAGAAATTTTAGAAATGTACCTCAATCAAATTTATTTTGGTAGAGGTGCCTATGGTGTGCAAGCCGCAGCTCAAACATATTTTGGTAAAGACGTAAGTCAATTGGATTTATCTGAATGTGCTATGCTCGCTGGTATACCTCGTAGCCCTAACTATTATTCACCACTTAATAATTTAAGTGCTGCCAATGAACGTAAAGCAGAAGTATTAGACCAGATGGTAAAATATGGTTATATTGATTCTGCTACAGCTACTAAAACAAAAGCTGAAAGTTTAAGACTTGTAAATCCTAAAGAAGAAGAAAAAAATAATACTGCTTCATATTTTATCGATTATGTAACTCAAGAAATGATTGATAAATTCGGTGCAGATGCAGTTTATAAAGAAGGATTAAAAATCTATGTATCCATAGATATGAATATGCAAAAAGCTGCTGAACAATCTGTAAATAGTTTATTGCCAACTTACTATAGCGATGCTAACGGTCTCACTCAACCACAAGGGGCACTTGTTGCTATTGATCCCAAAACTGGATATATCAAAGCTATGGTTGGTGGTCGTGGCACTGACCAATTCAATCGTGCTGCACTCGCTGTACGTCAACCTGGTTCAGCTTTCAAACCATTTACATTTGCTACTGCATTAGAAAATAAAATGACACCTGATACAACAATCGAGGATACTCCATTTAAATTAGGTGATTGGCAACCACAAAACTATGACCGTACATTTAGAGGCACAGTATCTATGCGTCAAACAGCTATCAATTCTTTAAATGTGCCAACAATTCGTTTAGCTGAAAAATTATCCATAGATAAAGTTTTATTGACAGCTCAAAATCTAGGTATATCCACACTAGAATTAAATTCTAAAGAAGCTAATGATAAAAACTTAGCCGCATCTATCGGTGGTCTTACAAACGGGGTAACTGTTCTCGATATGGCTGGTGCTTATAGTGCTTTTGCTAATCATGGTGTTTATACAAAACCAACTGCCATCGTCAAAGTCGTAGACCGCAAAGGCAAGACCATTTATGAACATAAACCTGAAACAAAACAAGTTCTATCAGAACGCACAGCTACTTTATTGACAGATATGCTTGAAGATGTCATCACTAAAGGCACAGGTAAAGCTGCTAATATCAATAGACCTGCTGCTGGTAAAACAGGAACTACAGATAATTATCAAGATGCTTGGTTTGCAGGTTATACACCTGATTTAGTCGCTGTCGTATGGATGGGCTGTGATGATAATGATGTTATGCCTGGTATTACAGGTGGTACTACTCCTGCGAAAATTTGGCAAAACTTCATGAAAACAGCACTAGCTTCTATACCTGCTAAAAACTTTGACGGTTCAGATACTTCCATTGATAATCCTGTTCAAAGTGTAGAAAACAATGCTAAGACTACAAATAAAAATGTTTCTCATGAAAAAGAAAAACCATCAAAAGAAACACCTGATAAGCATAAACCTGTTCCTAATGAACAATCAAATCTAAATGATGCTCAACAGCCAATTGATGAAAATGAACCAATTGAAGAAAATATTGAGCAACCATCTGTTCCTGTTCCAAGACAAAATTTACCTGAACCAAGTATTCAACAAGGCAAAGGGTTAAATTAATAGATAATCATATATTAGGAGGATTTTTTGTGAGCGTATTTGATACACTTAAAGAACGTGGTTACTTAGCTCAAGTAACTCACGAAGAAGAATTAAAAAAAGCTTTAGAAACTGAGCAAGTTACATTTTATATGGGATTTGATCCAACAGCAGACAGCCTTCATGTTGGCCATTTCTTAGCTTTAATGGCTATGTCTCATATGCAAAAAGCAGGTCATCGCCCTATCTGCTTAGTTGGTGGCGGTACTGGTACTGTAGGTGACCCTTCTGGTCGTACAGATATGCGTAAAATGTTAACTGATGAAGATATCGAACATAATTGTAATTGCTTCAAAAAACAAATGGAACGCTTTATCGATTTTTCCGATGGTAAAGCTTTAATGATCAACAATGGCGATTGGCTTCGCAAATTAAATTATATTGAATTACTTCGCGATGTTGGTCCACATTTCTCTGTTAATCGCATGCTTACTGCTGAATGTTATAAACAACGTTTAGAACGTGGCTTAACATTCCTCGAATTCAATTACATGATCATGCAGGCTTATGACTTCATGGAATTAAACCGCCGTTATGGTTGCGTACTTGAATTAGGTGGCGATGACCAATGGTCTAATATTATCGCCGGTGTTGAACTCATTCGTCGTAAAGAAGCAAAACCTTCTTATGGTATGACATTCAATCTTCTCACTAACAGTGAAGGCAAAAAAATGGGTAAAACAGCAAAAGGTGCACTTTGGCTCGATCCTAAAAAGACTTCTCCATATGATTTCTATCAATACTGGAGAAATGTTGCTGATAGTGATGTAGAAAAATGTCTTGCTCTTCTCACATTCTTACCAATGGACGAAGTTCGTCGCCTCGGTAGCTATAAAGACCAGAAAATCAACGAAGCAAAACAAGTTCTCGCTTATGAAGTTACAAAACTCGTTCATGGCGAAGAAGAAGCTAAAAAAGCTCAAGAAGCTGCTCAAGCACTTTTCAGTGGTAAAGGTAATATGGACAATGCTCCTACTATCACTATTACAGAAGCAGACTTTGGCAAAAAATTACTTGATATCTTAGTAGATAATAAAGTATTTGAATCCAAAGGTGCAGGTCGTCGTCTAATCGCTCAAAATGGTGTATCCATCGGCGATGACAAATGGACTGATGTAGAAAAAGTATTAACAGCAGAAGACCTTGCAAATGGCGACATGATCGTTCGCAAAGGTAAAAAGAAATTCTATCGTTTAATCAAAGCATAAAAATCATAAAACTATAAACGAAAAGCTAGAATATATTCACTAATAACATTGATATATTCTAGCTTTTTTATTTTTATCCATAGACTATAATTACTATATTCGATTTATTTCTTTATCAACAAAAATGAATACTTTAAATGATTTGCAAAGACTCGTTTTTTTATGGTATACTCTAAAAAGATATTTTCTTACAAAATTTTATCTAAATCTTAAAATTTTATTTACTTATCTAGTACATATTAGATAATTTATAGTTTAATTTATTAAGGAGTGCGTTTAAAAGATGTCAGGACATTCTAAATGGGCCAATATTAAACGAAAAAAAGGTGCAAATGATGCCATTCGTGCAAAAATGACTACAAAAATTGGTCGTGAAATCACTATTGCTGTTCGTATGGGTGGTGCTGACCCTACTGGTAATATGCGTCTTAAATTAGCTTTAAGCAAAGCTAAATCTAACAATATTCCTAAAGATAATATCAATCGTGCTATTCAAAAAGGCTTAGGTGCTTCTGATGGTAGCAATTACGAAGAATTAATTTATGAAGGTTACGGTCCAGCAGGTTCTGCTGTTATGCTCGAAGTTATGACAGATAACCGTAATCGTACAGCTGCTGATATTCGTCATTTATTCTCCAAATACGGCGGAAACCTCGGCGAAACTGGTTGCGTAGGCTGGATGTTCCACAAAAAAGCAATCTTTGTTGTAGACAAAGAAGCTTTCGATGATGAAGAAAGCCTCATGATGATTGCTCTTGATGCTGGTGCAGAAGACTTCAAAGCAAATGATGATTCTTTTGAAATCACTGCTGCTCCTGAAGATTTCGATGCAATCTCTCAAGCATTAGAAGAAAACAACATCGAAACAGTTGAATCCGAAATCACTATGATTCCTGATACTACTGTTAAAGTTGAAGGCAAAGACGCTGAAAAAATGCAGACTCTTATCGATATGCTTGAAGAACATGATGATGTTCAAAACGTTTATTCCAACTACGAAATGGACGAAGAATAAAATAATCTTTAGACGCAGTGATAAACTGCGTCTATTTTTATCTAAAGATATATAATCGAGGTATTTATCATGGAATTTTTACAAGCCTTAAAAAATCGTCGCAGTATCTATAATTTAGGCACTAATGTTAATTTATCTAATGAAGAAATAACTTCTATCATCTCTGATTGCCTAAAATATAGTCCATCTGCTTTTAACTGCCCTACTACAAATGTTATCATCGCCTTTGATGAAAAACATCAACAGATTTGGCAAATCACTACAGATATTTTGAAAGAAAAATTAGCTAAAAAAGAAGAAACTTTCACTGTGGCTCAAAATAAAATCAATAAATTCAAAGCTGGCATTGGCACTATCTTATTTTTTGAAGACACAGAAATCATCAATGAATTAAAAGAAACTTATGCTATGTATGCTGAAAATTTCTCCACATGGTCAAATCAAGCAAATGGTATGCTTCAAAATAATATCTGGACAGCATTAAGCCAAGCAAATATCGGAGCTAATCTTCAACATTATAATCCTTTGATTGATGATAAAATCAAAGAATTATTCTCTATTCCCGATACATGGAAATTAACAGCACAAATGCCATTTGGTAGTATAGAAACCCAGCCAAATGAAAAATACATTGAAGATATTTCCACTCGCTTAAAAATCTATTAAAATCAATATAAAATTATAGTCATGTTTGAATAATATATTTAAACATGACTTTTGTTATTTTTAAAAACTAGTTAATCATGATATAATGTGAACTGCACATTTTTGCTAAATTTGATATACTAAAAGGAGGATTTTATGCTTGCTTTAGGTATTGACCCTGGGACTGCTATCTGTGGCTATGGTCTTGTAGATATGCAAGGAAGCCGTCTAAAAGCCATTGAATATGGAGCTATTTTGACAAGTCCACAGATGCGACCACAAGATAGATTATTAAAAATTCATCGTGAACTTACAGATATTATTCAAAAATATAAACCTGATGTAATGGGCGTAGAACAATTATTTTTCAATCGCAATGTAACTACTGCCATTCCTGTCGGTCAAGCTCGTGGTATCGTCTTATTGACCGCAGCCGAAAATCAAATTGAGTTAGTTGAACGCACACCGCTACAAATCAAACAATCCGTAGTGGGCTTTGGCAGAGCGAGCAAAGAACAAGTCATCTATATGGTAACAAAATTGCTCCATCTTCCTGAACCGCCAAAACCTGATGATGTCGCCGACGCTCTAGCTGTAGCTATCTGCACTACTCATTGTATGAATAGCCTCACATGGCGAAATAAATTATAATTAAATTAATAATGGATTAATAATAAATAAATTAACAAGGAAAGATTTTATGATAGGATATTTACAGGGAAAAGTCACTTATATTGCCAGTGATTTTTGCTTTATTGATGTTCATGGTGTCGGCTATCGCGTATTTATCAGCACTAGCACACGTGCAAAACTAAAAATGAATGAAGAAATCAAACTCTTTACTTATTTAAGCGTGCGTGAAGATGCCATGTTATTATATGGTTTCATCAATCAATTAGAATATGATGTCTTTTGCAAATTGATTTCCGTATCTAAGATTGGCCCCAAAGCTGGGCTTGGTCTGCTCTCTAGTCTTTCTAGTGAAAAACTCATCTGGGCTATCCAAAATAAACAAGTCAGCCTACTCACCAATGCCCCTGGGATTGGCAAGAAAACAGCTGAACGCATTGTTTTAGAATTAAAAGATAAATTAACTGAACTCAACTTAAGTATTTCCGATGAAGTCTTAGATCAACCAATCTTGATTGATACACCTAGCGAAGATGAAAAAATAGATATGTATGAAGAAGCAACGCAAGCCCTTCTTTCTCTTGGCTATACAAAACCAGAAATCAATTCTGTACTCAAAAAAGCTGGCAATATGACTAATACAGAAGATATTATTAAATTTGCACTCAAAGAATTATCCTTAAGTTAAAATTAAATTAAGTAGAAGATTAAATAAAGGAGTTTTTTATTATGAAATTTTCTCCACAAAATGAACGTCAATTTGCCGTAGTCGGTCTTGGCAGATTTGGCAGAAATATCGCAAAATCCCTTCATGAAATGGGCTATGATGTTCTTGCTATTGATAAAGATATGGAAAAAGTCCAAGACTTTAGCCATGAGGTAACTCATGTAGTTCAAGCAGATACTACAGATGAAGAAGCACTTCGCTCTTTAGGTATTTTAAATTTTGATGTTGTAATCGTGGCTATCGGTGATGATACTGAAGCTAATATCATGACTACACTTCAATTAAAAGAAATCGGTGTTCCTTATATCGTTGCTATCGCTAAAAGTCCATTACAAATCAAAGTATTAGAAAAAATCGGAGCCAACCGCATTGTTGCTCCAGAGCGAGATATGGCTCGTCGTGTTGCCTATAACCTTGCTTCTACAAATATCATGGATTATATCGAATTATCGCCAAAATTCAGTATTGTAGAAATCGCTGTGCCAAAAGCTATCCGCAATAAAACACTCAGCGAATCAAATATCCGTGCTAAATATGGCTTAAACGTTGTTGCTATCAAACGTCATGATAATTTAATCATTTCTCCACTTCCTACAGAAGTATTACTCGAAAATGATATCGCTATCGTTGTTGGTAGCAATGAAAGTATCAATGGCTTGGAGGCTCTAGAAAAATAATGGAGCTAATCACAAGTCTAACTAATGCCAAAGTCAAAATGGCTTTAAGCCTCCAACAAAAAAAATATCGCGACAAATACCAATTATTTATATTAGAAGGTATTCGCAATGCTGAAATGGTTATTGCCAAAAATATTTCCGTGCAAATGTGTTTTTTCACACAAAAAGCCTTTACAAATGAACGCGGAAAATCCATTTTAGAACAATTAAAATGTCCTTGTTTTGAAGTTCCTGAACATATTTATCAAAAAATCAGTGATACTCAATCTCCACAGGGATTAATGTTGATTTTACCTATACAAAATCACAATTTAGATGATTTAGCTACAATAAATAAATCAGGACTTTATCTGATTTTAGATAGATTACAAGACCCTGGAAACATCGGTACCATCATTCGCACAGCTGATGCTATGGGTGTAAAAGCCATTATCTGCCTAAATGGAACAGTCGATATCTATTCTCCAAAAGTAGTGCGTTCTGCCATGGGTTCTTTATTCAATCTCCCTATAATCACTAAAATTTCTGAACAAGATTTATTATCTTTTTGTCAAAATCATAATTTAACACTTTATGCTACAGCTTTAGATAATAGTGCCAAAGCTTCATGGGATATTTCCTATCCTCAAGATTGTGCTATTATTTTAGGCAATGAAGCCAATGGCGTTTCTGATAATTTATTAGACAAATGTAATGCTAAAATATACATTCCGATGAAAGGCGATGCTGAATCTTTGAACGTGGCAAATGCTGGTTCGATGATTATGTATGAATATTGTCGCCAAAATATTTGACCACAGTAAAAATCAATGCTATAATCTAATAGCTAAAGACATGAGTATGAAAGATAATCGCGTATACTTTTTTGTATATGAGGAAAGTCCGGGCTCCACAGGGCAATGTGCTGGATAACGTCCAGCGAGGGTGACCTCAGGGAAAGTGCTATAGAAACTTAAACCGCCTGTGAATACAGGTAAGGGTGGAAAGGTGCGGTAAGAGCGCACCAGCATGCAGGTGACTGTATGGCTAGGTAAACCCCACATGGAGCAAGACCGAATAGGGAAGGGATGAAGTGGCCCGCTGAGCCTTCCGGGTTGTGTCGCTAGAGCTTATAGGTAACTATAAGTCCAGATAAATGATTATCACCACGCAAGTGGAACAAAACTCGGCTTATTGATTACTCATATCTTTAGTGAAAACTGCCTTACTGGCAGTTTTTTTATTTTAACTATTTGATTTTTAAGCTAAATATATTAAAATATATTTAGAAATAAATATTTACATTAATAAAATTTATTTTAATCTAGGATAAAGAAGGAGTTTCTTGTGGATATTAATCAAATGCAAACTATTTTACAATCAAATTTGAAACCTAATCGTTATGCTCATTGTCTTGGGGTAATGGATACTGCCATTATCTTGGCAAAACGATTTGGCGTAGATGAAGAACAAGCTGCTATTGCTGGCTTATTGCACGATTGCGCACGTGAGTTTGCAACCGAAGATTTAATTGCTGAATGTGAAAAACGTCATCTCTATATTACAGATATTGACCGTCAATTACCTATTTTAATGCATGCCCCACTTGGCACTGCCATTGCTAAAGAAAAATATGATGTTCATGATACTGCTATTTTAAAAGCTATCGCTTCTCATACTGTTGGCGGAGCTAATATGTCTAAACTCGACAAAATAGTTTATCTTGCCGATATGATAGAACCTCATCGTAAATTTGAAGGCTTAGATAAACTTCGCAAACAAGCCATGACACAAGACCTTGATACTGTTATGATAAGTGCTTTTGATCAATCCATATTATTTATTATGCGTAAAGGACATACTATTCACCCATATACAGTAGCTGCGCGTAATGAAATTCTCCTCCAACGAGAATTATAATATGCCCCCAAAAAAGATTAAAACTTCAACAAAAACTACGAATAGAAAAACGAAAAAGCCACTTATTAAACGTATACGCCTTGGTCGTTTATTGCTTGTACTCATACTTTTATCTAGTATTGTCTACGGTTCATACATCGTAATTTCTGAGATTTACTCTTGGGGTAGTTTTAAATACGCTCAATATAAAGAAGCACATCCTAGTAAACCACAAAAACCACCTATTCCCCCACAATTCGTGGATAAAAAATTTGAAAACTATACTAATATTTTATTCATTGGTATAGATGACAAACCTGTTGAAGGCATTGCCGAGGCTGGACGTTATGCAGATGCTCTCATGCTCGTAAGTATGGATCACACTAATGGAGAAATCAGGTTTTTATCTTTACCTAGAAATATAAAGACCACTATGGACGGTCGTAAAGATCCTGAATATCTCAGCTTTACTTATTATTATGGTGGAGCTCCTCTTGCTGTAAATACAGTATCTCAACTATTGAATATACCAATTACTCAATATGTTGCTCTAGACCGTAAAAGTTTAGCTAAATTCGTAGATACCATTGGCGGTATTAATCTCTATGTGGAAAGTAATATGGATTATGACGACCCTGTAAGTGGTACTTCTATTCATCTTACACAAGGCTATCAACATCTGACTGGCGATATGTCCCAACAATATCTGATTTTCCGCAATGATGATTTAGGCGATATAGGTCGCGTTCAACGTCAGCAAAAATTTGCCAAAGCTTTATTTGAAAAAATGATGTCCTTAGAAACAATTCCTACCCTACCTACAATTCTTGATATTTGGGAAGATAACATCGATACGAATATTAATATATTAGATATCTCTAATCTTCTTGATTTGCTAGATACGCTAAGTACAAATGAAATAAAAATAAAAATGCTTCCAGGCAATATGAGCCCAACAGGCGATTGGATACCGGATAATGCCCGTGTAGAACAAGAAATAAATGAAATGTTCCCGCCTCTTCCAGAGGAAACAAATGATGATGAATAACAAAATATATAAATAAATTATTATAGAAAGGCAAGTGTTTATATGACCCTAAATTCTCAAGAAAAAAGCCAATTAATAGCAAAGGCTGCTAGTGATAAAAAAGCATTAGATATCATGATCATGAATATGCATGATTTGACTACTACTACTGATTATTTCATCGTATGTAGTGCTACAACAACTACTCAAGTTCGTGCTATTGCAGATAATATCGAAGATGAAATGACTCAAGCTGGCGAAGAATTCTTGCATAAAGAAGGCTATCAAAATGCTGAATGGATATTACTAGATTATGGTAATTGCATCGCTCATATCTTTACTGAAGAAGCTCGTCGTTTCTACGGTTTAGAAAGTTTATGGGGCGAAGCTCCTACTGTTGAATACGAAGATTAAACAACGAGGTTAAATAAATATATTGATAGAAAAACAACAAAGAAAATATCAACCAAGTACTGTAGTAACTATGAAAGTCGCACGTGTTGGCGAAATGGGAGCATTTTTAGATGCTCAAACAGGTAATACTAGCGATGATATTTTGTTGCATAAATTACAGCAAACCTCTCCAGTAAAACCTGGTGACAAAGTCTGTGTATTTTTATATAAAGACCCTCATGGTCGACTCACTGCTAGTATGAGAACTCCTAGAATGCGTGAAGGTCAAATTGCTCGTTTAAAAGTAATCAATACAAGCCGTGATGGTGCGTTTTTAGATGTTGGTGCTGAACGTGGTATCTTCATGCCATATGCTGGCATGCGAGGAAAATTACAAGTAGGCGAAGTTGTCTGGGCAAAATTATATACAGATAAATCAGGTCGATTAGCCATGACGATGAAAGTCGAAGATGAAATCCGTCGTGCTTCTCGTCCTGCGGAAAATGTCAAAGTTGGCGATATGGTCTCCGGATCTGTTTATAATTTCACAGAACAAGGAGCATTCATCTTTACTGATGAACGTTTCATCGCTTTCTTAGACAAACGTGAAATGACTATTAAGCCACGTGTAGGTCAAACTTTAACCACACGTATTACTTTTATTCGCGATGATGGTCGTATCAACGTGTCCATGCGACCAGCCAAAGAAAAAGCGATTAATCTCGATGCCCAAATGCTTTATGATACACTCACTGCTCGAGGAGGAAAAATGCCATATTGTGATGATACCTCTTCAGAAGTCATTCGTGAACGTTTCGGTATCAGTAAATCTGCCTTTAAACGTGCATTAGGCCATTTAATGAAGGAAGGCAAAATAGAACAAAAAGATGGTTGGACTTGTTTAAGATCTCAAGAATAACCTATAAGCTATCTGACATATTTTGCCGGATAGCTTTTTTTGAGCAAAGAAAGGAGAGCATTTTGTGCTTACAATCAAAGAAATTCGCAAGGTATCCTCAATAGAAGAAGCTTATGAATTAAACCAAAAAAAGACTAATCGCATTATTGGCGGTATGTTATGGTTAAAAATGCAAACAGGTAATGTAAATATTGCTATTGATTTATCCGGTTTAAATTTAGATACTATCGAAGAAACTGATACAGAATTTAAAATCGGTGCTATGACAACATTACGCGATTTAGAACTTCATGCTGGTTTAAATCAATATACTAATAACAGCATGAAAGAAGCTATGCGTCATATTGTCGGTGTACAATTTAGAAATCTTGCTACTGTTGGTGGTAGTATCTATGGTCGTTATGGATTTTCTGATGTATTGACTGTATTTATGGCTCTTGATGCTTATGTAGAACTTCATCATGCAGGTATTATTCCTATCAGTGAATTTGCTAAAATGCCTTATGATAATGATGTTTTAGTCAATATCATCGTGAAAAAAACTGCTTTAAATTGTGCATATTTATCACATAGACAGACAAAAACAGATTTTCCTGTATTGGCTGTTGCTGTATCTAAACTTCATAACAAATGGCAAGCTGTAATAGGTGCTACTCCTCATCGTGCAGTAATCATTGCTGATGAAGAAAATATCTTAGGTGAAAAAGTATCACCTGAAACTATTGAAGCATTTGCAAATTATGTAAAAGATAATGTAAAAACAGACTCTAATATTCGTGGTTCTGCACAATATCGCAAACATTTAGCATATGTTTTAGTCAAACGTGCTTTATCATCTATAGGAGGAAATGCTTAATGATTTTAAATGTATGGCTCAATGGGAAAAAAATCAGTGAAGAAATTTCAGCTGATACATTATTGATAGATTTTGTCCGCAAACATGGCTGTAGTAGCGTAAAACGTGGTTGCGACACTTCAAACTGTGGGCTTTGTACTTTATTTGTTGAAGATAAACCTGTATTATCTTGCTCTATGCTCGCAGCTCGTGTTGATGGCAAACATGTAACTACACTTGAAGGACTTCAAGAAGAAGCACGTGAATTTGGTGCGTTCATCGCTAACCAAGGTGCTGAACAATGTGGTTTTTGTAACCCTGGTTTTATCATGAATGCAATCGCTTTATTTAGAGAAAATCCTAATCCTACTGATGAAGAAATTCTCGAATATTTAGCTGGTAACCTCTGCCGTTGTTCTGGTTACGAAGGTCAACTTCGTGGTATTCGTGCCTTTTTAGATTATAAAAATGGTAAAACGGAGGAACAAGCATGACTAATTTAGATAAATTAAAATATGTCAATCAACCTATCATGAAATCTGATGCAATGTCACTTGTCACAGGTAAACCTGTATATCTTGATGATATTGCACCAAAAGATTGCTTGATTGTAAAAGTTCTACGCAGTCCTCATGCTAATGCTATCATTGAAAATATCAATACAACTATAGCTAGTAAAGTTCCTGGAATCGAAGCTATTTTCACTTATCAAGATGTATCCCAAAAACGCTTCACAATGGCAGGTCAGACTTATCCTGAACCTAGCCCTTATGACCGTTTAATTTTAGATAAGCACGTTCGCTATGTTGGTGATCCTGTAGCTATCGTCGCTGGGGAAAATGAACAAGCTGTAGATAGAGCTTTAAAATTAATCAAAGTTCAATATCAAGTCTTAGAACCATTATTAGATTTCCGTAAATCTAAAGATAATAAAATTCTCGTTCACCCAGAAGATACATGGCGTTCTCTTGCTCCTGTCGGTGCAGATAATAAACGCAATCTCTGTGCTAGTGGCTCTGAAGGAGAAGGAGATGTCGATGAAGTATTAAAAAATTGTGATGTTATAGTCGAAGGAACTTATCATACAAAAGCTTGTCAGCAAGCTATGATGGAACCATTCTGCACATATTGCTACATGGATACTTATAACCGCTTAAATATCATAAGTTCCACGCAAATTGTATTCCATGTTCGTCGTATTGTAGCTCATGCCCTTGATATTTCACAATCAAAAATCCGTGTAACAAAACCTCGTATCGGTGGCGGTTTTGGTGCCAAACAAACTGTAGTAGCTGAAGTTTTCCCTGCTTTTGTAACTTATAAAACAGGAAAACCTTCCAAAATGATTTTCACTCGTACAGAATGTCAAATAGCTTCTACACCTCGCCATGAAATGGAAGTTTCCGTGCGAATTGGTGCTACAAAAGAAGGTAAAATCCAAGCTATAGATGTATATACACTTTCTAATACTGGTGCTTATGGAGAACATGGTCCAACGACTGTTGGCTTATCTGGTCATAAATCCATTCCACTTTATCGCGGTCTTAAAGCCTTTAAATTCACTTATGATGTAGTATATACAAATGTCATGAGTGCAGGTGCTTATCGTGGTTATGGTGCTACTCAAGGTATTTTCGCTGTAGAAAGTGCTGTCAATGAACTCGCTAGCAAATTAAATATTGATCCAGTAAAACTTCGTGAAATGAACCTTGTCAAAGAAGGCGACGTTATGCCAGCTTATTATGGTGAGACTGCTACAAGCTGTACACTTGACCGCTGTGTAGCTCGCTGTAAAGAAATGATTGGCTGGGACGAAAAATATCCTGCTCGCGATATGGGCAATGGCAAAATCCGCAGTGTTGGTATGGCTATGGCAATGCAAGGCTCTGGTATCACATGTGTTGATGTTGGTTCTGCTACATTAAAATTAAATGATGAAGGAATTTACACTTTATCCATCAGTTCTGCTGATATGGGTACAGGCTGTGATACTATCTTAGCTCAAATAGCAGCAGAAGTATTGATGTGTCCATTAGAAAATATCTCTGTAATCGCAGCTGATACAGATGCAACACCTTATGATTCTGGTTCTTATGCATCTAGTACAACTTATGTAACTGGTAAAGCTGTAGAAAAAACTGCTCTTGGCTTAATCACTAAAATCAAAGCATTTGGTGCTAATATGCTCAAATGTTCTATTGATGATGTTGATTTTGATGGTAAATCTGTAATCAATATGCATACAAATGAAAGCGTTTCTTTAAATGATATAGCTGTAAGTTCTATGTGCGGTGCAACTCAATCACTTCAACATACTGAATCAAATTCTATGCCATCATCTCCACCACCATTTATGGCTGGCATGGTAGAAATAGAACTTGATAAGGAAACAGGTCATGTAGAAATCCTTGATTATTGTGCTGTAGTTGACTGTGGTACTCCAATCAATCCAAATCTTGCACGTGTACAAACAGAAGGTGGTATCGTTCAAGGTATCGGCATGGCATTATATGAAGATGTAACCTACAATAAAAAAGGTGTGCTTGTCGAAAATTCCTTTATGCAATATAAAGTGCCTTCTCGTCTTGATATGGGTAAACTTCGCGTGGAATTTGCCAATAGCTATGAACAATCTGGTCCATTTGGTGCAAAATCCATAGGTGAAATCGTTATCAATACACCTTCACCTGCATTAGCTCATGCAATTTACAATGCTACTGGCGTTTGGTTCAAAGAACTTCCTATCACTAGCGAAAAAATTGCTATGGCTTTATTAAATAAGCAAAAATAAATCGTATATATGCCTAAAACCTTTAGGATTTAAATAGGTTAGATATAATCTAACCTATTTTTTCTTATATATCCATCAGAAAAATCTTGCAACAATCGTAAAAAATAGGTAAAATATAGTTTATATATTTATAGACGGAAAATTTTTAGGAGGAAAAGTCGCATGCGATTGCTCGAAGAGAGAATACAAAAAGATGGTATCGTTAGAGAAGGAAATGTTTTAAAAGTTGATAGCTTTTTAAATCATCAAATGGATATCAAATTATTCCGTGAAATAGGTAAAGAATTTAAAAGATTATTTGCTGATAATGAAATTACAAAAATACTTACTATTGAAGCTTCTGGTATTGGTATTGCTTGCATTGTTGCTGAATTCTTTGATGTACCTGTAGTTTTTGCCAAAAAAAGTAAATCCAAAAATATTGCAGGTGCTGTATATACAAGTAAGGTAGAATCTTTCACTCATAATAAAGTTTATGACGTAATTGTTTCTAAAAAATTCTTGACTAAAGATGATAAAGTATTATTAATTGATGACTTTTTAGCTAATGGCAATGCTTTAAAAGGTCTTATTGAAATCGTAAAATCTGCTGGTGCTGAACTTGTGGGTGCTGGCATCGTCATTGAAAAAGGTTTCCAAAAAGGCGGAGCTGATTTACGTGCTCAGGGCATTCATTTAGAATCACTCGCTATTGTTGATTCTATGGATGATACTACTGGTAAAATCACATTTAGAGAACAATAATATATGTACTTATTATTAAAATAAAAGCATTTAATAATTAGACTTTGTTTCTAACTATTGAATGCTTTTATTTTATTATCAGTAAAAAGCTTATATTTTTTTACTTATTATTTTATTGCTTTTCATCGCTTTTAAAGGACTCAGAAATAAAAAACTTGCTTAAGTCAAAATGTCAAATTATAATATAATTAGTGATAAAAATATTTAAAATAAAGGTGATTAATATGAGCAATATAGCTGATTTAATTGAAGATTATATCCTACGTCGTCTGGCGGCTGAGCATAATCGCAAAGTAGAATTAAAACGCTCAGATATTGCCGATGAAATATCTTGTGCTCCTTCTCAGATAAGTTATGTATTGAGCACACGTTTTACTCAAGATAAAGGTTTCGTTGTCGAATCTCGTCGTGGTCTTGGTGGATTTATCCGCATCGGTAGAGTTCCTCTTCAAGATTTAATCTATCAAGATATTTTAGCAAAAATAGATGAAGATATAACTCTTGATGAAGTAAATAATATCATCCATTATTTATTCAAACGCGATCTTATAAAAAAACGTGAAGCTGCTTTATTGTTACAGACTTTATCAGTTGTTTTTGAAAAATTAGAACCAAAAGAACGCGTATCATTTATTAAATCTTTAATCATGACTTTAGCTAATTTTAGCTAATTTATTTTTTAACATTGTATAAAGGAGGCATTTTTGATGTTATGTGATGAATGCCATAAACATGAAGCTAGTATTTATGTGACTGAAATTACAAGTCAAGGACAAGTAGAACATCATCTCTGTGAATTATGTGCTACTAAATTAGGCCTATTAGCTGAAAAACAAAATGTATTTTCTATAAATGACTTTTTATCTGGAATTTTTAATCATGAACCTAGAGCTACTAAACATAGCGATACTAATAATTTAAAAAAACCTCTTGTTTGCCCTAGCTGTCATATGAGCTATCAAGATTTTACGCGAACAGGAAAAATAGGCTGTAGCGATTGTTATAAGACTTTTGCCCTTGCTCTAGAACCTCTACTTCGTCGAATTCATGGTTCTAGCACTCATACTGGTAAAATACCTAATCGTGCTGGCGGTACTTTAAGTCTAAAACAAGAAATTTTAAATTTACGTAAACAAATAACTAAATATGTTGAAGCTGAAGAATATGAACAGGCAGCTGTCTTACGTGACCGCATCAAAGTTTTAGAAAATCAATTACACGCTAAACAAAATTTAGATAAAGGAGTTGACCAAAATGACTAACTTCTCCACTCCTCAATTATCTTGGCTCACTACTTTAGGTAATGAAGCAGACATTGTCTTAGCTAGTAGAGTTCGCCTAGCACGTAATTTAAAAAATTTGCCATTTCCTAATCGTGCTAGTATCAATGATCTAGCCCAAATTAAAGAATTAATCATTCGTTTAATACCTGCTATTGAAAGTGCTACAGGTCTAAAATTTGACTATCTTGAAATCGATAAATTGACGCATTTAGAACAACAAGTATTAGTTGAAAAACGTCTTATCAGTAAAAAATTATTGAATAATCCTGAAAATAGATTATTGATTTTAAGTCAAGATGCTTCAGTTGCCATCATGGTAAATGAAGATGACCATTTACGCATTCAGTGTATGTCTGCTGGTTTAGATTTAAATACTCCTTTAGCCAGAGCTTTTGCTATCGACGATGCTATTGAAGCATATTTAAATATTGCCTTTGATGAAAAAATGGGCTATTTAACTGCTTGCCCTACCAACTTAGGCACAGGTCTTCGTGCTTCTGTCTTACTACACTTACCAGCACTTGTAATGACTCAACAATTGTCAAAAATCGTTAATATTTCACCACAATTAGGCTTAGCTATCCGCAATTTCTTTGGCGAAGACAATGCTGGTAATATCTTTCAGATCGATAATCAGTTAACACTAGGCTTTAAAGAACAAGAATTAATCGATAATCTCACTAGCACTGTAACTGAAATTATCTCTCACGAACGTGAAGCTAGAAAGGCACTTTTGAATTATTCTCCTGATAAACTCGCCAATCGTGTATGGCGTTCTTTCGGTATTTTAAAATATGCTCGCTTTATCTCCGAAAATGAAATGCTAGATTTAGTAAGTAAAGTTCGTTTAGGTATTGACCTTGGCATAATTGATGAAACAAAACCTGAACTTTTAAATATCTTATTGATTGCTAGCCAAAAAAATTACATTCAAAGTTTACAACAAAATGAAAATATGACACCACAAGAAATTGATAAACAACGTGCTCATATCATCAGAAAAATATTGCAAGAATTAGCCCCAGATATATCGAAGAGCTGATTTTAAACTAGAGGAAGGATTTTATTATGCAAGGACGCTTTACTCAATCTGCTATAAAAGTCTTGAAATTAGCTCAATATGAAGCAAAACACTTAAAACATCGCCATGTAGGTACTGAACATATTTTATTAGGCTTATTACATGAAGGTACAAATGTAGCTGCTAAAGCTCTATCTTCCATCGGCATAGATTTATATACTGTAAGACAAAGAGTCCATGAGTTAGTAGAAAATCAAGTGTTTGATGAAGTCAATACAGAAGAAATTGGTTATTCTCCTGAAGCTAAAACAATCATGGAATACGCAGTTGATCAAGCTCATGCTTTAGGACATGATTATATCGGCACTGAGCATATTTTGCTCGGCATTATTTACGATACTGACAGCATGGCTTGTGAAATTCTCATCTCCTTAGGTGCTGATTTAGATATTATCCATGATGCTATTTTAGATCTACTCAATGAAGACACTCTAAACAATATGCCTAAATTAAATATCTTTAAAGAAGATAAACCTTCCACTTTGCCTAAGAAAAATAATGATACTCCAAAAAATACTTCATCTACACCACTATTAAATAAATACGGTCGCGATTTAAATACATTAGCTCAAGAAGAAAAAATAGATCCCGTCATTGGTCGTGACCGCGAAATCGAACGTGTAATTCAAATTTTATCGCGTCGCACTAAAAATAACCCTATCTTAATAGGTGAGCCTGGTGTAGGAAAAACAGCTGTAGCTGAAGGATTGGCCCAACGTTTAATCAATGGCAATATTCCCAAAATCTTAGCACATAAGCGTATAATCTCTTTAAATATGGCCAGCTTAGTTGCAGGTACTAAATACCGTGGAGATTTTGAAGATAGACTCAAAAAAATCATCGATGAAATCATCGCCGATCAAAATATCATTTTATTTATTGATGAAATGCATACACTTGTAGGTGCTGGTGCTTCTGAAGGCTCTATGGATGCTGCTAATATTTTAAAACCTGCCCTATCACGCGGTGAAATCCAAGTAATCGGTGCTACTACTTTAAAAGAATACAAAAAATACATTGAAAAAGACTCTGCTCTTGAAAGACGTTTTCAAACCATTATGGTAAATGAACCTAGTATTGAAGACGCTATCAGTATCTTAAAGGGAATTCGCAATAAATATGAAGAATTTCACTGTGCCAAAATCACAGATGAAGCTATTAAAGCTGCTGTAAAAATTTCCCAGCGTTATATCACAGATAGATTTTTACCAGATAAGGCTATTGATTTAATGGACGAAGCTGCCGCTAAAGTCCGCTTAAAAACAGTAAATATTCCTACTAATATCTCTCAATTAGAAGATAAAATCCAAGATTTAAAGAAAGCAAAAGAAAATGCTATCGACAATCAAGATTACGAATTAGCTGCGACTATCCGCGATCAAGAAATAAAAATCAAAGAAGAATTAACCTCTGCTAAAACTACATGGGAAGCTCAAAATAACGCTCAAATATGTGTAACTGAAGAAGATATCGCCGACGTCGCTACACTTTGGACTGGTATCCCTGTAAAAAAATTAGTAGCTAAAGAAGCTGATCGACTTTTACACATAGAAGATATAATTCATAAACGTGTAGTCGGTCAAAACGAAGGTGTAAATGCTGTAGCTAAAGCCATTCGCCGTGCTAGAGCAGGATTAAAAGATCCTAAGCGTCCTATAGGTTCCTTTTTATTTTTAGGCCCTACTGGTGTAGGTAAAACAGAATTAGCCCGTTCATTAGCTGAAGCTATTTTCGGTGATGAATCCGCCATGATCCGCTTTGACATGTCCGAATATATGGAAAAACATACCGTATCTCGTATGCTCGGTGCTCCTCCAGGCTATATAGGCTACGATGAAGGTGGTCTATTAACTGATGCAGTACGCCGTAAACCATATGCTGTCATCTTATTAGATGAGATTGAAAAAGCACATCCTGATATTTTCAATATTCTTCTTCAAGTATTAGAAGATGGCCGTTTAACAGATAGCCAAGGTAGAACTGTAGATTTTAAAAATACAGTCATCATCATGACTTCAAATGCAGGTGCGTTTAAATTACAGCCTCAAAAAGTAAATACTATGGGCTTTGCTGTAAATAACAACAATGACATCAAACAAAATGCAAAAAAAGTAGTCATGGACGAAGTAAAAAAACAGTTCAAACCCGAATTTCTCAATCGTATTGATGAAATAATCATCTTTGATCCATTAACTGATAAAGAATTAACTCAAATCGTTACTTTATTATTAAATGATGTCGAAAAACGCTTAGCAGAAATGAATATTGAACTTGTCATCAAAGATGAAGTAAAATCATATTTATTAAAACATGGCACAAATACAATATATGGTGCTAGACCATTAAAACGTGCTGTTCAGCGTTATCTTCAAGATCCACTTGCTGAACAATTATTGCAAAAAAATATAAAATCCATGCAAAAAATAATTGTAGATTGTGTTGAGGATAAATTGACTTTTAAAGTTGATGATGTATTGCCTACAGAAAATATCGAAAATCTAACAGATAATTTTGAGGTTACAAATAAATAATGAATAAAGTACAAAAAAATTTTTTAGCTGAAAAATCTTTGATAAAACGCATAAAAAATTTTACGTTAAATTTTTTAATCGCCATTGTTTGGCTAGTAAAATCCATGGCAAAATATCTCAAAAAATATTTACACATTAAATCCAAATAATAAAAAAATTACAAGGAAACTTATTATGGCTAAACGCAAAACCTTATATGTATGTCAAGAATGTGGCTATAGTGTTCCTAAATGGCTTGGCAAATGCCCAGGTTGTGGTCAGTGGAATACTTTAGTTGAAGAATTAGAAGAAGTTACTCCTTCTAATAATCGTGGTTTTAGCCTTAGTACAAATAAAACAAATAGTTCACCTAAACCCATAAAAGAAATTGCTACAGAAGATTTACCTAGATTTAGTGCTGGCTCTGTAGAAATGAATCGCGTTTTAGGTGGAGGTATCATTCCAGGGTCACTTGTCCTCATGGTCGGTGACCCTGGTGTTGGTAAATCCAGTTTAAATTTGCGTATTTGTGCTAATGTAGCTACTACCCATAAAGTTTTATATGTAACAGGTGAAGAAAGTGCTCGTCAAATTCGCATGCGAGCTGATAGATTAAATGCACTTCAAGATAATCTCTTTGTTCTAAGCGAAACAGATTTAGAACGCATTGAACGTCATGTACTTGAAACAAAGCCAGATTTATTAATCATCGACTCCATTCAAACTATTTTTCGCCCTGATGTACAAAGTGCACCAGGTAGCGTCAGCCAAGTACGTGAATGTTCTGTAAGCTTACTTCGCATTGCCAAACAAAATAATATCTCCATCTTCATCATTGGTCATGTAACTAAAGATGGCACACTTGCAGGTCCTCGTGTGCTTGAACATATCGTTGATACAGTACTTTATTTTGAAGGCGAACGCAATGCGGAATATCGCGTTTTACGTGCTGTAAAAAACCGCTTTGGTAATACTAATGAAATCGGTATTTTTGAAATGCGTGAAACTGGTCTTGTCGATGTTCCTGATGCTTCCAAAATGTTTTTATCTGAAGAAAACAGCAATGAATCAGGTACTGTGATCATTCCTGCCCTTGAAGGAACTAGACCACTTTTAGTAGAGATACAATCTCTGGTAGCTCCTACACCATACGTACCGCCACGCAGAACTTCTGACTCTATAGATATCAAGAAAATTCAATTATTATTAGCAGTCTTAGAAAAACGCGTGCATTTAAATATGGGCACTTGTGATGTATATGTAAAAGTAGCAGGTGGCATAAAAATAGATGATCCAGCTGTCGATTTAGCTCTTTGCTGTGCAATGGCCTCTAGCTTTCGCAATCAAAGTATCAAACCTCAAACTATCATCTTTGGTGAAGTCGGACTTTCTGGCGAAGTACGCTCTGTCAGTCAGCCAGATATAAGAGTTCGCGAAGCTATCCGCATGGGTTTTACAAATATTATCTTGCCTGCCAAAAATTTAGAACGCATTGAACATGCTTCCCCCAATGTACAAATTCATGGAGTTCGTTATTTAAGTGAAGCCTTAAAAATTGCATTTAACTAAAATAATATAAATTATATGTTTATTATTCCAAAAATTATAATTTGATTATAATTTTGCAATCTTAATGGACTTTTGTTTATTATTTTAGTAGAATAAATTTATAACACATTCGCAAAGGGGGTTTAATTACAACAGTGTTATTGAATAGAGTTTTAAAATTTTTTATAACAGTTTTTGCTGTTATCATCGGGGCAACTTTACTAGAGTTTGCTAGTCCTGTTTTAGCCTATATTATTAGTGCTGAATTTTTACAGATTAACCTCGATATTTTAGATATGACTATGATGAATGCTCTATCTATCCTTATCGGTGGTATCATTGGTGGTTCTATTGGATTTATTTCATCTTCTTATTGTATTAATAAGTTACGTATCTTCTCTATTTGGGTAGAACGTCAACTCAGCAAAATGCCAATTCACGATGTTTTAGCTGGTGTCTTGGGTTTAGCTATCGGTCTTATTATTGCTAATCTTTTAGGTGTTGCATTCTCTAGAATTCCTTTAATTGGCCCTTACATTCCAATTATTTTCAGTATTGTTTTTGGTTATCTCGGTTTGTATATTACCATAAAAAAACGAAAAGACATTACTGCTTTATTGCCTAATCGCCTCAAAGAAGATATCAATAAAAATGATACAACTTCTTCTATAGATAAAATACAAACAGAATTAAACACTCCATCATACAAATTGCTTGATACAAGTGTTATTATTGATGGCCGAATTGCTGATATTTGCAAAACAGGCTTTATTGAAGGCACATTATTAATTCCTGTCTTCGTATTGGAAGAATTACAATTCATTGCCGATTCTTCAGATTTACTCAAAAGAACACGTGGAAGACGTGGTCTTGATATCTTAAAACGCATTCAAACTGAATTTGATATGCTTGTAAAAATTGACCACCATGATTATGATGACGTCTCTGGCGTTGATTCTAAATTAATTCGTCTCGGTCAAGAAATCGGTGCAAAGATCATCACTAACGATTTCAACTTAAATAAGGTTGCAGATTTACAAGGTGTTCAAGTTCTCAATATTAATGAATTAGCTAACGCTATAAAACCAGTAGTTATTCCTGGTGAGACTATGGTAGTAACTGTAGTTAAAGATGGTAAAGAACAAGGACAAGGTGTTGCTTATTTAGACGACGGTACAATGATTGTAGTTGAAGGTGGTCATAAGCATCTCAATGAAACATTAGATGTTGTTGTTACATCTGTATTACAAACAGCAGCAGGACGCATGATTTTTGCCAAACCAAAATAAAACTATGAATGGACTACGAGGTATATACTTCGTAGTCTTTTTTATTACTCAATCAAATAAACAAAAGAAACTAAAGGAGGTATTTTTATGGTTTCTGTTATTTTCCCCGCAGCTGGACAAGGAAAACGCATGGGACTTGGCTTCAACAAAATTTTCACTGAGCTTTCCGGTAAACCTATTTTAATTCAAACCCTACTTACATTTTCTCGTTGTGATTGTATTGATGAATTAATCATCGCTGTAGATGTAAAAGAAATGGAAATTATCCGCAAAGTATTAAGCAAAGTGCCTAAATTAAAACCTTACAAAATCGTAGCTGGTGGCTCTGAACGTCAATACTCTGTCTATAATGGTTTAATGGCAGTTGATGCTAACTGCGACATTGTACTTGTACATGATGCCGCTAGGCCTTTAATCTCTGAAACAGTCATTCAAAATGTAGTAAATGAAGTCATGATATCTGGCTCTGCTGTCTGTGCTGTTCCTGTAAAAGACACTACAGCGGAAATCAATGAAATGGGATTTATCGAAAGAGTTCCTGATAGAAATAAATTATGGTCTATTCAAACACCACAGGGATTTAAAAAAGATATCTTAATTGAAGCTCATAGAAAAGCTCAAGAAGATAATTTCTTAGGTACTGATGAAGCCAGCCTTGTTCGTCGCACTAGCCATGCAGTAAAACTCGTCATGGGTGATTATAGTAATATCAAAGTTACTACGCCTACAGATTTAGTCATCGCTGAAATGTTATTCGGACAAAAATTAAAAAATCAAGCAAAAATAAAAATTTCATCTTTATTTAACGACGTTTTTACAAAAACACCTAAATAAATTAATTATTATAATCATAAAAAATGAAAAGAGGTTTCTTTATGTCTAGAGTTGGTATAGGTTATGATGTGCATAAATTAGTAACTGACCGTAAACTTATTTTAGGAGGTGTAGATATTCCTCACGAAAAAGGTCTACTCGGTCACTCTGATGCTGATGTATTACTTCATGCGATTTCAGATGCCCTGCTCGGTGCAGCAGCTCTTGGTGATATCGGCAAACATTTTCCTGATACAGATGAACGTTTTAAAGATATTTCCAGCCTAATCTTACTGAAACATGTAGGAGAACTACTCCAAACTAAAAATTATAAAATCAATAATATCGATGCTACTATCGTTGCTCAACGACCAAAATTATTGCCTTTTATTCCTACTATGCAAAAAAATATAGCTGAAACTTTAAATCTATCTATTGAAGATGTAAATATCAAAGCCACTACTGAAGAACGTCTAGGTTTCACAGGTAGTGAAGAAGGAATTTCTTCTTACGCTGTTTGTAGCATTGATAAATTAAATTCATAAAAAATAATTTTATCTTGATTTCTCTCCTCAAGTGCTTGCCTTTGTATGGTATAATAGAATTTGCTAAATAAATTTCATAATTACAATTTCACATATTTGGAGGTATCACTAATGTCTGAACAAATCAGAGTTAGATTTGCACCAAGTCCTACTGGTCCATTCCATATTGGTGGGGCAAGAAGTGCATTATTCAATTGGTTATTAGCAAAAAAATACACTGATGGAAAATTTGTTTTACGTATTGAAGATACAGATAGAGTTCGCTCTACAAAAGAATCTGAAGAAAATATCAAAGCTGCTTTAAAATGGCTCGGTCTTGATTGGAATGAAGGTATCGATGTTGGTGGTGAATATGGCCCTTACCGCCAAACTGAACGTTTAGATATTTATAAAAAATTCACTGATAAATTATTAGCTGAAGGTAAAGCTTATTATTGCTACTGCACAGAAGAAGAAATTGAAGCTGAACGTCAAGCTCTTCGTGCACAAAATAAAATGCCTCTTTATGGTGGTCATTGCCGTAATCTCACACCTGAACAAATCGAAAAATACAAAGCTGAAGGCAGAAAACCTGTTATCCGTTTCCGCACACCTTGCGATCAATCCGTAAATTTTGATGATATGGTTCGCGGAAAAATGAGCTTTGACTCCAACGGTATCGGCGATTTCGTCATCGTTAAAGCTGATGGCATTCCTGTATATAACTATGCTGTAGTAATCGATGATGCTCTAATGCATATCACTCATGTAATCCGTGCAGAAGAACATTTATCCAACACTCCTCGTCAAGTAGTTTTATATGAAGCACTTGGCTTCCCTGTACCAAAATTTGGTCATATTTCTCTTATCTTAGGTAAAGACCATACAAAAATGAGTAAACGTCATGGTGCAACTTCTGTTGAACAGTATAAAAATCTCGGCTATTTACCAGAAGCCATCGTCAATTTCTTAGCACTTTTAGGCTGGGCTCCTCAAAGTGAACAAGAAATCTTCTCCATTGATGAATTAATCAAAGAATTCTCTATGGACCATGTAGCTAAAAATCCAGCCGTATTTGATATTGATAAATTAAACTGGATCAACGCTCAATATATGAAAAAAATTCCAGCTTCTCAAATCACACAGATGGCTATTCCTCATTTAATTGAAAAAGGCTATATTTCTGATACTCCAGATGAACAAGAAATGGCTAAATTAAATCGCTTTACAGAAGTTATTCGCGATCATTTAAGCTTTGCCGCTCAATATGTAGATTTCGCCGACCTCTACTATAAAGATGATTTCACAGTAGAAGATGATGAATGCAAAGCTGTACTTCAAGAAGAAACAGCTACTGAAGTCATCACTATGTTCAAGGACAAATTAGCTGAGCTTACAGAATTCACAGCTGAAAATATCCAGCCAATTTTCAAACAAATCATGAAAGATTTCAAAGCTAATAAAGGTATTAAATTAGGTGGAAAATCCGTTTACATGCCTATTCGCGTTGCTTTAACTGGTCAAATGCATGGCCCTGACCTCGCTGGTCTTGTGGAAGTTTTAGGCTATGAACGTGCAGCAAAACGCATTGAACGTACTTTAGCTTAAAACTAGTTTAACTTTACAAAGAAATAATTCGTATAACCCAGCTATTTTTTTGGCTGGGTTATACATTATGACGGTGAGCATTATGAAATTATTATCAACTTTAAAAAAAGATATTCGTGTTGTATTTGAGCGTGACCCTGCTGCCAAAAGTATAATTGAAGTACTCTTATGCTATCCTGGTCTACATGCTATCTGGCTTTACCGCTTAAGTCATTATTTCTATAAGAAAAATTGGGTGGTCTTGCCTCGTTTGATTTCTCATCTCGGTAGATTCTTAACAGGTATTGAAATTCATCCCGGTGCTCAGATCGGCCCAGGCTTATTTATTGACCACGGTTCTGGTATTGTCATTGGCGAAACTACTATTATCGGTAAAAATGTAACTTTATATCAAGGAGTTACTTTGGGTGGTACTGGTAAGGAAAAAGGGAAACGCCATCCTACTATTGGTAATAATGTCGTAGTTGCTTGTGGTGCTAAGGTCTTAGGTTCATTCACTGTAGGCGATCATGCCAAAATTGGTGCTGGCTCTGTAGTAGTAAAACCAGTACCAGCCTATGCTACTGTTGTTGGTATTCCTGGCAGAGTCATCTTAATCAAAGGAGAAAAAACACCTCCTGTAGAAAAACCTATTTCACCAAAAATGCGTGAATTAGCAGAAGAACTTGATGTTGATTTATCTCATGATAAATTACCAGACCCTGAACTAGATATGATTAAAACACTTTCTAATCGTATTTCTGATTTACAATTAGAATTAGAAAAAGTAAAAAAAGAATTGGAGGCTTCCAAAAATAATCATGCTTAAAGTTTACAATACTCTAACTAAACAAAAAGAAGAATTCAAACCACTAAAAGACGGACAAGTAAGCATTTATGTTTGTGGGGTTACACCATATAATCACCCTCATATTGGTAATGCTCGCCCATTCGTTACTTGGGACGTAATCAAACGCTATTTCACTCATCTTGGCTATAAAGTAAAACATATCCAAAACTTTACTGATGTAGATGATAAAATCATCCGCACTGCTAACCAAGAAGGTGTAAATTGGAGCGATATCTCCACAAGATATATCAATTCTTATTTTGAAGTAATGGATAAACTTCATGTAAAACATGCTGATACTTATCCTAAAGTATCTCAAACTATTCCAGAAATCATTGACATGATATCTGTACTTATCGACAAAGGCTATGCTTATGAATTAAATGGCGATGTTTATTTCAGCGTAGAAAAATTCAAAGGTTATGGTAAATTAAGTGGCCGTAAACTTGAAGATATGATGGCTGGTGCTCGCATTGAAGTCAATGAAAGCAAACACAATCCTATGGATTTTGCTCTTTGGAAAGCAGCAAAACCAGGTGAACCATTCTGGGAAAGTCCATGGGGCAATGGTCGTCCTGGCTGGCATATTGAATGTTCTACTATGTCTTTAAAATATCTTGGTAAAACATTCGATTTCCATGGTGGCGGTAGCGATTTAATCTTCCCTCATCATGAAAATGAAATTGCTCAATCTCAAGCTTATTGTGGTGATGACCATAGCTTTGCTCGCTATTGGCTCCATAATGGATTCATCACAATCAATCAAGAAAAAATGAGTAAATCTCTCGGCAATTTCTTCACTGTCAAAGAAATCCTTGATAAATACCCAGCAGAAGTTCTTCGTTTCTTCATCGTATCCACTCATTATCGTAGCCCACTTGATTTCAGTGATGCTCGTCTTGATGAAGCTACAACTAGCTTAAACCGTTTAAAAAATGCTCTTGATAATCTCAAAGAATTAGCTAAAAACACAACTGATGCTACATCTGGTGAAGAACTTATCGCCAAAGCTAAACAGTGCAAACAAAATTTCTTTGAAGCTATGGACGATGATTTCAACACAGCTCTTGCTATTGCAAATATGTTTGACCTTTCTAAAGAAATCAATATCTACTACAATGAAGTAACTTCCGGTAAAGTAGCTTGCAGTAAAGTAGCTGTTGATACTGCTCTTGATGTATTCAGTGAAATGGCTGATATCATTGGTATTTTAGAAGACGACGATAACTCCGCTGATGATGGACTTGTGGATAATCTCATGAATTTAATCATTGATATTCGTCAAAATGCTCGTAAAAATAAAGATTGGGCAACTGCTGATAAAATCCGTGATGAACTTAAAAATATCGGTATTACATTAGAAGATTCTCCTACTGGTGTTCGCTGGAAAAAATAATGAAATTCAAACAATATCAATATTTAAAACAACATCTTTTTGAATTTACAGCACCTGATGAATTAAAAAATCGTTATGAAGATATACCTACGCGCAATCTATCTCCGCTTGTTTTAGCCTATGTAGGTGATGCTTATTATCATCTTTATATACGCACAAGATTGCTTAATTTTGAACAATCTCGCGTACATCTTTTGAATGATTTCAGTATGAAATTAGTCTCAGCTACGCTTCAAGCTCAAGCTTATAAAGCTATCAAAGATGATTTAACGGAAGATGAAGCATATGTCTTTAAGCGTGGAAAAAATGCTAAATCACACGCTCCACGTGTGGCTTCAGTCCATGATTATCATATAAGCACAGGATTTGAAGCAGTTTTAGGTTATCTATATCTCAATAAAGATTTTGCTCGCTTAGATGAACTTTGTGAAAAATCTTTTATTGCTGTAGCTCAAAATTTATCCCAACAGGAATAATAAATAAAAATAAAGGTATCTTTCTTAATTGAAAGTACCTTTATTTTTTATAAATAGATATCATATCTTTATCATTGAAAAATTTTATTTTTTTAGTATAATATAGTTTATATGTGCCCATAGTCTAATGGATAGAACGTTGACCTCCGGAGTCAAAAATACAGGTTCGATTCCTGTTGGGCACACCAATTTCAAGTATCAGCACAGAAAAATCTGTGCTTTTTATTTTAATCTCATTAAATTAAGGAAGTGTTTCTGTTGGATATAAAATGCCCAGTCTGTCGTAGAAAACTTGGTCATGTAGTAAGACCAGAAGCCAAAGGTCGCTTTTTTTGCACTGCTTGTGATTTATGGGTTGCCTTCACTAAAAAAGATGCCAAAATTTCCTATCGCTTGCAACGACCTGGAAGATAAATTCCTCAAAATTAATCTTGAAAAGCACTTCAATTATTAGTATAATGAAGTTTGGCTATGAGGCATATACATATATTTATCTAACTCATAGTTTATTGTATCCGCCTTTTGGCGGTGTTTTATTTTATATTGGAGATGATTTTATGATTAGTACCTCTATCCATCGTGTTAATTTTTATGATACTGATGCTATGGCTGTCGTACATCATTCTAACTACATACGTTGGTTTGAAATTGGCCGTGTTAATTTCTTACGTGAAATCGGTATCACACTTGGCGAAATGATGGAAGATGGCTATGTTTTTCCTATCACCGAAGTGAAATGTAAATATATAGCTTCAGGTAAATTTGATGATGTTTTACGCATAGAAACTACACCTGTAGCTTTAACCAAAGTAAAAATGGAATTCAGCTATAAAATCTATCGCGATTGTGATAATACTTTATTAGTTGAAGGTTTCACTCAAAATGTATTCACAAGCAAAACTACTGGTCATATAACTCGTTTGCCTGAAAAATACTATACAAAAATGCAAAATGCTTTAAAATAATAACAATAAGGAGCAACAGTAATGGATAGCAATTCACCTATAGGTGTTTTTGATTCTGGTCTTGGAGGCCTCACTGTATTAAAAGAACTTAGACGCCTTTTACCTCATGAAAATTTTATATTTGTTGGAGACTCTGCTCGTGCACCATATGGCTCACGCACTCCCGAAGAAATCATCTTGTTTTTACAACAATTCATGGATTATTTCCAATCTCGTGGCGTAAAAATGGCAGTTTGTGCTTGTAATACTATGACATCTTATGGTTATCCTCTAATTAAAGACAAAACACCTTTTACTTTAGTTCCTATGAACCCAGCTATCATTCCTGCTGTTAAAGCTTCTACAAATAAACATATCGGTGTTATCGCTACAGAAGCTACCATCAAAAAAGGCATGCATAAACAAGCAGCTTCTAACCTTGATCCACAGATAAAGGTTTTTGGTGTAGGTTGCCCAAAATTTGTACCATTGATTGAAACAGGTCATATTCATGATGATGCTATTGATGAAGCTGTACAAGAATATGCAGACAAATTTAAAACTAGCGATATTCATTCTTTGATTTTAGGTTGTACACATTATCCTATCATCAGTGAAGTTTTAACAAAACATTTTGGCAAAGATGTTGCTTTAATCAATCCAGCCTTAGAAACAGCTAAAGATGCTGCTACTATACTTACAAAAAATAATTTACTCAATACACAAGAACAATCTGGTTCTCTTGAATTACGCTTTTCTGCCAAACAGAGCAATTCTGAAAAAATGGCTGAAATTATTTTAGGTAGTGATATTCCACCTATTACAGATGTAGATTTAACTACATTTGCAAAATAACACAATTGGGGGCATTGATGTGGATTTTATTATCACAATTATTTTATGGATCTTAATTATTTTATTCTTACTCAATGAAGTAATCATTCGTGTTGTTGGTGATGCTATCGTCAACATGAAAGCTAGCGAGCATACTCCTTTTACTCTTGATGAAATCACTCAAGATAGTATTTCTCTTAGCACTACTATCAATGTTGCCAATGAAGGTAAACAATGTGCTACAATCATGGATTGCTATGTTCGTCAACTCTTACCATATGAACAATTCGATGGCGTAAAAGTTGAAGCAAAAGCTGAATTAAAAGGCGTTCCTCGTGAAGATGATTATTTTGAATCTGTTCTTATTCAAAAGAAAGAAAGTATCGATATTGTTATCCGCGTTAAATTAACCGATCGCAAAAACAACGATATCAAAAAGACTCTTACTCATATGGTTGATTTACCTCTTGATATTGTTTATCAACATGCTGCACGTTATCCATGGAAAATCTCCAAAGAAACAATCGTGCTTACATCTGAAGAAATCGCTAAATTAGCAAATATCAAGCTTGCAGATTAATTTATGCATAACTATTAAATTTAATTTGTAATTTTCTCTTTAATTTATGTAAATATGTATTTATACACAGAAAAGGAAGGTAAATCATGTCTGAAGTTAAAATTATACCCATTCCGACTCGTATTCTAACAAAAAAAGATGATATTGTAGATACTATCGAAAAATATACAAAAGATAAAATTGGCCCTGATGATGTTATCACTGTAGCAGAAAGTGTGGTAGCTATCACTCAAGGATTATACATTCGTCCTGAAGACCTCAAAATCTCTCATATGGCTCAATTCTGCTGTCGTTTCATTCCTGACTATGGTAGTCTTGCTACTCCTCATGGTATGGAATCATTGATGATCAAAGAAGGTCATTTCCGTGTAGCTGCTGGTTTATTCATCGGCTTCTTAGCAAAATTAGTAGGCAAATCCGGTGTATTCTATCAAATCGCTGGTCGTCAAACAGCTCTTATCGATGATGTAACTGGTACAATGCCACCATTTGATAAATCCATTGTTTATGGCCCTGAAAACACAAAAGAAGTAGTTAATAACTTAAAATCTCGTCTCAATTGCTTTGGTGCTGTAATCGCTGATGTTAACGACTTAAAACGTTCTCGTATCGTAGATGTAACTGATGGTTGCAATGGCCAGATGGTTGCTAAATTATTAATTGATAATCCTTTTGGTAATGCATCTCAAAAAACACCAATTGCTATAATTAAAAACTTCAAACAATATCAGGAACAAAATTCTTAATAACTAAAATATTATAGTGAAAATAAAAAAGATGTTTTCTTAAGAAAACATCTTTTTTATTTATTATCCAATAATGTCTTAACTGTTACAGCTGAAAATCTATCTTCTAGTATATTTTGAAAATTAATATGAAACTTTCTTATCGGACAATTTTCAGTAGCCTCTCTACTACAATAATTATCTTTTTCTAAACAACGATTTACACGCATTGTTGGTTCCATGACTTTTACAATTTCTAATAATGATATCTCTTCAGGTTTTTTTGCCAATAAAAAGCCACCATATACACCTGAA